>Ga0056135_10000398_pt1 | contig 11511 bp, 10 predicted proteins | sample WorMetG1aBELIZE1_FD_67481 | JGI IMG/M metagenome (GOLD analysis project Ga0056135, IMG submission 67481) | Marine gutless worms symbiont microbial communities from Max Planck institute for Marine Microbiology, Germany - Inanidrilus... ...
CTATAGCACTGGACTAATCTACGTATTTATAGGCTTATATATTTTGCTGTATTTTTACTACTTTATTTCTACTAGTTTTGTATCTGGCATATATAGCACATAATGCCATGCCAAAGAAGATTTCAACAAAATGCAGTGTGTTTTTCTTCAACTTATAATATTGCATCCGCATCCGCATTTTACCCGTCACGTCCGCAAAAAAATCAGCAAAACCATCCGCATTTTACACGTTTGAAAATCCGCAAATCCGCATTTTACCGGAGGCCCCGTCCGGACGGCTCCGGACGGCTTTTAGTAGGACCGCAGCATTGCACTCGCTTCGGCGAAATGCAGTGTTTTTCTTCAACTTATAATATTGCATCCGCATCCGCATTTTACCCGTCACGTCCGCAAAAAAATCAGCAAAACCATCCGCATTTTACACATTTGAAAATCCGCAGATCCGCAAATCCGCATTTTACCGGAGGCCGCCTCGAATACAGGCCGGGGGCCTGACGTAGTACTGATAGAGGCCGGGCCTTGAATACAAGCCGGGTGAATACAAGCCGGGTCTCGAATATAAACCGGGGGTTGTGGTTTACATACTGATCGAGTCTGACAGGTCTGCACTGTCTGCGCGTCATTAGTGTGCGTCATGAAGCTATCAATATTTTGGCTTCCTTATTTCAGATTGCCGATTGAATCTATCATTTACCTTTTAACAAACGTGCTTATTGTCTCTGTGAAATACACATAATGTTACCATCAGTTAGTCGTAATGTGGATGTAGGTACTAATACAAGCCGGGCCTTGAATACAGGCCAAGCCTCGAATACAGGCCGGGGGTTTGCCGTAATTGTACTAATAGAGGCCGGGGGCTTCTATTCGAGGAACGATTAGGCTACAGTTGCGTCTAGCCAAAGACATTACAGTTCTGTCCAGACGGAACCAAGTTCCGTCTGGATGGAACCATAGCCACAGAGATTACAGTTCCGTCCAGTTTCTTTAAGTTTTCGCCCACAAAAGACCTAGCCCCTTTTTCTATACATATCCCACAAAAACCCTCTTTTAAACCGATAAATTATCAATTTATTGTTGCTGGTATCTGCTAAGTACAGCTGAATCAGCCATTGTCGGATTTTCGCAGGTAATGCAATTATTTGCCCCACCCACAAACCCAGTTCGCACAGAAAATTCCTTTTATAAATTTGCAAAAAAATTTTTTGGGTGTCAACAATGTGCACACAAATATTAGGGTTTAGTAGGGTTAGGGTTTAGGGCTAGGGTTAGGGTTAGGGTTAGTATTATGGTCAGTTTAGTTTAATTGGTTTGTGCTAGTACTTTAGACAATAATGTGGCGCCATCTGTTGAATCAATTAGTGGACGGAACTTGATTGGTCTTTGCTACGGTTCCGTCTGGATGGAACCGTAGCCAGTGCCTTCGAGGAAATACGGTAATTGCTGCGATTAACGCGATGTCATTAAAATTGATCGTTTGACAGGTAATGGTACAGAGATGGTGTCAGAGATGGTGTAGTTAATGCCATTGCGAAGAACTGACAGAAATTTTCTATCTAATGTCGATGTTCTAGTTGCTGTAAGCAAGGGCATGTGGGCAGTAAAATTTTGTTCCAACAAAATCCTCCAGTTCTTAACTGGGGGTGCAAGCTAATGCAGGTTGATGTGTGTAATATAATAGCTGTAAAAATGGTTGCATAAAAAGATAATGGGTAGTGAGCTTCATCTGTTCAAAAAAATAGGAAGACACCATACTCATGACCGTGAACACGTTTTGCCACACTACCTTGTGAAATATCTGTGTTCTAGAAATTACCATGCTGAACAATCCACAGAATGACTAAGTATATGCACGTGTGGCAGAAGAGGTTGCAGCAAAATACTTTCCAGAGGATCATCAGCATTTAGTTAGTCACTCACGACATTAGTCGGCTAGTTAAAATTGGTCTACACTGGTTTGATAATTGTCTAATCCAGGTCGAAATCAATGTGACAACAGTTATAACAACAATTGTTGCTTGCCATGCTCAAGATCTCTGGCAGATTCTTTGTCTTTGAGTAGGATGGTGCTTGTAAGTGCATGAGGCAGTAATGCTTTTTGCCTGTGAGTAAGTGTAAAAAGTTTTTCACGAGTAGACTTATTCTTAATCTAACTTCAATTTAACAATTTATTTGTTGCATCACAAAGCATGCGACACAATCCACGTTCTTGACTGTAATTTTGCCAAATGTCTGCCATTTAAAAAAAATTCACCAGCGGACTCAGCAGTAACTTTGCAGTTAAGTGCTAATTGAAGTTCCTACCACATCTCAAATGTGTAGCTACAAGTGTGTTGCGATTTATCGTTAATCACATAATCTTTTCAGATTATCAATTGTTTTCTGACATTATATTTTACAAGGTTTTGAAGGTAATGTAGCAACACACATTGATGAGTGATAAGACCTGTATTTATCACTTTACTGCAAATTTACAGCTGAGTCTAAGAATGAAAGACTTTTGAAAATTGGTTGAGAATTGACAAAGTTGTCACCATGCATTAGGTGTCTTTTTTGTTTCGAACACAGTGTATTTCATGAACGTAGTTGTAAGAGAAGAAGATAGTCTGAATTGGAAGGAATAAGTGAAACAGGTGGATTTTAAGCCAGGAATGAAAGAGGAGGTAGTGATGGATAGTGCAAGTGGTGAATCGATAGGCAAAGGTGACCTTACATGTGCAAGATGAGGTTTGGGGAGTTGATTCCAGAGATAAGGTGAAGCATATCAAAAGGACCGGCCTGTGATTCGTAGCATGGATGACGTAGGTGGTTGGACAGTGTGACAAGAGATAAGGAGTAAGTGCTGCAAGGGTGTTAAACAGTGAGACGAGGTCATTATTAACTGTGATCATCGTCAACAATACATTGCTATCAGCTAGGTTCAGCAATAAATGCTGCTAATAAATTGTTGACAAAGACTCCATCTACACCTGTGGCACTGTACATAAATGTATGCTAAGTGACACTTCACTGACAGAGTAAATTGAATGTTATTTGTAACCCTTCGGCACTCTGTGACTTTGATATGCGGCGCCTTAGAAGAACACTTACTTACTTACTTACTTACTTAAACTAACCCGGTTGCCATCAGTGGTGACCGTGGATTATCTTGTACTGTACAGTGCTGTTGGTGGAGTCTGGAGTGGAGTTCATTTGTTATTTATCAACACCACTCCTACTGTTTGTAATTAACCATAATGATAGCATCTAGTTATTGCCGTTTGATTTACTGTTCATTCTGTGGGCACCAACAGTCTAGAATTCTCTCCCTTCCTCCATTTGTTTGTCACAAATGCTGTATTCATTCCAAAACAGCTCAAAACCCAATCGTTTCAGTCTGCTTTTGTAATCCCTAGCAGCACCAATTCATTTGCACTTCAGTGATTACCGCATTTTATAAATGTTTTAGTTACTTACTTAGTTGAATCAGAAAATATACAAGCAACAGCAACTACAGGCATCACAGGAACCAGACAGACACTAGCATCTAACCCTCACCCATTTTGGCTGATTATCGCAGGATGCATTGTTTTGCATGGTGCATGTGATTTCTGTTGTCTGTATATTTAACATTTGTTTTTTTACATATTGACCATAGATGTGCAAATGGAGAATGCAAAATGAAATGCATGTGTTAGCACTTTTGTGACTGTACTGCTGTAGTCAGATTATGCAGTTTATATCGTTTTTGTTTGGACAGCTGAGTGCATTTCTGATAGTTCCAGCACATGTGAAGTATATGAAGATTCCAGGCGAGAAACAGACCACCAAAGTAGGTTCTCTGTCTCACAGCCAGACAAATCAATGTCTATTAAAGGTTCTTATGCCACTGAGAAACATAAAGCTGTAATGCAGGACAGTGGCAGGACAAGAGAAGCATATACAAAAGTAAGTTCGGACATAGAATATTTGTCTTCTATTCCATCAGAAACTGCCAAATGTGAAAAATTGTCACTGGATGCACAGAAGGTTTATGCCGAGCTCCAGGATATCAGCAACAGACTAAAGGTACCATAAATGTATTAAGTATGTCATTAAATTGATATTGTAAGATTTACTATGCTTTTGCTATTGTGTGCTGTATTATATTGTCACTGTACTGATGCATTCAGAACGTATGAACTACTGTATTAATGTCTTTTCTCTAACATGTATCTTTTAATTAGTATTATGGCCTTTAATGTCTGTCATTAATGCAGTTTCATTTGGCATTTTCATCAAGAAAATGCTGAGTTACATTTTACTTCTAGTGATGTGGATTTTGATAATGTACAAGATTAATTTAAAATGTATAGTCTGCAGGTGTACAGGTTTGTCTTGTTTGTGATTTTTTAAATGTTGCTTATTTTCTGTAGAGAAAAATCTTGTGTGTTTTTGATCGGGAGTTTATTTACCACATTTTTATGTTAGACTGAACTGCATCTACTGCATGAACGAGAAACTGCTCTGAGAGAGAAAGAAGCGTTGGTCACAGAAGCACAGTCGTCACTGCATCGTCTTGTTGCAGTGGAAATTAAAAGCAAATTAGCCGAGAAGCAGCAGGTGATTATTGTTACTCTGTGACAGTGTTGTGGTGTTCGTTAAATGTAGAAAACAATGTAATGGATAGTACCAATTACTGGACATTTTAAACGATTAAGTTTTTGATCTGTGTAGTAATTCTGTCATTTTATGGTATGTCCACACTGTGGATTTGTGATTTATTATGTCCGCCCTGCATAGCAGATGCGGACATTATATTTTCGTTTTGTGGTTTCTTCTTTTTGCTATCTTTTTTCCTCGCCTATTCTCAGCCGTCGCATATTGGATGTCTACCATACTTCCACACATGGTGTGGCCTTAGTGCGAATTTAGAATGCAGGTCTGAAGTGTCCTGCACGCGGCTCACTGAAAAATACAGGATGCAAAATATCGCCAAAAATTTGCCACCTGGGCACCATTGCACAACTTTGTCGGGCTGTATCTTCGCAACTAAAGCATGCATCGACAATCGGGAAAAAACTTGTTAAACAGCAATGTCTCCTGCACATGTCCCCACAATATGGCGAACTTCAGCCCACTAACGGCTGAGTCATTTGACCAGTTTTTAGGCACCCTAGCAAATTTCAATGGGTTTCGCGTCTTGGCTTTATTATTGCAGCGACGTCACTCACCGGAGGCCAACCACACTTTGCGTGATATTTGACCATCTCCTGCACTGGTATGCTACACTGTGAGTCAGTATAAAACAAGCCACTGTAATATTACCCATAACTTCGCCAAATGTTGACTGATTTTCAAAATTCTTTTACTGACAGATTAATTAGTAAATTTGCAACAAAATCTTTATTAACTATCCCACCGCACCCTAAGTGTGTTACCACACCACCTTGTGAAATATCAGTGTAAAAAAATTCTCATGCTCAACATCTGAGTCTATGAAGCAAGCTGTCATGTAAAACTCAGCCACTCAAAACAGTTGTTAAAATTCCTTACAGTCATTTTAGCGTTATTTAGTTCACTGACTAAAAGGTACACACACTGGCCATACTACAATTTCCACAGTATGGCAGTATGCATCTGCTACGAGGCAGAAGAAAAGATATTGCAGCAAAATGCTTTTGCATTATGATAAGTGGTCGGTTAGTTACTTCTTGCCTGTAATTTCGAGAAATGTTCAGAGATTTTAAAAATTGTTTGACCTGCAAACTCAACATTAAATCTGTAGTAAAGTAGTTACTGAATAGCCCACCACACCTCAAACGTGTAGCTACACTACCTTGTAATTTATCGTTGATAACAATGCATGCATCAAATGTTTGCTAGTTTTCCGATATTGATGTTTCACAAGGTAGTGCAGTGACACATTTAAGGTGTGGTGGGATAATTAATGACGATTTTGTTGCATATTCACCAATGAATCTGTCTGTGAACAAATTTTGAAAATCGGTCAAAATTTGGCAATGTTATGGACAATATTATAGTGGATTGTTTTTTTTTTGACTCAGTGTATATATATACATTTTCGGGGCTCTTGCCCCCTGAGAGAATTTTGCCAGGTGCAAAATTCACTTTACGTCCAAGTCTTGAGTTCTTCTATATTGGCAGCGTTACTGCACAGCACTCCAGCAGTGGGCATCAGCCAAACTTTGCGACATGGTACACAGAATGGAATTATGGAACTTTTACAAAGGGCGCCACCTGTGTTTGGCTGGCTGGCCATCACGTTGGGCATCAGCCCACTTTGTAGTTGATATTAACTTTCAATAAATTTTTTTTGTAAAAATTTTATAAAGTTGAATTTTCTGCATGAGAACTAATCCGTAAACATAGTGTGTTTGTAGTTGTTAAGCATCTGGCAATTTTCTGTAACTGGTCATGTGTAAATTTTTAAAAGTTTATCAGCTTCTTTTAACAAACGTCTTAATATACAGTTGTTGTTATTGTGTGGCTATTGTATATTTGCTGGCTTTCATCTTTCAGGAGTTTCAACAGTTGAAAGATCAGCTACACGAGAAAGTCAAAGAAAACAAAAGACTTAAAGAAAATTTTGACACCCTGAAAATGGCAAATGACACACTCAACAAAGAAGTATGTAAAAATGCAAAACCATTCAGTTTGAGGCTTTTTGATGTGGTGTGCTGCCTCTGAGATTTGATTTAACTTTGAACTGTGCTTTTGCAGTCTTTTTGCCAATCAGGGTGTCTGTTTCCAGAGGATGCATTTACCAGTTGTTCAGAATGCCTAGAATTGTGCCTGCATATTGACTTCTCTTCGCAGTTTAGTTATTACCACTATTGCAAAGTAGTGTGACAGTGTTGTAAGGATAATGATGTAGACCTGTCTTGTCGTCCTTAACAACAAAACTTTGTAGAGTCGTGAAAAATTTGAGGCATTGCCATACCAACAACCCATTCAAAATTTGTGTAGGTGATTATGTCTTGGATATCTGTGCATACAAAATTGTGTCCAGATCCATTCTTGTTTGTACGCATTCATGACTTTGTGCACCACATGTTGTCTTGGCTGTTTCTTATTTTTGTGGATCTTTATGTTGCCTACAGCCAAAACAGCTGAACAGATTTTAGCACAAAATACACAGTTATGCACATTAATATCCCATTTCAGTCATAAAAGCAAAACTTAAAATTTAGACCCTTTTCTGAAAAACGTTAATAAAAATACTTTGGCAATTTTTAGCTTATAATGATGTTACATTTATGATAAACTGAACTTTATTTTCCAGCTGTTAGAAATTGAGCTCCATATTGTGAATTTTATTATTGGGGGTTTTTATGTATGGCTCATTTTTCTAATTTTGATTACATTTTACTTACATATACCTGTAACATATTAAATAATGTAAAGTGAAATAAATTATGTAGTCTGTAGTTACAGTTGAATAGTTATTACTAAATTGTTATATTTTAATATACAGTCCACATCAGATGCATGATGTTGTAGCTGAAAAGTTTGCAGTCAGCCCATGATAAACTGGAAAAGCAGCACTGCAGCCTGCAAGCTCGAATCACTAATCTTCAGGTTGGTTTTGGTAGCAGATTTATGCCTTACCTTTTATTGAGACTGATATTTATGCAGACCTCATCATGTAATTTTATATGTATTTTTGTATGTGATACGTAATGGTATGGAGGTAATGCAGGTCACATCGTTGAGAACTCTAGCGTCTTTTCCTAGTCTGAATGGGCTAGTTGCCGTCAGCAAGGGTATGTGGGCAGTAAAAGTTTGCTCCAACAAAATACTCCAGTTCTTAACTGATAGTGCTGGCAAACACAGGTTGACCTCTTATAATGGTCATAAAATGGTTGTGCATGTGCTTGTGTCATATCATTAAAATACAATGACTTTTCAGTTCCAGGCTCTTAATCATTCAACTAAATTTTTAGTTGATAGTAGTGTTGTCGTTTGTTGTATCAATAGACAAAGTGCTAACAGTGATGCCAAAGGTCATTTGTTTACCGAAGCTGTTGAGATACTGATAAGTGTTTATCGTGAAACTAACATACTGCAGCTTGTTGAAGTTTTATGTATATCTTACAACTATAGCATTTCGTGTGAGCACAGCCATAATGGTACAGTTACAAGTTCTGTGGTTCGTGTTTTTGTTTGCTCATGTGTTTAGAGAAGAAATGAGTTCTCTGGACGAATAACGCGAGACAGGATGGACACTGATGGCACACAAGCGAAGTCTGCAGCCAGTGCTAAAGTGACACCACCGGCTGCTGGTAAACATAAGATGAAGTCAGCAAAGGTATTAATGTATGCACTTTAGCAAAAGCATCTAATCATTCCAGTCCATCTCTGTTGGCAGAAAGTCTTTGGGATTTGATATATTCATTGCACGATTTATTATTGATAATTACTGTTATTTTAGTTTAGTTCCATTTTGTTTTAATTTAATGGATCCCTTTAATAAAAACAACATTATAAAAACCCACTTTAATGAATTTATTCACTTGTAGACTGTGAATGTTACATAATTTTACTGTGCTAACAGCCTGCCGTACATTCCTTGGTTGTGCATTAAGGACCAAAAACAGTATTACTATGTGACAAGATACCAAAGACATTTTGCAAAATTGGCATGCCATTTCGGGAGCTGCGGTAGTGATGTGAACATGAAGTAAATGAGGTCCAACCAGAGGTAATGGAGCCACCAGATCAGCTGGCCCAGCAATTTCAGATGTGCTGGATCAAGGCTATATCTCTGACTCCCAGTGTGATCAGTTGAGGAGCACATTTGCTGACCCAAAATGCACCAGAAAGCAGGATTTTACATGAATATTTCCAAAAAAAATTTCTGGTTTCTATCTTTGACCTTCATAGCAGGAGAGACCAACCCTCCCACAGATTCGGCTTATGCTGACCGTTGTGCTCATTTATAAATTATACTTGCTTACTTACTTGCACTCTTGCTAATCTCACCCATGCTGTCTGACTCCCAGTCGTGTGTGTTCTGCTATCACTGGGGCCACTGTTAACTGCCATGTTGTCCACCTCTTAAGTGTGTGAAAAAAAGACTGAAACAGGAAGTCCTGAGTTTCAGGTAAGGTTAGTGAGAAGTACCTAATTTTTGATAGGACCGTCTTACTAAACAGCAAGTATCTCATAACGTACTTGCATTGTGGTTGGTTGGTTGGTTTGTTGGAGTTTAACGTCCCTTTTCAGCACAAATATGGTTATATCAGAGATGAACTTGCATTGTGGAAATACAGGTAAGCAGTAGTGTGGAATATTGATCAGTAATTGCGTTGTCCCATTGTCGCATCTTCTGTCTGGTATAAATGAGCATAGTATAACTTTGGTAGCAGTTTGACACCAGTTTTGTACAACTTGCAGTTTTGCAGCATGCTTGTGGGTGCTGCTGTATGTATATGCTTATGTGTCAGGTTACTTTTGTATTTAGAAAATTATTTCACTTATTACAGTTGCTGTTATTTTGAAATTTCAGCCTGCTTCTCCGGCCGTCTATGAGATGCTCACAGCCCTGCTGGAATGGGTTTGTGAGGCAAGTCTGAGTCAAAACTGTACCGAGTCATCAGCCCAAGTGCAGGATAGGTGCTTAAAGGTTAATATTTTATTGTGAATAGTATTAGTAAGAATGCCAGTTGCAGCATTTATAGTGCTGTCATCATGGCAAGAGTCACCCAGTTCGTTTGATAAATGCAGACTCATCAACAGATGGCCACCGACCCTCTCACCAAGCCAAGTGATGGCCCGTGAGTCCATCTGTAGGCTGCTGACATTCATATTCACCATCGCCATTTACTATTTCCATTATTTAGCCCAAAAGATGATATGTCATGGTTGTGATAAATGCAGCTGTCCATTCTGGGATTTTATTGTTCATTCTCACACACTGCAGTAGGCATGTTGCTGCTAGACCACAGCAACCCGTCATGTTATAACTGAAAAGCAAATCTTTCTATAAATTCTGTCTCTAGTCCTGACTTTTATTTACTTGGCCAAGTTTTCTGGAGTTACACTGGATCGGGCCAGAAGCCCTGTGGTTCACCTATGACGAAAGTCTTTTTGAGTATTGCTGAAGTGTTAGTTTGACAAGCCAGATGTCCTTCCTGCACCCAAGCAATTGTATATATGGACTGGAGGATTTCCGTGTCTTACTAAGTGACAACATCAGCCAGTGGTAGTTAATAGTTTTCCCCCATGCTTCTGCCATTTAGCAAAAAAAACAGTGTTACGTTGACATTATGTGAACGTGCCAAAAATGCAGTTTATCACTGAAAGATGGCATGCAGTGGCCGATGTTGAGAATTTCTACTGTGAAGAGTCTGGCGGTGGATGAGGAATGGATGATGCTAGTGGGTGATTTTACCTGATTGGCTCCGTGTTTTGAGTTTCCTTCAGTGCTTTGACATCGTGATTATGTGCTGGCATGGGCATCCAAACTGCCAAAAAACGTGCCACTTGTCACCCAGGGTTTTTTCCATGACAAGCGGTGGAAGAAAACATCGGGTGAACTGGCTAACCCAGGCGGAAAAATGGCCATCAAATGGAGGTCGACCTCATTCTTTCGTGAGCCACCAACTGGCTGCCAAGAGGAGGAACACTGCAGCCGTTACACTGCTTCTTGGGGCCAGTAGGTGTACAAATACAGAATATGACATGATAAGGTATATTTGCATGCATGATTCCGGAGTGGATTTGTGCTGGAAGGTCGTCGATTTTGTCTCATCTTTGTCCAGGTTCTGCCAAGTTTACAGGAAGTGATGCGAGAGATTCCGTCACGTGACTCTGCTAGCAGCCTCGTCTGTCTTCAGTTCATCTACTGGTCAATGCTGCAGCTCGACGCTGCCATGCACGGCCCACAGGTGCAATGGGTCTTGACGTTGTCTGCAGGATATGTTTGATAGCGCTTACAACAGTATTATTAACATTGTGTCATGTGCAGCCAAAGCGTTATGTTATATTCACTGTGTGAAGTTTTTACACTGGTCACACCCATCTTAACATGAACGCACTGGTTCTTCAGCACAGGCTGATTGGTGGGATTGACAAACTGACAAATGTATAAAGTGTGTAACAGTACCACTCTCAGGCTGGCTCCGTTATGTAGAGTTGACTGCACTAATAGCTGAATAGCTACTCTTCAGCAGTTTGCAGTGCTGCTTGCTGATGCTGAATAGCTACTCTTCAGCAGTTTGCAGTGCTGCTTGCTGATGTTTGCCATTTGCATCACTAATTGGTTCACGGCCAAGTGACCATTATTTTCGTAGTGTCTGTCTGTTTGTCTGTTTGTTTGTGCACAGTTTTTCTCAGCCGTCTATGATCCGATTTCCATCAAACTAGGACACATGTTATGTGTCTGGGTCTAGTTGTGTCCCCTAGAAGATAGGGGCTGTGCGACCCCTGGGGGCTGGGTGACCCCTAAAAACATGTATTTTTAGGGGTTTTGGGGCTCAAAAAACTATCTCGTCCTACAGTTTTGATCGGATTGTCCTGATTTTTGGTTAT
>Ga0056135_10000404_pt1 | contig 11436 bp, 8 predicted proteins | sample WorMetG1aBELIZE1_FD_67481 | JGI IMG/M metagenome (GOLD analysis project Ga0056135, IMG submission 67481) | Marine gutless worms symbiont microbial communities from Max Planck institute for Marine Microbiology, Germany - Inanidrilus... ...
ATGTTCTCCAGGCGGATACTGGACGTTCTCTTCACTCCGGCGGCTTTCAGCGGCTCCAGCTGTGATCCGGTTGACCGCGGTCGCTCCTTCGGTCGACCATGTGGAACGGCACTGGCTGACGAAGCAGCACCATTGGCCACCTTCAGAGGCGGCGAGACAATGCTAGACGCAGTATCAGCAGTCACATTGCGAGCCACCGACCTACGACGACGTCCGATACGATACAGATGTCAACCAAGCTCAGCACAATCAACTTAACAACTGCCATCTAAAATTTAGATGGTTGGTTCGTAAGCTGGAATTTAATGGCAATTTCAACACATTTTAGGTCATATCGGACCTATAAGGTTATATTTTATCATACAAACTTATCATTTCGACGAGTCTATATTAAAACCACTAACGTTACTTGTATTTCATGACCATTTTTCCAGCCAGTTCCTCCTCCAGTCCTTCTCTTCCACGTCCAGAAAAGAATACGACAACTACTACTACATCCGTTTAATGGCCTTTTTTCCAGGACAACCTGGGTAAGCCAGTACCAGAAAGGTAAACCATTCTGGACTTTACTGGAGCAAGAGATAATGGGATAGCAGTGGCATCAGCTGGACCATATGCAAATCATTTGTACCTCGCTCCAGACAGATGACCACGCCAGTACCTCACCACTCATTTTTTACAGGCCGGATGCCCTTCCTGCCGCCCAACCAACAGCATCAAAGCACTGAAGGCAATACGTCCAGAACAGAATCTCTGTGGATTAGCAGAACGTGTTGTGAGGATGGAGGTAACTCCAGTCAACCAACCGTCAGTGTCAAAGCACTGACGGGAACACAAAGCGCTAACCCTAACCACGACCTGGCCTTCCCTTTCTTTATCCACCACTGGATTCCTACAGGAAGAGGCGTTGTTCACTTTATGCCACCCATTCAACACCAGTACCAAAGAGCTCACAGCAAGCTATTACAACTTGTTTTTAATGCAGCACCAATTGGCTTGCAGTTAACTCAATCACAAGCACAATGTACTGCATATAAATTTCATGTTTCCATCACATGAGAGCGGTTAGTGTTTGAATGGAAGACTGCCCAGGAATACTGTCCATGCACTACTAAAAGGGGCAAACATATTTCTCGAGGTATAGGAGTTAGAAAGATTTCATACAGCAAAAGTGACCTTCAAGGTCATTCAAGCTCATTGGCAATTGTTGCCATTTGATAAGCCACATATGACTTCCTATTGGTCTTCGTTTTTAACTATGTCTTTATCTCGTACCATTTCCGAGATGCTCAATTATTTCCCAAAAGTTAAAGAGGTTGCGTGACCCTGAATGGGAGTAATCTATCACGCATGATATGACTGGGCATGTGACACCTGACCCTGACCACACCCGACCAGGCCTCTTTCGGGGTTGGTTTGACATCCATCGGCTAGGAGTTGCCGCAATCAACCTATCCATCAAATTTCAAGCCTCTATCTCCATTGGCTACGAAGATATGAAAGGCGATACAAAATGTAGAAAACGGGGTCATTTGGGGTACTTCGGGGTCACTCAAGGTCATTCGAAGTAGCACCACTCATTACAGCACATGAGCAAATGTGGCCCTGTCTTGCACCATTTCCGAGATGTAGCAAGGTATTGGTCGAAAATTGCTGACTTTAACCTACCCTACCTGTATTTGGCGGGGCTGACTCCATATTTCCCAGAGATCTTTGCAACCAGAAACTAAAGTCCATGTGCCATCATCTGGCTTTGTTTGTGTGACCTATGTTTAGCTGTTTTAGTACAATAACAGTTTGGGAGACACATACACACAGACAGATGGACACGGGGCCAAAGCACATACAACACTAGCACAGAATTGCCATGATCATGCCATAAAAACATAACCACCTTTAGAAAGGTAACTATAGCGTGACACCGTGGCGTAGTGGCAATGATGATGAGCGTATCAACGAAGTTACTCTACGTTGGGCCTGGTTAGTACTGGGATGGGTGACTGTCTTTGGTGGGCAAACACCTCAGTATTTCACCAAGCCACCCACATCAACTCAGCCTCCTACCCTCAGTGGCACGGGATATGAGTACCAGCCAGAAGTGTGGTGACGTTCAGCGGCTGAGGAGTAAAGGCAGTTATGGTTCGTTCATTAACAAATGTGTGGATGGCAGGTAAAACCGTGTAATACCTCGTTAACACGTGCCATACCTGACCATTTTAGAGATGAGTCATTGTAAAGTGCTATAGAAATCTACAATTACTCTTACTCTCTTATCTACACGTCTGCATCGGTTTTAAGCAAACGTGGGTTACCCAATTCCCCACAATTTACTTCCTCCCAACTTTTTCAGAAGAGAAACTTTGGGAATAAGTGGCACAGGTGTTTTTACAGACCATATATCCTCCCTGGTCTTTGTGGCCCAAATAACAGCATCAAAGCAGTGAAGATAATAATGAATACATTGCAATCTGCAGTCCAACAAGTGGTCAAAGTAATTTGATATAAGATGGCATCACCGCCGCAGACGGACGGTTCAATCGTATTTGTCAGGTGGCGCCAATGTGCCCACTGGGGAGGCACATTGGCGCCACCTGACGAATACGATTGAACGTGTACTTCCTTCTGCACAACATCCACAACCCAAACGGCAAATCGATCGGTTCAGCCATTTCTGCACAGCTCACGGCAGAGTGTGCCTATACTTTACAATAGGGGACCTTTTCACCCAAAACTGCCCTTCTCATGAGGGCATCGGGACCACCACCTTTTTCATGATTCCTTGAGGAAGACTGAGCCCACAATCCAAACTGCGTCACGATCGGTTCAGCTATTTTCGCACATGTGACCGCAGAGTGTCCCTATACTTTACAATGGGTGCCCCCTTTCCCCTAAAATTGCCCATTCCCACGGGGATCTGGACCCCCATATAAGACACAATCGCTTGAACCCATCTGAGCCCACAGACCAAACAGCATCTCTGTCGGTTCAGCCGTTTTTGCACAGATGACTGCAGAATGTCCCTATACTTTACAACGGGACGCCCCTTTCCCCCTCAAAATTGCCCATTCCTATGGGAGGATCTGGACCCCCATCTAATACATGGTTCCCTGGGCCCACCAGAGTCCTCAACCCAAATGGCATCTCGATTGCTTCAGCCATTTTAGCAGGGCTCACTAGTGTGAAAGACCACGCTACTCGGTCAGTAACAATAGACCGCATCTACGTACGTAGTACTGTGATGCAGTCTAAAAAATGAAAAGTGCAGAATGCAGCTAAAACTGATGCAGTTATCAAGCTGTGAACTAACGCAAGCGATGCGTACATGTATCGGTCGCTGTGCCTTCGCAGCCAGAACCGCTTGAATTTCTCGTTGTGACGATACGCGTAGACGAAGATGATGGAGACGAACAGAAGGACGACAAACAGCAGGAAACTAATACCGACGACGAGGCCGACGTTATCTGTAACAACAACGTTCACTGCTATGACAACAACACCATCAAAGGCTGACAACTCTCCAGACATTCTGAAATACACCGACATTTTCTTGACTCTTTGCAGCAATACTACTCACATCACGTTACCCGCGTCATGCATATATTACTGTCAGTACTATCAGCACACTACAGGTGTCAGTGATTTTTCTGTAACTACTACTAATACCATCATTTTACGGCCATTATACAGGACAATCTGTGTTAGCAGGCACTCCCAGTTAAGAACTGGAGGACTTTGTCGGAGCAAAGTTTTACTGCCCACATGCCCCTGCTGACAGCAACTAGCGCATTCGGATTATGGAGATGACGTTTGAGATCTCCTCAATGGTGTTACCTGTACAATCTCCATTCCATCTCAGTCCATACTCTACAAAAACGTTCACAATGATTTAACTAGGCACACAGCGAGTACAAGCATGTACTCGCTAACATTTTGTGTTCGTGTTATGTTGCAATAGCAAAGCAACCCGTGCCCCAATTGCAAATCTGCCCAATAGTGCACAACTAGGGGGCAGCCCCTACCACTCCCCAAGTTACATCCGGGTTCATGCAATAGTGTAGGCATGTGGCCATGGACAGACAGACAGACAGAAAGACACATGTGGGTGACCACTATACATTTTGCGTCATCTACGACTCACGCGAAATGTAATGAAATAAGTAGCAAAATCTTTGAAAGAAATGACACAAGCCTCATCACAGTCTACTAAACACTGGTGTAGTCCCTAACTTAAAGTTAGCAACAAACAGTTTTCCTTGACAAAACTTTCTCCCCAACATCTCCCTGACTTTTAGTCATTTGCCCAACAGCTATAAAATTCTCGGACATTTCCAGGTTTTCCACATAAGTGGTCACCTGATATCAGCAACATGCGAGAAGTTTGTTAAGAAGAACATGATGCGACCGTTAACTGTTATAAACGAAGTCTGATGTTTGGTGAAAATAAAAGGGCACCATACACCCCATAGGAGTGCAGGCGGGGTGCGCATCTTTCTTTCCGAGGCCATTGAGGTGGATATGCCACAGAGTCTTGACACATGGCTAGTGCTACACCAACAGGGTGGCCATGAAGTAGGAGAAAAAATTCCGAGTTTTCCAGGCTTTGGCAGAGCCATAATTATACTTTTCCATTGGTTATCGCAACAAAAAGTATACGTAAGAATGAGCTTCATATATCAAGGGTCATTCCACATCAACTACTACTCATGTGACTAACAACAGCTTGTCGTCTCATATTGCTCGAATCAACAGTTTTCGTGCACCAGATACACTTGGCTGTATATGGATAGCTTGACTAGAGAACATCGACTTCTAAGTGATCTCCGCCAGTTGTCCTACGTAACGCAGGAAACACTTTTCATTTTCCAGCAGGACTGCTGCATATGGATTGCTTGACTAGAGAACACCCAGAGCGCAAAGTCAGTTTTCCCTGAGGTTGCTCAGAATTCCCTGAGAATTCCATGAGTTTTCAATGTTCAGAGAAATCCCTGAGTATTCAAGGTTTGTGGCCACCCGACCAAACCTATGGTTATCTTCCCAACTGATCCTACACTCACTGCCCTTAACTCTTGACTGGAATCATTTCCAATCCCTCTGAGGCAATGAAGCAAGTTGGTCTGAGTGGCGGGTTACATACCAAGACAACATACCCACGAACAGTCACCCATCTTAGCATTAACCGGGCTCGACGCAGAGTAACCTCGTTGATGTGACCGATGCTGTTACCATGTGGCCAAACTGCCACTTCATGCTTAGCATAATGTTATTATTACCCGTATGACAATGTGACCCCAAAATGATGCGCTCTGCAATCTTTAGTATCTTCAACAATTACAAGTCTATTGTAATGAAATTTGCCACACAGTATCCTGATATCCTTGACTACTAAATGCATGCATAATTTCCCCTTTTTTCCTACACTTGGTGAAAATACTGAACACCCAAGAAGTTACGCCATCTTCCTCTGACAAATGTGGGTGGCTCTGCAGAATCAGTTGTGTCGAGAGATCTAAAAAAAGTCTTGGAGTAAGTATTTAATGTGACGGCCTTTTGCCTTTGCACATGTATGCAGCTATGATAGCTACTGGTCGATGACTTCATTACAATGCTCTGTGAAAGACTGGCCCATGTCTGAATGATCCACTATTTCAAGCCATCATTATGATAATCAACCAGATTCAGGACTTTGGCATTTCCCAATGCAGCAGCTAAACAGTCTTGCTGGAAAATGAAAAGTGTTTCTTGCATTACGTAGGATAAACTGGCGGAGATCACTCAACTAAAAGTTGATGTTCTCTAGTAAGTGTCATGTTTACTGTTCCAAAACAGCTTTGACATGCTGATGTCCTTTCCAGTAACGCCTGGAACTTGCAAGTGAAGTAAGTACAGGTGAAGGTAAAGGGCAACAGTCCCAGTGGATGCTCATCTCCCTTTCATAGGGATTGAACCCATACGTGGTTAGACCACTGATGTACGCAACACAACAGCCACTCCGATACCACCACACCACACCACCACAACCATTTTACGACTCTTTTTCTGGGACCACCCCGGTGAGCCGGTGCCAGAAGAGAACTTCTGGACTTTATGGTGCAAGGGAAGATTAACAGAGGCAGACACACCGACCATCCGGCTGGGCACCACTCCATCCGGACTAACCAGTGTCAACCTCCACCATCCCCCATTTTTTCAGGCCGGATGCCCTTCCTGCCGCCCAACCAACAGTGTCAAAGCACTGAAGGACTCCAAAACCACTGAAGCCACTCCGATACCAGACCTATGGTTACCTTTACAGCCACAGTGTCACCACCCACTGAGTAGTAAATTATCTCTATAGATAAAGCACGCAACTCAGATAGGAATGTGTCCGTGACGCATGCCTACGCCATGAGTCATGCAGCTGCCGACGGCGACCGTGGGAAGCGACGTGCTCCGCGTGCCTGGCTATCAGCCAGGCTGAGTCAGCAGCGGCAGCAGACCCTGGGCATTATCGGCTTTGCAGCATATGGGCTTGCGAGTGAGTGAGTAGTTTCTTAACGGCACATCAGCACATAGGCTATTCAGCACCATAAGTGGTGGATGATATTGGCTTGCAGCATGTGAATGATGACCATAGCGCACAGCGTGATAAGCGTAGATGGGTCTAGGGGCAAAGCCCCTTGTACTGCTTCATGACAGGAACACAAGGGTGCAAACAACCTGCCAGAGTTCTGTGAAAAGTTTCATCAGGTTGACACGAAAAAACTATATTAATTACTCTAAATCAACCAAAACAACATACTGTTTTATCGACGTTTCGGCTTCACGCCGGAAGCCTTCATCAGGACTGACTTCCGGTGCCGGTGGTCAGTATGTAAAAACTTGTCCCATATGTGGCTCAACTGGTAGCTCCCCTGCCAGAGTTCTTATGCAGCTGCACCCCAACCAGGTGTCAAACCTGCGACCACCTTTTGGTCACAAGTCTGATGTCCAACCTGTTGTGTCACTATGCTACCATGAACTGACTAAGTGCAGTGAGGAAATTGAACTGAGTAAGCAAATTACAGCTGTTTATCATCTAAAGCATTTTGACATTATATGTCAAAGCTAACCAAACTCCGATAAAGTTTGAATAAGTTACGAGGTTCAGAAAGTGGGTCACAAAATGATACATAATCTCCAGAAAAACTGTTACTATTATCATAAACTGACTGCAGTTACTGAGAATAAGGACTGTACTGGATTTGATTTCCCAAATGCAGCTGAAGCCAGATTTGTACTGGCAAATGTGGCCAAAGCTGGATATGATACTTTGTTAATTTACTACTACTACATCCATTTAATGGCCTTTTTCCAGGAAAACCTGCATAAGCTGGCACTAGACGTCTTGAGAATTCGGCTGAATCTGAAAAGCTGGTCGGAGCTGTATTTTGGCAGGATTTTGAAGAAAGGCCATATTTCAGAGCCAGCTTGAGAGTCAGACTACATAAACCATTACTGAGAATACAGGATGAGAATGATAACTGACTGTGTAAAACCATGATGGGGCCACTATGTTCACTTCCTCCATTGCCTGGCCGGTCACAATGTGGAGGTGCATAGCCAGCATCACAGTGACATTGACCCAAGTTATTGCACACCTGACACAGACAACATCCACCTCTTTGTGTGGAATCAGTTATTACAAACTGACTGAGTTAAGGTTTCTACTTTTACGTCCCACTCAACACAAAAAAATACATTATTGTGGAGACGTCCTTCTCAGCCAATTACCAAAGTGCCCCTTCGCGCTCGGGAATATAGACCTCATCTAATACATGGTTTCATGGGTCCACCCAAATCCACATACATGGTTCCTTGGGCCCACCCGAGTCCACATCCCAAACGGCATCTCGATCGGTTCAGCTGCTTTTGCAGGGCTCATGACCATGACAGACCACGCTACTCTATCTGTAGCAACAGGCCGCATCTATGTAGTACTGCAATAAGGCCTAAACTAAACAAAATATACAAAATTGCAGCAAAATATTAATTTACACAAACAACTTGTATAGGATTAGGATTAACCAGTTCTGCTTATACAACTTCAGGAATAAAATTATCGTTGAGAACTGTAGTTTTTACAAACTTTTAACAGACAAACAAAAATGCAGAAACTTTCTTTGTCAACAACCACTAGGATTCCACGTGCAAGCAATGGAAACATTATCCATAAAATAGCAGAAACAATAAGTAACTGACTTGCAAACTTTGAAATGTTCTAATAAAAAATGAAAACTACTAGTACTTTTTCAGACTGTTAAATCCACTATTTCATTAACAGTTTTTTTTAAATTTCAACATATTCTGTTCCATGCTTATGGTACAGTATTGGCGTTGGACAGCAGACATAAAGGGAACAATGCACCTTCCTTCTAGAGTCTGGTGGTGGACAAACAAAGAATGAGGCCAGGCTGATGGCTGGGGTCAGTGCTCTGTGCGCCCTTCAGTGCTTTGACACTAGTGGTTAGAGACAGGAAGGGCATTCACTTATAAACAAGGATCAGCTGTCACTGACAAACCGACATGAGGCACTGCATCACAGCGAACGTGCTGCAAATAAGTAACGTGGATGCTCAGTGTGATAAACTTGCAACCGAACTAAGATGACAACATTTCACACAGAAAGTCGCCAATTTTCAGCTACGTCAGCTGCATTTAACCAACCCCACCTGCATTTGAGTTTTACCAAGATTTTCGGCATCAGAAAACTAAGAGTCCCTGGGCTATCGTGCGGCATTGTCTGCGTGATCCTACATTTAGCTGTTTCAGTAGAACACCGACTTGTGGCAGACGGACAGACAGACAAGCGGACAGACAGACACATGATGACAGCTAATACCCGCACTAACTAGTGTTGTGCAGGTAAAAACATGTGGCACTTGTCCCCAGAGCAAGTGGAAGACCCAAGGGGAAAAAGGCAAACCCATGCTTATCCAGAAAATAGCCACTACTACAGCAAACATGTTTTTACAAACATAAACCGCACAGAGGCCGCCAAAATTGACCTTGACCTTCAAACTCTTCAAAGCACGGGACCAAACATGTCTTCCGTGTGAATGTGTTGCAAATCAGTTCAGTGATTCCCGAGATATCTGCTAACAACCCCGTGTTTGTCCCTGGTGACCTTGACCTTTGACCTTGACATCCTTGTCCGACCGATGGACCAAACACGTCTTCCATGTGAATTTGGTGCAAATCCATTCAGCCGTCCCCGAGACATTTCATACACAAACAAAAAAGTCACAGACAGTGCCAAAAAGACAACCTTATGCAGTTCACTGCATGCAGTAAAAATGGCGGTGGTGATACGATGCTGTTAGCTTACAAAGTACACTGAGCTACAGTTCTGTAGATATGTGAAAGTGAACAAGTTAACATACGCCGTGACCATGGCAGTCAGGACAAGCCAATACAGGAAGACTGGATATAGCTGTACAACGCTGACCTATACACATCTGCAAAGCACCACATTAGTCATGTACTAAACACCACTGCATAGCTGTTTTTTAAATATCCATTAAGTAAAGTATCCGTAGATTTGTACAGCGCTTTATAGTGACTCATCTCTAAAGCACTCAGGTATGGCATGTGTTAACGAGGGATCGCACAGTTTTACCTACCACCCATATGTTTATCCACAAATGGAATGAACCATACCTGCCTTTACTCCCCAGCTGCAGAGCATCACTGCACTTTGGCTGGTACTCATTTCGCGCCCCGCTGAGGGTAGGAGGCTGAGTTGGCCTGGGTGGCTTGGTGAAATACTGAAGTGGTTTATCCGCCGAAGACTGTCACCCATCCCAGTACAAACCGGGCCCGATGTAGAGTAACTTCGTTGATACGCCCAACGACGTTACCGCTACGCCATGCCGCCACCTAAGTTAAGTTTCATTATTTCCCAAATAAAACAATACATGCCTGTAATTCGGCAAAGCTAAGCTATAATGTAGCTTGTAAGAAACAAACTGCGAAATGTTAATAAGGTACATAAATCTACACGTACATGTAAACTTTCTGCATCGTATATCTGTAATCTTGAGTACTGAGTTAGGGTTTTATGCCCCAATCAACATAAAAAAAGGTCATTCTGAAGACGTTCTTCCCAATCAGTCTCCTCTTGGCTTAGTATTGAAGAAACTAAAAACAAAAGCAAACAACACAAGAACAAGATGGCCTTAGTTAAAACAGAAAAAAGCATACAAAAAGCTGAACATAAACCTAAACCAACAGTCAACTGTTAAGAACTGCTTATACGTGAGTGCCTATAATTGTGCACAATTGTAGCATAATAGTTATTATTCCTTCAGCCTTTCAACACTGTTGGTCGGGTAATACAGAGGCATCCAGACCACTGATTCCCAAAGTAGCGTAGGCTCATGTAATTTTGTGTATTTTGGTAAAAGCAAAAACTCACTTGATTTTGAAAGAATATATCATAAGCTTTAACAAGAGCTCAGCAGTAGCTGAGATGGGCAACCGTGGCCACAATAGACAGGGGCCGAAAAGAAAGGGTGGCTGCTGTGGCCCTTCAAAGAGGGGGGAGCTGGGTCCCTATTTAACACAATGTGGCCTGGGCTGAGGTCTACTTCTGTACTAAGTGGCATCTTCATCCATCCAGCCACTTGGCCACAATAGACACGGGCTAAAAATTGGGGGAGGGGGAGCTGGGTCCCCATCTAGCACAATGTGGCCTGGGCCGAGACCTACCTCCATGCCAAGTGGCATCTTGATCCATCCAGCCGTCTGGCCACAATAGACATGGGCCAAAAATTGGGGTTCTGCCCCCTTTTGCGGGAGGGGAGATGGGTCCCATCTAACGCAATGTCGCTTGGGCTGAGGCCTACCTCCCTACCAAGTGGCATCTTGATCCATCGAGCCATTTGGCCACAACAGATATGGGCCGAAAATTGGGGGGCTCTGCCCCCTTCCTTTTGGGGGAGGGGAGCTGGGTCCCCATCTAACACAATGTGGACAGCGCCAACGCCTACCTGCAGGCCACGTTTCGTATTGATCCATCCAACCGTTTGGCCACAGTACACCAACATAACAGACAGGACAGGACAAACAGACAATGGTCTGATACCATAGGGAGAACCGTTTTACAAATGGCTGCTCAAAAAATTGTCGAAATAAGTAGAATTTAGTGAAAACAGTTGCCATTTTGGACGCCATCTTCAAATTAGGCAAGTAAATATAACTGTAGCCTAATGTGATGACTCCAGTGGTTTCCTGTGTCAGAAAACTTATATTTGGATACTTTGTTTGTCAGGGTTGGAAAAAATCATGATTTAAAAAAATCAAAAAAAATCAGATTTTTTGATTTAAATCAGATTTTTTTGATTGAAATCAGATTATTATTTTTTTTTTTGTACAAGCAAGTAATACAAGGGGACAACAGATAGTACAAATGCTATATGA
>Ga0056135_10000407_pt1 | contig 11310 bp, 8 predicted proteins | sample WorMetG1aBELIZE1_FD_67481 | JGI IMG/M metagenome (GOLD analysis project Ga0056135, IMG submission 67481) | Marine gutless worms symbiont microbial communities from Max Planck institute for Marine Microbiology, Germany - Inanidrilus... ...
CGCCAACCAAAGCCAAAAACCGCCGCAGCATCTGCCAGTGGCGGCGAATAAACGTCCGCTCTTAATAGAAGCGGACGCCCAAAACACTCTTTCGGACGAGTTTATCAACGATATCGGACAAGTCCGGACGCGGTGATGTGACCCTGGTGATCACCGGGGGGCTCCGCAAACCCGCCGACTTTATCAAGGCGCTGGCGCTGGGTGCCGACGCTATCGCGGTCTCCAATGCCGCCATGCAGGCCATCGGCTGCATCGCCATGCGGGCCTGCCACACCAATAATTGCCCCGTCGGCATCGCTACCCAGAAACCGCATCTGGTCAGCCGCCTCGTCGTCGAGAAATCGGCCCGCCAGCTGACCAACTTTTTCGAGGCCTCGGTGGAGCTGATGCAAGTGATGGCGCGGGCCTGCGGTCATGAACATTTGAGCGAGTTTTCAACCGCTGATCTGACCACCTGGGACCGGAATATGGCGGACCTTTCAGGTGTCGCCTTCGGCGGTGTTTCTTAAAGGGGGCTATGAGATGAGCAACGCAAATTTCGACTGGATTTCGGTTGGCCGTGCGGACGACCTGCCCGAGGGCCGGGTCAAGACTGTAACGGCCCGGACGACCTCCATCTGCCTGGTCCACTTTGATGGCCAGTGGGCGGCGATGGACAACCACTGCCCGCATCAAAAAGGGCCGCTGGGCGAAGGATCCATCGAGAAAGGCATCGACGACAAATGCTGGCTCCGGTGCCCTTGGCACGGCTGGGACTTTGACCCCTTGACCGGGAAACCGCCGGGCGGTCACGAAGACGCGGGGCAGCGGATGTATCCGCTGGAAATCCGTGACGGGGAGATCTTCATCGGACTCGATCCGGAACCGCCGAGGGCGCGAACGACGACGGATGTCATGGTCGAGACCTTGACCAATTGGGGTGTCCAGTCGGTCTTCGGCATGGTCGGCCATTCCAATCTGGGGTTGGCCGACTCCATTCGTCTGGCCGTCTTGGACGATCGCCTCAAGTATTACGGTGTCCGCCATGAAGGCGCGGCCGCTTTCGCGGCCTCCGCTTATGGCAAGTTGACGGGCAAGCCCGCCGCCTGCCTGACCATCGCCGGTCCCGGCGCGACCAACCTGATAACCGGCATGTGGGATGCGAAGGTGGACCGGGCGCCGGTCCTCGCCCTGACGGGCCAGGTCCAGACCCAGGTGTTCGGACCGGGTGCCTTTCAAGATATCGATCTCAAGTCCGCATTCCATGCCGTCGCCCGGTTTTCCCAACCGGTGCTCAGCACCTCCAACCATGCGGAGCTGGCCTCGCTCGCCTGCAAGAACGCGATCATCAATCAAGACGTCGCCCACCTGATCTTCCCGGACGACGTTCAGACCCTGCCGTCCGACAGCACCGCCGGCCGGCCCGATGGCCGTGTCAGCCGCCAGGACATTAGCCCGGCCCGAGCCGATATCGATGCGGCCGTTGGCCGGATCAACGCGGCCAAGCGCCCCGTCATCATCGTCGGCCATGGCGCTTACGAAGCACGGGACGAGATCATTTCCTTCGCTGAAAAACTGGGAGCACCGGTGGTCACCACGTTCAAGGCGAAGGGCCTGGTCCCAGACAGCCATGCCAACGCCGGCGGCGTCTTGGGCCGATCGGGTACACCCGTCGCCAGCTGGTTCATGAACGAGGCCGATTTACTGGTCGTGCTCGGCGCCAGTTTTTCCAATCATACCGGGATCGAGAAAACGAAGCCGATCATCCAGGTCGATTACGACCGGATGCAACTGGGCAAGTTCCACCCGGTCGACCTACCGGTTTGGGGCGACATCGGTTCATTCTGCACCGCCGCCGAACCGGGGGTCGGCACGCCCACGGACGCCGACGATCAGATCGCCGAACTCGCCGAACGATGGAAGAAATGGCGCGCCGAGAAACAACGCCGGCTGGCCGAAGAGCAAGGTCAAGGCATCCACTCGTTCGCTGTCTTCGACGCGCTGGGCAAGCTGGCGCCGGAGGACGCGATCTTTGCCGTGGATGTCGGCAACAACACTTACTCGTTCGGGCGGTATCTGGAGACCAAGGGAACGCAGCGGGTGTTGATGTCCGGCTACCTGGGGTCCATCGGCTTCGGATTCCCAGCCGCGATGGGCGCCTGGGCCGCAACTCAGGATGTTGACGCCTTGAAGGGTCGAAAGGTTATCTCCGTCTCCGGGGATGGTGGGTTCGGCCAATACCCCATGGAATTCACCACGGCGGCCAAGTACGGCATGGAAATCACCCACATCCTTTTGCACAACGGCGAACTCGGCAAGATTTCCAAGGAACAACGGGCCGGCGAATGGCCTGTGTGGGAAACCGATCTGAACAATCCATCCTTCGCGGCCTTCGCAAAATTGTGCGGCGGTCACGGCACCAAGGGCACCGGCACCGATCAGATCGAAAAAGCCATCGCCGATGCGTTGGCCCATGAAGGCCCCGCGATGGTCGAAATCATGACTGACGCGGAACTCGTCTAAGCGGTGTATTCAATCCGAGACAGGGAGACCCATATGTCCACCAAAACGGCAATCAACGGCGCGCTGGGCGCGTTCCCCCTGCGGGCCTGGCATCCGCGCGGTCGATCTCCCATAAGGCCGCACAGCTTCTGACCGTCGCGGCCCGCGCAAACTTGGATGCGGTCCCCGACGATAGTCATTCGAACCTGGGTTGGGATTCGGACACTCATCGGTTCCTGTCGCAACCATTGCCCGGGGCAGCGGGCCCGATTCAAGTGGCCTTGAGCCTGTCGCCGTTGGCGATTTACATTGTCGATGATGGAAAGGATGGCGATGCTTTGATGCTGGGCGGCTCGTCCTATGCCAATGCTCTTCAGTGGCTCGACAGTCATCTCGACGGCCACGGCCTTCAATCCGCAACGGATGTTGCCATTCCCTATGATCTGCCTGAGGAGGCGGCACTGGTGACCACATTCGAAACCGCACAGCAAGACGGTGAATTATCGGCGCTTGCGGCGTGGTTCGACTTGGCGGCCCATGTGCTGACGGAGTTTGCCGAAACGCATGGGGATATAGAGCCGGGACCCAGTATGGTTCGATGCTGGCCCCACCATTTCGACATCGCGACCTATGTCCAGTTGGAGTATGGCGATTTCGAAGACGCGAGAGGCATCGGCGTCGGCATGTCGCCCGGTGACGAGACTTATGGTCAGCCCCTATTTCTACATTAATCCCTGGCCCCACCTGGATCCCGCAGATCTACCGGCTTTGCCCGAACCCGGCCATTGGCACACCGAGGGTTTCGTCGGCGCTGTCGCGACGGCCGATGAAGTCTTGAGCGTCGAGAACCCCGTGGCCGGGTTGACCGCGTTCGTCGAATCCGCCTTCGCCGCCGGGCGCGGCAAACTAGGGGTATAGCCTTCATCTGGATTTGGCGAGAATGGCCGGTGCCGCCAAGATGGCGGAAATGTCCGCAATCGGATCGCAACGTGAACGCCACCCGACGAGAGAGGAAACGACTGCCTTGGGGTGAGACAGTCATGCGATTCGAAGCGGGTTCTCGTCCATACCTCGGAGAAGCCAGCAGCTGCGCCCCCATCCTTGCACAACCGCCCGCCGGCCTGCTAAGTGCGTGTCCCGATATCGACGGCTAAATTTGAAGAAAGGACCGCCTCATGACCTGGTTGATCCTGGGCCTTCTATTGTGGACCGGCGCCCATCTGTTCAAACGGGTCCTGCCCGGCCCGAGGGCCGCCCTGGGCAATGCCGGGCGCGGGCTGGTGGCGGTTCTGATCCTGATCGGTGTGGGGTTGATGATCGTCGGCTACCAGAAAACGGAAACCGACGCGATTTACGCTTTGCCTGTCTGGGCCTGGCACCTGAACAACGGCTTGATGCTGGTCGCCATCTATTTGATGGACGCCGGGCGGGCCCGCGGCGTGGTCGCCGCGAAACTGCGCCATCCGATGCTCACCGGCGTCGTCGTCTTTGCCGCCGCCCATCTGCTGGTCAACGGCGATTGGCCGTCGGTCGTGCTTTTCGGCGGCCTCGGCCTGTGGGCGTTGATCGAGATGGCCGTCATCAACCGGGCCGAGGGCCCGTGGGACCCGCCGCAGCCGGGACCCGTCGCCAGGGATGTCAAGGTCGCGGCCATCGCGGTCGTCGTTTACGCTGCCATCGTCGGCATCCACTATTGGCTCGACCGGTCGGTCATCGCCCTTCTTTGGTGAAGGTCGGGGTGACGGCCGGGGTGACGGCCGGGGTGACGGACCCGGCCGAGACCGGCCGGCTCAGGCGTTGCGGATCGTCTCGACGAAGCGGTCGAGTTCGGCCCGCAGCTTCTCAGATTGCTCCGAGAGCTCGCTGGCGGCGCTGAGCACCTGGTTCGACGACTGGCCCGTCTCACCGACCGCATCGGTGACCAGGGATATGGTGTCGGTCACCTGGCGGGTACCGCCGGCCGCCTCTTCCGTATTGCGCGAGATCTCCTGAGTGGCGGCGCCTTGTTCCTCGACCGCGGCGGCGATGGCGGCAGCGATCTCGTTGATCTGGGTGACCACCTTGCCGATGTTCTCGATGGCCTTCACCGCATCCTGGGTGGCGCCCTGGATACCGCCGATCTGGCCGCCGATCTCTTCGGTCGCCTTGGCCGTCTGGTTGGCCAGGTTCTTGACCTCGGAAGCAACGACGGCGAAGCCCTTGCCGGCCTCACCGGCGATGTTGGACGATTCCGATGCCTGCTGGCCGATCTCGGAGATCGACGATGCCAATTGGTCGGCTGCCGAGGACACCGATTGCACGTTCCCCGCGGCGCTGTTAGCCGCCGATGACACCTGTTCGGATTGTTCCGTGGCATGGCCGACCGTCACCGACATACTTTTGGCCGATGATTCGAGCTCGGTGGCGGCCGACGACACCGTGTCGACAACGTTGCCGACGGAGGCCTTGAAATCGTCCGCCATCTTGGCCAGGAACGCCTGTTTCTCCTCCTGGGTCTTCCGCGAGGCTTCGGCCTTTTCCGATTCGAGGTTCTTCTTCTCCTCGATGCCGGCCCGGAACACCTCGACGGCGCCGGCCATGGCGCCGACCTCGTCGGATCGTCCGGTACCGGGGATATTCACGTCCGTCTCGTTGTTGGCGAGGCGCCCCATGACATCGGTCATCTGTGAGATCGGCGATGCGATTTGGCGCGCCGCCAGTATGGAGATCAGGGTCAGCAGGACGCCGAGCACGAGGGTGGCGATGATAATGGTTTGGTTTACGCCGGCGCCGCGCGACAACTGGGCGTCGATGGCCGCCGTGATCTCGAGGACGCCGCGCACGTCGTTAAGCTTCCAATCGTCCTTTGGGGTTTCAGGATGGCTGTTATGGCAATTAACGCATGCGTCCACGGCCATGGTGTCAGCGATTCCGACCCGCACGAACTCTTGCCCATTCCGGGTCTCGTTCCTGACGAAAATCCCCTTGGGATCCTTGACCAGGAAATCCCAGGCCGCCTGCTGGGTCTCGTCGAGCTTGCGCTCAGCCCGGTTGGGGAACGGATAAGCGCTGTAGAGCTTGAGGGTGGTGTCTTTCTCGGCGAACAGTTCGCTCATGTCGTGTATGAACGTAGCGGGCAAAGGGATGCCGTCGTCTATGGTCTTGTGATTGTAGCTCGGTTTCATCCCGTTGGCCTTGGCCTTAGCGACGACGTTTTTGGTGTAGTAAGCCCGGATGGTCTTGAACTGGTCGGCGATTGTCGAAGCCGTGGCGATGGCATCATCGCGCGAATTGTCGGCCAGGTAGCCCGGCAACAGCAGGGCGGCCAGCAGCACGGAAAAGGCGATGGCGATCGGTACGGGGAGAACAAGTTTCCAAAGAATGCTCTTTTGAATGACGTTCATCGTTCCATCCCTCCTTGTTCGTCAAGGTTAAAGTCTCTTTTCGCGAGTGGTGCAACCGGTCGTACATGGGCGCACCATTCCTCGGTTTGGCGCCGCTTCCCCCTCAATTTTTGGCAAAGCAAATCGGATTACATCCGATGGGATAACTCTATGTGATTATTCTATTTCCAGTCAATTGTGATGCGCTGCGGAAGCGAAATTGGCACCGCCACCGGAGCGCCGGAACCGGCACCCACTGAGATCGGCAGATCAGCGTACGAACGACTGCGTCGAATAGTCGCCCGGCGGCAACTTTCCGACGCTGCCCTTCTCCTTCACGTAGTCGGCGAAGGACTGGGCGTAATCGAGGTAGGTGTCGAGGATGCGCCCGTCCTGGACGACGGTCTTGAAGGTCGTGTAGCCGTCGCGTCCGGCAGCGATGAAACTGTTGGTGACCACCTTGTAGGTGCGCGTCGGATCGAGGGGAGACCACCCCGCTTCGCCCTTGCCGCGGAACTCGAAAGCGCTGAACCGCTGGCCTTTCGGTTTGCCGGCATCGATCTTCCAGCGCAAGCCGGCGGCGTAGGGATAGGCACCGGAGGAACCGCCCTCGGCCAAGGCGTAGTCCAACGCGTCTTCGAGTACGGCGTGGATCTCGGCGCCGGTCATGTCCAGCTCGACGAGCGTATTGGCGAAGGGCAGCAAGATGTAGGAATCACCGATGGTAAACGGTCCCGGCTGCACGTCGACCCGGACCCCGCCGGCGTTCTGGATGGCGATCTGGCTTTCGACGGCCATCTTGCGATAGGCGTAAGCCACCAGAGTGCCGATGTCGGAGCCGCGCTCGGCCGTCTCGGACACGTCGCAGATGGCCGATTTTCCCTGGCCGGGCACCCGTTCGAGACAGAGCTTGTCGGTGATGGTGCCGATGACCTGGCCTTTAAGCTTGTCGACCTGGGCCGAGAAGCCGGCCAACGTTTTGGCCGCGCCCGGGTCTTCGGCCACGATCGAGAGCTCCTGCTTGGCCCGGATATCAGCCATCACGGCCTTCAGGTCATCGCCTTCGAGGGCGACCCGCTTACCGGCCGCGTTTTTGCGCTTGAAGCTGTCGGAAAGCAGCAGATGCGGCGTGCCGGTGCACGCCGTCACCGTGCCGTCGTCGGCGAACGTCACGTCGAGCTCGCCGACCACAGCCGCATACTGCCAGGCCTGGACGACGCAGACGCTGTTGCCGTCCAGGTCCTTGACCTGGGTCGGGTAGGAACCGCCGGAATTGAGGCCGACGCCGGCGAAGTCGCCGAGCAAGGTATGGCTGTCGCCGCCGACGATGACGTCGGCACCACGGAGCGATTGGGCCAGCGCCATGTCGTTCTTGTACTGGTAGTGGGTCAGGAGAACGATGTGATTGACGCCCTGGGCCTTCAATTCGTCTATATACCGCTGCCAAGTTTCGCGTTCGTCCAGGAACATGGTCGTATCGTCCGGATTTGACGACCCCTTGGTCTTCTTGGCGATGTCGATGCCGATGATGCCGACCTTGACGCCGCCGACCGTCTTGACCGTGTAGGGCCGGAGGTAGTCGGTCGCCGTCTTCTTTGTCAGCGGCGAAACGCCGATCTCGGGCACCACGTTGGCGGCGACGACCGGCGTAGCGCAATCGCCGGCGGCCAAGAAATCGAGAAAGGTCTTGAGGCCTCCATCGCCGTCATCGAACTCGTGGTTGCCGAGCGAAAAGGCGTCGAAACAAACCTCGTTCATCAGCGCCGCGTCGGCTTCGCCCTTGAACAAGGTGTAATAGAGATCGCCGGTGGTGGCGTCGCCGGCATGCAACTTGAGGACGTTTTCCTTGCCATCCGACAGCTTCTTAAAAGCCGCAACGACTCGCGGGAATCCCCCGACCGTCGTCCGCGTCTTCTTACCGCCCAGCTTCAGGTCCATACCGGTATCGGCGCGCAGGTGCGAGTGGTGATCGTTGATATGAAGGATCTTGAGCTCGAAGGCCTGGGCAATCCCAACCGGCGGATGGAATAGAACGGTCAACAAGAGTAGGGCGGCGAGAAGTCGCATGTCCGGAACCTCCAGCGTTCTTGAAGTTTGTGGGCTCTTTACTGGCAGTTGCGGAAACGGCCGTCAACAGAATGGAGGAAACCATCTGACGGTTTCACTACAGTCCGCGGATGATGCGACCGCTATGACGGGATTGGCGAAGGGAAGTCCGGGGTTATTCTTCGTGGAGCGGCAGGTCGAAATGGAAGGTGCTGCCACCGGCGGACCGGTTCTCGAACCCGATGCTGCCGCCGTGCTGTTCGATGATCGCCTTGCATATGTAGAGTCCAAGGCCGCTGCCGGGAACGTCGCGGGCGTCGGTGGTATCGGCCTGCGAGAATTTTTCGAAAATGTGGTCCCGGAAAGGCTCGGGAACACCGGGTCCGTCATCCAGAACCGAAACCCGCGCGGCGGCGCCATTGCGGCCGACGGTGATCCGCACTTCCCCTCCGGTCGGCGAGAACTTTGCGGCGTTGGATAAGAAGTTTGCCAGAACCTGAGAGATCTTCTCGGCGTCGACCATGACCGGCACAGGGTCCGGGACCGTGTCGAGGGCGAAGGTAACATCCATTTCATCACTCAATCCGGCATTCGATTCGATGGCGTGGCGGATGACGTCGCCGAGGTCAACGAGGTCAGGGCTCAAAACGAGTTGGCCGGCAGCCGCTTTTTCCATGTCGAGGATATGGTCGACCAATACCGACAAACGGTCCGTATTGCGAAGCGCCAGGTCGATCATGTTCCTGACGCCGTCGGGCATGTCGCCGAGGGCGCCGCCCAGCGTCAGGCCGAGAGAGCCGCGGATCGACGTCAGCGGCGTGCGTAGTTCGTGGCTGATCACCGAAATCAACTCGTCCTTCATCCGCTCCACGGCCTTGCGGGCCGAAATGTCGCGCGCGGCGACGAAGCGGTGCATCCGTCCTTGGTACTCGATCAAGCGCGGTTGGATTTCCGCCTCGAAGGTCGAGCCGTCCTTCCTCAGGGCGACGCCCTCGTAAACGGCTTCCGATTGGCGGGCGATGAACTCCGCGACCATGCCGCGCGATTCCGGTGCGACAAGGACGTTGATCGGCATGCCGATCATTTCGTCCCGCGTATAGCCGTACATACGCTCGGCCGCCTTGTTGGTCTCGACGATCTCGATACCGTCGTGGATGAAGACGGCTTCACTGGCGAATTCGGCCAGGGTCCGGTAACGCGCTTCGCTCTCGCGAAGGGCGTCTTCCGCGCGCCTGCGTTTGGTTATGTCGACGACGGTGGCTTGGGTCGCCGGTTTGCCGTTCCAAGTCACCGTCCGCGACAGGTTCTCCAGCCAGATACTTGAACCATCCTTGCGAAGGGCTTCGTATTCGTAACGGTCCGGTGCCTCAAGGTTGTCGGCGCGCGCCCGGCAATAGGCGGCCACCCGTTTACGCTCACCGGGAGCGACCAACTGCTCCCAAGACCGCATTGCGATAAGGTCCTCGACCGTATAGCCGAGCATCTCCGCCAATGCGTGGTTGGCGAAAACCAACTTCTCGCCCTGGGTCACCATGATCCCCTGCAGGGATCCTTCGACCAGATCTTTGAAAAGCCTTTCGAAATCCTCGGCCAGGGGCATCAAACTACCGTCGCCGTCTCCGAACGTGCGAAACGCCTCATGGTCGCCCTGTTCGGCGACTAGGCCTGTTCCCGCAATTGGTTGTTTCGACATACCAGGCTGTCCCGACTGACGCACGCCGGCGCGACGCGATTCGAGTAAGCACTCGTGCGTACACGTCCGGCGTGTTCGCTACCGCTCTTTCTGTTGTCACCACGCCGTTCCTCGCACAGAGTGCGCCTGGATCTGTCTATTGGCCGTCACAGGTCCGTTCGACTGCCTTGGTCGTCCGATCGTCGGGGCGATCCGCCCCGCTCCCCTCGACGGCAGCGGCAATACTGCCTCATATCGCGGCCGCGGGCAATTTTTCTCTTGGAATGAGAGAAATGTGTCATCGTCCGACAAACGTGATCTAACGGAGCCTCGCCAGCGACGGAAACCGACTGGGTTCACGGCGAACCGGGTACGCGGCGTTCCGACTGCGGTGGGGCATATTGACAGAATGCAAAATTAACCATGTAATCATACCAATTCACGAGAATTGCCTTCGAACGTTTTTGACGGGCCCGCTCATTGGGCCGCGCGACTCCTTTGGTGATGGGGCGAAACCATGACAGCAACAACCAATCTCAGGTTCGACGCAAATCAGTTGATCGAGTACGCCACGAATTTACTGCGAGCGGCCGGGGCCGAATCTGACAAGGCGACAACGACCGCCGCCCTGCTCGTCGAGGCGGATTTAATGGGGCACATGACACACGGACTAAAGCTTTGTGTGCCCTACCTGAACGCCTTGATCGAGGGCAAAATGCGCGGATCCGGCACGCCAGACACCATCGCCGAGACGGTCGCTACCGTCGTTTGGGACGGGAATTACCTGCCCGGCGTCTGGCTCACGGCCGGCGCCGTCGACCTCGCCGTCTCGCGGGCAAAATCCACTGGGATTGCCGCCGTTTCCATTCGCCGCAGCCACCACATCGGATGCCTGGCCGTATTCCTCGAACGCGCCACCCGCGAGGGCCTGGCGCTGCTGGTCACCTGCTCCGACCCTTCGATGGCCTCCGTCGCGCCTTTCGGCGGCATAGACCCCTTGTTCACGTCGAACCCGATCGCCATCGGCATTCCCACTGAAGGCACTCCCGTCCTGATCGATGTTAGTATGTCCGTTTGCGCCAATGGTACGGCGGCCCGGCTCAAATCATCGGGCGAATCCTTTCCAGGACTCTGGGCCCTCGACGCGGAAGGCCGGGCCACCGACGACCCTCAGGTCTTGTTCGACGATCCGCCCGGCACCCTGTTGCCCATCGGCGGCCTCGACCACGGATACAAAGGTTATGCCCTGGGCTTGTTCGTCGAAATGCTGTCGCAAGGCCTAGCCGGACACGGGCGGGCCGATCGCCCGGAAGACTGGGGCGCATCCGTATTCGTGCAGGCATGGGACCCACGAGCGTTTGCCGGTGTCGACGCGTTCACGACCCAGACCCAGTGGCTCGCCGAGGCCGTTCACGGCTCACGTCCGCGCCCCGCCATTGACTCGATACGCCTCCCCGGCGAAAGGGCCCTGCAAAAGAAAACCGACGCATTGGCCAACGGGGTCACTCTCGATGACGGCATCATGGATGCCCTGGTGCCATGGGGCGACCGGCTAGGCGTCGCACAACCCCCGCCGTTGGAACCGGACGTAAACGCCTAAGGGCTTGGCCGGAACGCCCCTCAAGCCATGAAATTGAGAGCTTTGCATAAATCCGTTTGGTGTGATTCCTTCGATTGAGGATAGAGGTTGATCGGGGGTTGTGATGTCGCATCGTCTGACGGGTCAGTTGGGTTTTTCGGAGGCGGCCT
>Ga0056135_10000409_pt1 | contig 11294 bp, 8 predicted proteins | sample WorMetG1aBELIZE1_FD_67481 | JGI IMG/M metagenome (GOLD analysis project Ga0056135, IMG submission 67481) | Marine gutless worms symbiont microbial communities from Max Planck institute for Marine Microbiology, Germany - Inanidrilus... ...
GGGCCATAGCTAATACCGGGCAGGAATGCTAGTGGGACACATCGGCGTCGGTCAGTGCGGTCAGTGTGTCGTGCGGCAGGTGCGAGCCGACGCCGACGCCGACTTCATCGAGTCTCAGCTGTTCTTACGTCGAGTGACCGTCGACAGCTTCAGGCGCTACACGCTCGTTGCCGAGAACGCAGTCGGTGCGCGCACGCGTGACGTCCGCTTTGTGCGCAGTAAGCTACCACTTGACGCACTGCACGCTACGGCACTTTTATCAACAACCAGAATTTCAAAACAAATGACAAAGGGCGACTTGCGCCACTAACATGTCACGAATAGGCCTACACATAGGCTAGTTACCGGCAGCATTGCGCGAAGCGCACACCTGCCGGTATTTAGTTTACTCAGAGGCCAATTTTGAGGTTTTTCGCCCCGCAGGGGCGACACGTTGCACCGATGGGGGTGAAATTTGGCCTAAATTTGGAGAGAAATCTGAGAACTCTGGCATCTTCATCCCTATTCTGAATTTGCTAGTTGCCATCAGCAACGGCATATGGGCAGTAAAACTTTGCTCCAACAATTTCCTCTATTTATTAAGTGGGGTTGCCGGATAACAGGTTTACCTGTATAGTGGCTGTGAAACGGTTGTGTGTTAGTTGTGGGTTGTAGCCAGTGTTGTCCTAGCACACCTTTTTAAACTGTTAAAAAAATTTTTATAATAAATAATTGCTATTTTCAGAATCCCCGCAACACAAAGTATTCAAGTCCAGTTTTGCATGTTTATGTTAGATATAAGTTTTATTTAAGGTTTTCCGTGGTTTGTGAATGTGTCTTGTACTGTTTTCCGTGTGGCTTTTTCAGTTATGCTTAGTCACACTTGGGTACTTGCACAGACTGTGATTGCGTTTTTGGTCTCGGCTTATGTTATTGCATCTGTTTAAAGCAGTTACACTGAGAGTGGGATATCAGATGATATTTGTGACCTTCAGCTACAAATCAGATTGTAGGACAGTTAATATTTGTGTCTTCTGAGGTGGCTGCAGCATCTCTCTATAGTCCATGCTAAGGCCATCTCATAGGCCAAACCAATGTACATCCTGAGGCTGGGTAGTGTCGTCATCCACCACAGGACTTTTGAGGGACGGGACATTGCTGCCTCTATGCTAGCCGTCCCATGCCACTACATAAATCAGACTAGTTAAAGCAGTGACGAAAAATTATCAAGTGCGTATGGCTGTAAATATGGCAAAGCCATACAGTCGCTACTACCACCATACCTGCTGAGACTGCTGTCAGATTATCAACCAGGCAGACAACTCCGGTCGTCATCTGTTTTGAAAGCCAGCAATCGCTTCATATTTTGCATCACGTGCCTTTTCAACAGCCGTGCCCTCGGTGTGGAATTCTCTTGAACCTGACCTTCAGTCTGCTCCCTCACTCCCAGTCACGTGAACATTCTAGACATATGAGAGAGCTGATACTGCAGCTAAGGCTGCTCTCTGCCTGCCTGTTACCAGCACGAAATTACTAGCATCTGAGTTTAAGCCTTGTACTTCCAGATTCTGCCTTAAAGAATGGCAAGATATCTGGAGCAGTGCTGCAAACAAGCTTCATGCAATCTATCCAACTGTTGACAAATGCGTCCACAATAATCTTGTTTCACGCCGCGATGTGGTACTCATAAATTGTTTGAAAATTGGCCACTCTTGCTTGACACATTCTTATCTACTTTCTGGAGAAGACTAGCCAACATGTACAAAAGTGGCACTGTATTGACAGTGAAGCATATACTTCTGGATTGTCCCGAACTCCGGGATGTCCGGCTTAAATACTTCACTGCTTCTTCTTTGAAAGACATTTTTGAAAGTGTCGCCAATGAAAACGTCATTGGTTTTATTGAAGATGCCCATTTTTAGCATCAACTGTAGTACTTGTTGTCAATATATTTTATTCTAACTATAAGGCCTTGATTATAACCTTACTTTTTATCCTGTTCTCCACTGATTTTACAATCACCATTGCTTCTTATTTTTAGCTTTGTGTTCTGTTATTTCATATTTATCGTAGCTAAATAGCCTTGATTATATCTTCACGTTTATCACAATCTCACCATTGTAAGGCACTAAATAGCCTAATATGTGTTGATGTGCCATTAAGCAACTACTCACTCACTGCTGCCTCACTCGCCTCCTTGAAATCTCGCTTAAAGACTGCACTGTTCTCTGCCACCTATAGTACATAGCACAGTTCACTGCCAATCAGCGCCTCCGATTCGCATGCATGCATCCTTGGGCGCAATGTACGTTTGTATTGTGTTGTATTGTATAGTAAGGATGGAACTTGTACTGTGTTTATTATAAGCCCTCTTTCACTAACGTGGAACCATGCAGTCTCTGTCCAACTGCCCCATATAGGCCCCGGGAGCTGTAAAATAGGACCTGCTCATTTCCAGGGCGGAGGTCGTATGAGGTGATCAAACCTGGCTTTAGTTTTGTGTGTTTATTTTGTGTTGTAGTACTTTTGTGTTCCGGATGAATATTTGCTTTTGTCATGTTAGGTTTAGTTTCTTCAGCACTAGCCAAGAGATTGGCTGGGAAGAACGTCTCCGAAATGACATATTTTGTGTCGAGTGGAACGCAAAAAAATCTTAACTCAAAGTCAAAGTCTCTTTCCAGCTAGCCGAGCAAGGTACACAGTACACCCCCGTCTGACTCCCTGAATAAGACACTTTTTGGCTCTACACACCTGTTGTCGACATGTGAAGACAATATTGTTGGCTTAGTCCTATTCTTGAACATTGCCATAAGCTGGCCGCTTGACTGACATTAATTTTATACTGCACGTGCTGTGCTTGGACTCTTATTAGGCGCTTGTTAAATCATTGTGAATTTGCGTCACTCGTTACTGTTCTCTGCTTGCTCGTGTTACAGCTGAAAGCGTTTGGAATCCTGTTTTGTTGTCACGGATTAAACGGGACACGACCTACTGCTCCGACCTGTCCTTGAATCTAAACTCGCACGAAATAAGACCTATTAAACAGACTAAAAGTATTAGTTGCAGAAGCTGATAAATTAGCTGTCACTGGTCACCGGCTAGGTCACTGCACACCACAGCGTCGACCACTAGGCCACTGGGACAGGCATTCTAGGATAGTTGCTGTTTTGTCAAGGTGCTTTTGTATCCATTTTTGTGGTACTCCATTGTTCAACTTGGGAAGATCACTTTCTTTTCCTTTAAGATGAATACAGATACACTTTGTGTGGAAATAGTTGGCACATGTGAGTCCCGTGGCTGTAAGTAAGTAGGTAAGTGTCTAAGTAAGTAAGTGAGAAATTTATGAAGCACCAAAACCAGAATAGGCCCTCTCTGTTTCCAGGCCGGATGTCATAGGAGGCAACTAAACCTGGCTTTTAGTGTTTTGTGTTTATTTGGTGTTATAGTACATTTCTTTTGATTGGTGAATGTGTGCTTTTGTTGTGTTAGGTTTAGTTTTTCTATACCAAGCCAAGAGATTGGCTTGGGGAACGTCTCCGAAATGACCTATTTTGTGTCGAGTGGGACGTAAAGCCACAAAACTCAGTCAATCAGTGTTGAAATAGTTAAAGAAAGAATTGCATTTTTTGGCCCAGCTAGACAGTCACTGGAATTACTTCAACGAAATCTGCTAAAAGATTAATCCATTTCGAGTCTGCCAATATGTGATCCCAATTTCTCCCTGAAATGCTGAAATTCCCGTCGCGGGGAGAATCCCCCCCCTCTATTGGGAACCCCTGCACTAATGGCCTTTGTGGGAAGAGACGGCTGCCTTTACTCTGGCTAACTGATGCCCATTCTTAACAGTTATTTGTGGTCTGTGGTGTATGAAATGTTGTAGAGGCAAGTTATGCTGAGCAAGACCATCTTGTACCAACCAGTGAAGAAGAGTCCATGTGACTTGCCAGCGCAGTCTTAGAATATCGAATTTATGCCGGTTGATGTCTTCCGGTGCCAGTGTTTGCCGGTTGTGTTATGTAATAGTGTGTCTGAAGAGCAGCGGAAGAAAAGTCGGAAGTGTCGATGTGATCGCTGTATCTCAAGACTTGTTAACAATGAGTTGTTACATGGACCGTGTACCTATAGTTGCATGGCATTGTGTCATTTGGCATCTGTTGCTCAGCAATTGATGCTTAGAGTCTGTGTCAAGTAGTGCCGGCACTTGAAGGTCTAGTGGTTGGGGGATGAGGCAAGATGCAAAGCTGCTGGCAAAGGTTGCGTTTAGGAGGGGTATATCCCTCTGCAAGAAAACTTGTAACATTCTGTACGTGCTTAGGTGCACTGTGGCTGAACAAACGGGTCAAAACAGAGGTTATTGGGTCGTTTCCAGAAGTGCCAGGACTATGAGTTAAGTGCACGGTTTCCAGGAATGCCGATACTGAGTACCAGATGGTAGCGTCACACTTTAAGAGGCAAGTTGACTCGCACCAGAGGTAAAATGTTGGTGAGATGACCCAAATTTGTGACAGGAAGATGTAAGTAGTTTACTGTTGGCATAGGAGAGATGTACACTTAATCAACCTGCTGATCGCTCATGGTGACATCCTCCTGACAGTCTCGGAACAAGTGGCTTGTCCAACTCTGAGGTGATTGCAACCGACCCATCGGAGACCTCTGGAAGCATGCCGTTTGCCATAGAAATCATGGTGAAACAGATCATGATGATGACAATGATAGTGTGATAGTGAATATGTTTGTTGTTGATGTACCGTGTTGTTCCGTAAGAACATGAGGTTACAAGAAGGGCTGTTATTGTCTAACATAGACCGTCAGACACATGATGAAGCCATTACAGGTTACAGCAGGTAAACCACATTTGAAGGGCTTAAGCCTTATTGCCTCGCACTAGCATCCAGCAGACCTGGGCAAACGTGTGGGAATTCTTCTGACACCCATGTGAGTCATCGATGGCATTAAGAGGAAGTGTATTTGTATAGCTGTTTATCTCTAAGGAGCTCGGGTATGGCACGTGTTAACAGGGCTCACAGTTTTACCTGCCGCCCACACGTTTATCCACAAGTGGAATGAACCATACCTGCCTTTAACTTCCAGCCACAGACTGTCACTGCACTGACTGACACTCATTTCCCATCCCGCTGAGGGTAGAAGGCTGAGTTGGCCTGGGAAGTAAAGGTATCTAGCTAAATCGGCTTCAGGAAAGCCTTCTCACCTTGCATGTGGCCCTTTGAGGTCGTTGAATGGAGGAATGAGTTATATCAAAGGCGTGTTTGTGCATTTGGCAAGCGTTGTCCTTTGTCCAGTAGTTTGTGCAGGATCGCATTAATGGGCTGCTTTTGGTGTGACAGTTTTAGGGCCTGTGGTTTTGAGAACCTGCGCTTTCTAAATTTATGGGCAGTGAAAAAAATTCTTATGCGCAGTGTGTAAACTAGCTGATTAAATCTAGCAGAAATTGATCTTTTTCATTCATGCCATCATTGTATTTTTTAGAAGTACTCCAGGTATCAAAAGCATCTTCAGTGCAGGTTATATATATGCACATGTTTGTGTGAGGGACTCATTTTTACAACAGAACCGGGCCTGCACTAGACGTAATGTGGCCTGTAAATGTGTGTGAGACGAACCAATGCAGAGATTGTGTAGACGTGGATGGATTGCTTTGTAGTTTATCATTCATCATTGTCAGTAAATACAGTCCATCCCAAGATTGACTGGATATTGCATAAGATTTCATTAGTTGGGAGTTTAATTGGTAATGTTTTGCATGTGAACAGTGACATTGTTAGCATTAGTAACAACACTTATGGATATTTAGTCCAGTCTTACATGTAACCAGAAGATGTTCGTGATTGTAAAAGTTTGCATCTTTCAAATATTTACACGAAATTAGCATGATATATGGCATTATAAATTTGTGGACTTGTGCTCATTCAGACATCTTACAGCCATGCAGTGTGATGTACATCAGTATGAAGTGGTCTGTCGCCAATGCGTTGAAGATACAAATACATCAATGGCTTTACAAAAAGACTTGGTGTCCATTCTATAAACATAGAAACTAACCCTAAACCATAACACTGACCCTAATGCTGAACCCTAACCCTAATTGACCCACAAAAAATTATAATTAAGTTGAAATTGAAATCTAACCGAAAAATGCCCAGGTGGTACTCGAACCATGGCCATTCACCTCACAAGCCAGCAGGCTAACCGCAGAGCCAGCAGGCCACTCAATGAACTGGCTACACAGTCCACTATTTAACAATGTCTGTCTGTTGAATATGTATGAGATTATGTATTTGTATATTCAATGCATTGCCGATAGGCGGCTCCCATAAGTATGGAACTTGTGAACAGTTCGATGTACAGAGGGTGTGCAAGACCCATCAATATAGTGTTGTTAGTGCGTAATGTCAGTAAACCAGCTGCTGTTGAATGTGAGATTAAGAACTGATTAACTGTAAGTGCAATGTTTTTATTAGAGGTCTTCATTGAGGTGAGTTCTCGTGAGTTCCACGTCATTCTGTTGACTCGGCTGTAACTGTGATTAAGATCGGCGTGCTTTCTATAGTTTTCGAGTTAATGCCAGCAAATGGGTGAAGTAGATAGCTTATCTGTGCACCGAATTAAGTGCGTTGCAGAGATGTGCAGATTGCAGATTGTTCTGCTTGTGAAGCGCAGTCTGTGCAAATTTTCTGTGTCCATGAGTGGCTGCAGGATCTTCTTTGACAACACATGCAGATGCGGTTTGGTAACAGAACAAATACCAAACATACACGCAGCTATTGACAAAGCAGATAATGCAGGAAGTTTCGGTAATCGCACTGACAACAAAAATACTAGTATACATTAAAAACAAGTGTGTAGGCATAGGACAAAGTTGAAATGCCTGGCGTCATTGATTTCAAATAATGTCTCAAGTCACGTTTGCGGATGTGGTGCAGAAAATTGCCTACGATTTTTCTGTTGACTGGGCGCAGATGACGTCCGCGGATGCAGGCAACATGGGGAGGAATTTTAGAGCATCCGCAGTCCGCACATGTCTGTTGTATTGCGAGTTTGTTTGAGGACGATGGTGTATGTTCTTCGTTTGCTTGTTGATGACGCTGCAGCTGATGGTGCTTCTCTTGGCTATTGTAATATGTGCACGTGAAATTTTTTCCCCAGGTGCGATTGGTGTATCCAGTGAATAAACGTGGAAACTAACCCTAAACTGTAACACTAACCCGAATATTGAACCATAACCCTACTAGCCGTAACCGACCCACGAAAAAGTGAATTAAAACTGAGAGTGAAGTTTAAAGTGAAATATGACAAAAAAAACGAAATGTCTGTAATGAATTTGAAAGTCAAATGTAACAAAAAAACACATGCAGCTTACTGGCACAAGCCAGCACACTAACGCCATGGGCCAGCAAGCCAAACCGCTCAGCAGGCTACAAAAGCAACTAATAAACGATATCCGGTTCTATAGCTGGTAGTAAAGAATATGTGTTTCACTGGATATACAGATCACACGTGTGGGAAAAATATTATATGCTATGTGCACATCTTGATCTGATCTAGTCATGTGTTCTGCGAAAAATTAATAAGTAACGAATGAAATATAAATATTTTGTGCGGGAATTCTTCCGTGGCATTACGCTCAGGGATGGACGAAACGTACTGCGGGAATTCTTCCGTGGCATTACGCTCAGGGATGGACGAAACGTACTGCGGGAATTCTTCCGTGGCATTACGCTCAGGGATGGACGAAACGTACGGCTACATTGAGAATTCGGTTTTGTTTTCGTAATGCAATTTTTCCAGTTTTCAGTGCCCGCATTTTTTGCGATTTCCTGAACGATGTCAGGTTGGGAAGTGTGTTTTCTTGTGGTAGTGAGACATTGAAAGACGTTGTGTCCTCCTGCCTGTACCACGCCTGAGTAGTAATGATTGTCTGGAGGAAGATCGGGAAGATTATCAAATATGTTCTGTGCTGTTCTGCATACCAAGTTATGAACATCGGCATGCACGGACACACGTGAGCCGTTTTTACAGGTTTCCGTTGGTTTATGCTTAGTTTTAGTTGTTTGCATGTTCTCAGCTATCTTTACTTGGTGCACTTTGACGCTGTCTAGGCCGTGTTCGAAGGTCAAGATCATAGTTCAAAGTTTGTGTTCACAAGGGATGAATAAAATGTTCCTTTTTCAGCTACGGATGACACGTTACCAGTTGATGTATTTAGTGGGTGCATATTACACGTAATGTATTTTTGGTTCTTTGTCGAGCTCTTTGTGCTAAAGTGGTCGGTTCTACCTCGAGTGATGCCTTTCTGGTTGTTTCTCATTCTGGGTATGTTATCTTTGTCGTTGTTACATTTTGCGTGAGTCGTAGATGACGCTAAATGTAATTGGTCACGCGCGTCTGTGCGTGTCTGTTTGTCCGTGACCGCATGCCCACACTACTGCACAGACCCGGATGTAACGGCGGAATGGTAGGGGTTCCCCCTAGTTGTGCACTATTGGACGGATTTGCAATCGGTGCATGGGTTTTATTGCTATGACAACATACCATGATGTGTACAATGCAAATGTAGGCCTGTATTTATGTATCCGTGTGTCTGTGTGTCCTCGGTACCCCCTAATTGTGCACTATTGGGCAGATTTTCAACCAGGTTTTGTTGCTATGACAACATAGCACGAACGCGAAATGTCAGCGAGTACATGCTTGTAGTACTCGCTGTATGCCTGGTTGAGTTTGTTGGTCAGTACCAGTGGAGTCATTGCCTGGAAAGATTTCTCTCCACCACCACCTGTGTTGTAATAGCTATTTTCCGGATAAACCTGGGTTTCACTCCTTTTTTACTCTGCCTTTTCTGGGAGAGAATCTTCGGGGATAACCCCCTTCCCTGAAATGGACCTCATCGGAGCAGTGATGATTGTCTGCAGGGTAAGTGGGAAATGCGTCTGTTCTGTGCAGTATTGTGTGCAACAGTTGTGCACAGTGCAGTGCACACACATATGAACTAGGGATGCACCGGATTTGACTTCTTCAAATCTGACTGGAGCCACACCTAGCCGGATTTTGGAACTGAAATCCGGCCGGGGCTGGATTTGGTAAAACAAATAACTTATAACGTTAAAGGGAAAGTGGACGTTAATGTGGCTGATTATTTGGGTCCATAGTAGTGTTTATCTTTAATGATCATATTTATTATTTATTATGTTGCTGATGTTTTTGTGGCTATTGCATTAAAACACTGAAGTGTAATGTTTTAACTTTTTGTAGTTTTGGTTATAGTTATTACAATATCGTGAACCGTCAGGGAAATGTGAGGGAATTACTTTGTTAAGAATTTTTTAATCTTGCAAATCCGGCCGTTGATGCGACCGGAGCCAGATTTGACCAGATTTGTTGAAAAACGAGCAGATTCCAGACCTGCCGGAGCCAAAATCGGGCACATTCTTAATATGAACAGACCTAACAGTTGTTTGTTGGTTAGACTTAGCTTTTCTGTGGTTATGTTGCGTGTTACAGTTTATCTGTGTTAGATTTAGCTTTTTAGGATTATTTTGTGTTATAGTATATTTGTGTTTATTTGTGTATGTGAGCTTTTGTTGTGTTAGATTTAGTTTCCTCAGTACTTTGCCAAGAGATTGGCTAGGAAGAACATCTCTGAAGATTTTATGTTTTAACTTTAACTCAATCAATCAACTGTACACCTTACTGCAAAATTTTACAACATCTATGCAGCTTTGTTAATTCTGCGCACGACAGAAAATTCTGCACAAGTTGCCCAATTATGCACAGAATTCTGCGCGTGAATACAGCTGACATCTAGCTAGTCATCGGACAGTACATAAATAAGGACGTTGTGACTACTACCACTACTGCATGTGTTTTGTTTTGGCTCGCGGTCCGTGTTCGCCATGTGCATCACGGCTACTTTCACCACTGGGTACCAGTGAGGCATATGACCACTTTTTGCTGCAGTGTTGGCTGTGATTATAGTTGTTTTTATGTGCTCGTCGATCTTTGTTGTGCTAATTGCATAGAGCGTGAAAATTCTCCGTGTTGCATATCAGACAGTCTCATGGTGGGAGTAGTGACCGTTTCAACTGAACTGTTCAGTCTGTTCATTTCTCGAGTAGTTATATCGGTGTCGTTTTCAGTCATTAATTCATACATCGCATAATTGTAAAGCCGTTGATGCACTGCTTATGCTAGTAGACCGAGATTCAGTGGCAGATGCAGGGGTGTTAGGTTACGACAAATCCCATCACCCCTCTGATCACTGTAGATTTTGCATAATATTGCCAAAATATTGCTTTGCTTTCTTTCAATGTACATCTCTTCTGTCAAATAGCTTGTCTGGAGCATAAGTGAGAAAATTGTCGGAACTGTTCTGTGCTGCGTTGTGTACACAACAGTTGTACACAACGATATGAACACACACACACGAGCAGTTCTTACAGTTGAATGTTGCTTTAGGTTTAGTTTTTGTGCATTGGTTTAGGTTTGACATTTTGTGTGTTTTTTATTCTGGTTTAGCTCAGACTGTTTTGTTCTTGTGTTGTTTGCTTTTGTTGTGTTAGGTTTAGTTTCTTCAGTACAAGAGATTGGCTGGGAAGAATGTCAGCCTGTTTATAGTGCTGTTCAGAATGGACAAGTCAGCTGAGTGTATATAACTTACATAACGTATACATCTCATTGGGGCGTGGGGGGCAGGCGTCTGATTGGTAAGGGGCGTGCCCCCCATATAACCCCCTGTCACCATTAGATTTTAGTCAGCCAAGAACCGTTTGTACGTCGTCTGGTATGCGTTGGTCAGTACAGCTTGCCTGCTGACGTCGGTGGTAGTTATCGTCTTGTATGTATCGAATGCAATTTATGGCGTACGCTGCCGGGTTTTTTTTTACGTTTATACATGTGCACTTTTCTGTTGAAATTAGACGACGTTGTTCGAAATATATTCGTCATTTCATCTGCCGTGGACAAATGCTTGTCGTGTGTTAGCTATCTTCACACGCGAAGCTCGTCACGCATGATGATCGCAGGCCAAATATCGTCGGGACCTGCCACGGCCTCTTTTCTGAGTAGATGAAGCGAAAAACTTTTGGGTATACCCGTCCCCCCTTCCCTCAAATAGACATCATCGGAGCTGTGGTGATCGTCTGGAGGGTAAGGGGGAAAACTAACAGGTCTGTTCTGTGCAATATTGTGCGCAACAATTGTGCACAGTGCGATGCACACACATATGAACAGACTGACAGTTCTCTGGATTGGGTTTTGTCTCACTGGGCCCATTTCACTGTGCTTAGATTCATTTTTGCATG
>Ga0056135_10000410_pt1 | contig 11286 bp, 11 predicted proteins | sample WorMetG1aBELIZE1_FD_67481 | JGI IMG/M metagenome (GOLD analysis project Ga0056135, IMG submission 67481) | Marine gutless worms symbiont microbial communities from Max Planck institute for Marine Microbiology, Germany - Inanidrilus... ...
TCAAAGTCATTGTTGTTTTGTTACATGCTTTATGACCGAGAAGGTGCATTGTAGGTAAAATGAGCATTTAGCTTAAAATAAAAGTAAGTAGTTTATTTCATAGTACTTTGCTTCAGCAGATAATTTTTATGATAACAACAAGGATAGCTGTATATTTGTTGTCATTTGTTGTTACATATTTGTTGTATTTTGTGTTGCCGCAGATATGTCCCATTCAGAGACACGACTATCAGTGTACTTGGATAACTGTGAGTTGCATGTCTACAACAGGACAGCTGTTTACTCTAATCTGGAAAAGCTGTTTGGAATTGATGAGTTACTTCCTCGACCTTCAGAATCTGCGCCAGAGTTAGTGACTACATTTAGTTACGATGTTCCTACATTTAAACTACACTTGTTTCACTCTTGCTTAATGTGTATTTTCTACCGCCAGGACCTCCATATTTCCAGACCCCATGATGCTGTACAGATGTTGTTATTGTTATTATTAGGTCGCATTGCAGTACTATGTACATACGTGTGTCCTATTGTTACCAACCGAGTAGCATGGTCTGTCGATTGGTCTGTCACACTAGTGAGCCTGCAAAAATGGCTGAACCGATCAAGATGCCATTTCGGTTGAGGACTTGGGTGGACCCAGGGAACCATTTATTAGATGGAGGTCCAGATCCCCCATGGGAATAGGCAATTTTTGGGGAAAGGGGCGCCCATTTTAAAGTATAGTGACTTTGCTGACGTGAGCTGTGCAAGAACGGCTGAACCGATTGATTTGCCATTTGGGTTGTGAACTCTGGTGGGCAGAAGGAAGCACAAGTTCAAACGTATTCAGGGTGCCCTCATAAGAGTGCATACTGGCGCCACCTGGCGAATACGATTGAACCTTCCATCTGCCGCGGTGATATGGCCTTATGTCAAATTACTTTGACCACTTGCTGTTATAATTGTTATTGTTAGGCCGCGTCAGCTAGATATGGGTGAGTGAGTGAGTGAGTAGTTTCTTATTAGCTGTTAAGTGCCTTACGATGGTGAGAACATGATAAAAATATGAAGATATAATCAAGGCTATGTAGCTATGATAAATGTGAAGTAACAAAACACAGAGTTGAAAATAAGAAGGGATGATAATCCTAAAAACAGTGAAAAATGAGATAAAAAGTAAGGTTATAATCAAGGCTTTATAGATATGACTTGGGTCTCCTGAGGGATGTGCGTTTTGGGGATGGCATTGATAATGCTACCCAATTATGGGGTGAAATCCCTCAAAAAATCGTTTTTGGGCATGAATAGGATTTCCAAGCCAAATGTGATAAATATTAAAACATTCATATTGTCAAAACTACTGCTCCAATTGCAGCCAAACTTTGTAGCACGATAAACACTACCAAATGCTCTCTGTGGGTGGTCTGTGTGTGCACATAACAAATCCAAGGTGGCGGACAACCGCCATTATGAAAAATCTAGAAATTGCCATATCTGGGCAACGGTTTGACTGATTGACAAAATGTGGTATGATGGCGCAAATTGACTTTCTTCACCCTATAAGCCATCAAATCTGGAGCTTTTTAAATGGATGGCTGCCGTCTTGAAAATCGAACAATCGTGACATTTCTGTAACAGTTTGACTAATTGCCGCAAAATTTGGCTTGGTTACGCATATTGATCCTTTTCACCCATAAGCCAGTAAATCACAAATTTTTAAAAATTCAACATGGCAGGCGGCCACCATGATGAAAACCAAAAATTGCGATATCTCGGTAATGCTTTGACCGACTGTCACGAAATTAGGTAGGGTGGTGCAAAAGCATTAAACTGTCCATGTGCAGCGGCAATGCGGCCTTTTGTCAAATTACTTTGATTACTTATTAATACTGAATGAAGATTCTACTCAGTGTGACAGGTATGAGTTTCTGTAGTGGCCGTGAACCTTTGTTTTGCTTCTCTTGTAAATAAAAACCAGCTATGCTATATCTTGTACACCATATGAGACAGAGTAGAGTTATCATATCCACATTATTGAAGTTAGCATTTCCAGTGACCTGCAGTGACTCCTAATCCCAGTTTGAGTTCAGCAGGCCACCATGAGCATGTGTTGTGTTCACTATTCCATTGCGGACGTGAAATATCCAGCAGAAGGACCTATGACCGTATCTTTCAGATGGAACTGTCAAGCTACTGCAACAGCTGTGACTAATTATGTGCATATTTGTATTTATAATGGCATTTCTGTCTTGCTGCTGCTGCTCACATATCATTTTACTGTGATAGCTGAGTGTATTGTTCTATACATTATAGTTTATTTTTGAACAGCCATAAATGGGTTGACCAGCAGAAGCAGTGGCAGTGGCGTGATCTCATTCCTGTTGTTAAAGTTGAAGTGATTGCGGTAAGTGAACACTGCATGAGTATAGACTTTTTAATGACAATGTTAGTAATAATTGGAATGATAGCTTATCTGATGTTGATAGTAGTTTTTGTACAAGCATTGTTGGAAAAAAGAACAGTCATTGAGTTGCAAAAGGTTAATCCTTGTGATGAAAGCACTAGCAGAAGATGGGTAGTGAAGTTTTTGATTGAGGTCATCTGCATCCGTAGCTTAGGAGATGATAGGATTTGATCAGAATAACAACCATTGATGTATAATAATTGTAATTCAGTGAAACGTTGCTGACCAGTGTTGGAAAGTAACATTCCTTCCTTTGGGATTCAGTTAGTTGATCAAGAAAGGATGAGACTAGTGGGTAATATTTTCCCTGGCACCCTGTCCCGACTTGTTTGTCGAGTATCCAACTGGCACAGACAGATGTGCAGACAAACTTTGGACAGATTATGTATAGATGAACTGTAGTAACACTTTCTGTATGCTGAATTGTTTGAGTAGTTGATTAGTTGCTTTGCTAATTGCTTAGGAGACAATGGCGCCATCCAGTTAGCAAGCAAACTCGGAAACCACTTGCGTGCAACGATTAGCTGTTACTTGATGCAAACCAGCAAAGAAAGTGCTTAGCTAAAAATAAACATTATGTCACTGATTAATGTAAACAAAACGATGTCGGCAGATGATAGGTTATTATGCCAGTCTGACTGCTATGACATTCTGCTATTCTGTCTTGTACAACATACCTTATAAAATAGTATTAACTGAATTATGGACAAACTGAACATTTTGTTTACCATTCCACTCAATATGGTCCGCCATGACACACCAACAGTGCCTGTTCAAGTTCTTTGGAAATCCAAACTAAGCGGAAAATTTTTTCTGATTAGTTGCTTTGCTAATTGCTTAGGGCAGCAAAACTGTCCAGTGCTAATCGCTGACTTTGCTTAGCTAATCGCTGAGTAACTGGACGGCCCCGCGGAGTTCATGTGTGTAGTGTGTGTGAGATGTTACAGCTATGTTGTTGGAGATTGATATTTGCAGTCTGTCTAACTGCTGATAGGGCCGACTGGTGTTTGGCAATTACTTACTGCCTCAGACTCTGTCAATCAACTTTGGTGATGCTCATCTTGTGTACACCACAAAGCCACCGTCAACTCCATTTGACCAGTTTATGCATATTGTCAAATGCAGATCTGATAATCTGAGGATAATGCTTGTACCAAGTCCTAAATATTCTGGCAAAGTTGATGAGTATGTAATTTTCTAATATTTTGTTAATGTCAAATGTTGTTGATCATGCACAGAATCATTTGTTCAGTTTTGTTATCATGATGATTATTATTGTTATTGTTATTAGTATTATTAGGCCATATCGGATGTACTATGTACTTAGATGCAGTCTGTTGTTACCGACCGAGTAGTGTAGTCTTTCAGTCTCTGTGTTTGTCTGTCTGTTTGCTGGTCGGTCTGTCACACTAGTAGGCCTTGCAAAAATGGCTAAACCGATCGAGATGCCATTTGGGCTGAAAACAGGTGGGCCCATGGAAGCATGGGAAATTTTGAGAGGGGAAGAGGCGTCCCATTGTCAAGTATTGGGATACTCCGTGGTTGTATATGCAAAAACGGCTGAACCGATCGAGATGCCATTTGGGTTGAGGACTCGGGTGGGACTGGGGAACCATGTATTAGATGGGGATCCAGATCCCCCATGGGAAGGGGCAATTTTGGGGGAAAGACTAGCGCATTGTAAGTATAGGGACTTTCTGCCATGAGATGTGCAAGAACGGATGAACCAATCGACCTGTCGTTTGGATTGTGGACTCGAGTGGGCCAAAGGAAGCACAAGTTCATTTGTATTCGCCAGGTGGTGCCAATGTGCCCTCATTACCACTGAACTGTGCATGTGCGTCAGCGATGCAGGCTGTTGTAAAATTACTTTGACCACTCGTTAAATGGTAGATGACAGCCAAATTATTGCCGTTATGCAGCATCCAATTAGAGTGCTTACTGCAGCAATATGAGTGAGCCGTGTTTTTGTTTTGGGTTGTCCTTTATGATGTGGGTACTGGCGTGGCGTCAGGGAGTTAGCAAAGACTAGAAGGTGCAGCATCCCTAGTTCTCTGTGCCCCGGAGTCATTTTGTGATTCAGTCCAGTATGATGTCCTGGTTGACATCAGAGCTTTGAAAGTGACACTAATTGGTTGGTTGACAGAAAGGTCATCCGACCTGTAAAAAGACTTGCTCTGTTTGTCCATCAGAATTCTCTTTTGGGGGTCCAGACCAAACCTGGAGTAATTCTGGAAAAGAAGTTCAGTTAAACAGAAATTGATTGAAAGAGATACATAATACAGGCAGGTGGATTTCACCCAGTTGAGCATTTACTGGTCATTGTTTCTAATGTTGCTATTTTTGTTTGGTTTTGAGTCTTTCTGTGAAATAAGTCGGCTTTGTAATAATTGACAGCAACATTGGTAGAGTTTTGATTTGAAAATTAACAGCTGTGGTGCATAGTCAGTTATGATTGCCATATATTCATGGTCGTTGTTGTGGTCACCTTTCTGTGTAGCATGTAATGTAGTTGTTGGCTTGTACAATTGCAGGCCGCCACGGTGTATGGGAGATGGCTTTGTTCTGCTTCAGAGCAGTGACATTGACATCTACTATTACCAGGACGAGCCAGGTGTGTATTTCCATCTGTTTGCACTTCAACAGTTTGTGTGACATGTATGGATGTATCTGGTGCAGGTGACACCAGTGATCTCTGTTGAGGTTGACTGACTTGTATATGATATGTTAGCTGGTTAGCTCTACAGTGCATTTGTCTGATGTGCTCATCTTCATCGCTTTCATCCAAAACGCTGTTGTTTGAACATTTGTCAACAACAGCAGCCTGTTTAATGGCAGGACAACCCAAGTGAGCCAGTACCAGAAAAGTCGTTCTGGGTATTATTTGCTGTCTTCAATAAGTATTATTTGCTGACTACAGAATTTCCTGCATTTACTACAGTCCATAGCATCCTCGTTATTTAGTTGTTCGGTTCAACAGATTTTTTTCTACAGTCTCTCTTCAGGCTTGCTTTGGTCTACTTCTGGGGGTCTTACACCCTCCACTTCATTATCCATGCATCTTTTCACCCAGTCATTCTGTTTTTTTTCTTGAAACATGTCTATAACCTCTCAGCCTATTTCACTGTACCACTGTAATTATATCATCTGTTCCTAGTCTGTCTTTCAACTCATTACATGTGAACTTGCCTGTTCTTTAACACCAAACATCCAAATCGTTCTCTTATCAGACTGCTGAAATGTCACTTCAGCAGCTGAGATGAGAATGATTAGATAGACGTTTACTGACATTTACCACTTTATTCTCTTTCTTCACTGGCCAAGTTTCACTGCCATGTAACATGCAACTTTGCACACAACCTTCCCTCTTGTAAGAAGGGAAATGTCCTGTTGGTAAATGGTAAGCAGAGGCACTAGCTGCCTAAATTTATTCCGTTCCTTTTAGGCTTGGGTCGGTTTTAAACCAAAACCAAAACCGCGCTTTTTGGGCGAAACCGAAACTGAGTTTCTGACAGGTGTCCAAGTCGGTTTTGAGGCCGAACTAGGCTAACGGATGATGTGGCACACCACAGTCTGAATGATGCGATTTTTAAACTGTTCCTAAATTTGCCTGTAGTTTAAGTAGGCCAGGAAACCTGCAGTATCAAGAAGTGTGTGACAGAATTACTCTCTTTTGAATGTAGAATACACTTAATTTAATCAATCAAAACAAGTTCGTTTTGATAAGTTGGTAATAAATCATACCCACTGTTGTTAAGCTTGTGTTAGACGTAAGTAAGTAAGATGGTTCTATTACAAGTTATGCAGCCGGTCATCTTATGAACGTCATCGTAAAGCAATTAACTTAGAATGTGTGCTGGTTGTTTGCACACACTAATCAAACAATAACCAAACAATACACGCACACATGATCTAGGCCTAAACTAAAGCATGATGTCCTCAACGACGCACACACGAATCAGTCAAATAAATTGAAGTAAACAAACACCATAGGCCATAATTATAAACTTTTTACTTATTCTTTTCATTATGATGTACGAAAGCATTTTATATCTGCATGCATGTGACGCATTGTTAATATCTGGAAGAGCTTGCCTACAGTACTTCAGTTGTTTATAAATGTATTTTAAAGCACCAAGCACTTGGCAAGCAGGTACATTTGTTTTTACAGCCGATCTCACTGGTACAGGAAACTGATCACAAGAAGTCATAAAGTGATGATGTTTGTTGATGATAGTTAGACCATGATGCGGACTGAGAGCTGTCTGACACCTGCGTCCGTAATTCTGTGTTCAATTGTTACGATCAATTGTTACTTGCATTTGGGTCACGTTATGTTAGTAGTGTGCCGATGAATCATACCTTCCAGTCGACTAATAGTAATGTTTATATTATGTTTGTATACTTTGGCATTGTATTATTGTTAAAAGTGTTGCGTGGTTAATTTCGTGTAATAATGAAAAACACACATTTATTGTCAAACTAGTGAATGCTGGTAGCGTTTGTTGACGTTTTTTTACGTGTATTGCACAAAACACATCCGTAGGCTGTATCGCAACCGTCGTGGTGCTGTACGAAAACCGAAAAACCGAAACCATCTACTTGAGACTGAAAACCGAACCGAAGTTGAAAAATCGAAACCGACCCAGCCCTAGTTCCTTTTTACTGTAGCCTGCAAAGGTGCATCAGCTTCTCCATCTAAGCTCAGCATGTCACCCAAGTGGCATAACTTATCTACTAATGCCAGACATGCACTGTCACTAATATCCACACTGGTTCTGGCTTGTTTGAATGACGTCAGTGCTTTGATGCTGTTGGTTGGGCGTCAGGAAGGGCATCCTGCCTGTAAAAAAATTGAGTTGTGAGGTACTGGCGTGGTTATCTGTCTGGAGCAAGGTGCAAATGATTTGCATATGGTCCAACTGATGCCACTGCCACCCATCATCTCTTGCTCCAATATAATCCAGAATGGTTTACCTTTCTGGTGTCAGCTTACCCAGGTTATCCTGGAAAAAGGCTGTTAAACAGATGTAATAGTGTGGTTCTAGTTTGTTCGAACATTTGTCAGCAATATTTCAAGGATGCTGCATAAGTTTCGTGATTTTGCGAGATGTAGGGAAACGTGTATCATGCAGCATTAAACTGGTCATACGTTGTTCGCATGTAATGCATACTGCGAACATCGAATTGTTAAGCGCAAGTGACACGTTGGACTATTGGTGTGCTGTACGCGGCATGTAGGTATGGTGCCTTACGAGCCAGAGCGGGTTCAGTTGGCCAATGGTGATACACTTTCTGTGAGGACATGGCCATGCTGGGGCATGGATGTCAAGTACGGCAAGAACACTGACATCAGCTATGGTCCGTGGGCTGACAGGCAGCGGTAAGTGATCATGAAACGTCGTGCTATATCTCACTGGTAATTGTCTCCTCGTGTTTGTTACTGACCACTTTATTAGTCCCTGTAGAGCACTTGACGGGGTTTGTGCGTATGCACAAGCAATAGCTTTCAAATGAAATGACCTTTGACCTAGATATGTGACTGCTTGTTCACAGGTACTTGGGGGTTATTGCTTGATCACCGTGAAAATGTCTAGGTCAGGTCAAGGTCAAAGTTCAGGGTCACAGGATGAGGCACCAGCAGCAGCACAGACCACATAGTGAATATGTACACTGCTCACATCCTCTGGCAAATAACATTAAACTGTGATGGAAATCTGCTTTGATTAGACAGCTGTGTGCATGGGCATCATAGAAAAATGTTGTACTAAAGTGGTGAATGCAACTTCATACTAGAGGCCAAAGATGTTTTATCAAACATAAACCACACCCAGGCCGCCAAAAGGGCCAAAAAATGCCGTTTTTTGTCCCCAATGACCTTGACTTTTGACCTTGACCTTCAAACTCGTCCAAGCGAGGGATCAAACACATCTTCCGTGTGAATTTGGCGCAAATCCATTCAGCAGTTCCCGGGATATTTCATACACAAACAAAACACCACAGACTGACGGTGCCAAAAACAGAACCTTCCACAGCTGACTGCGTGTGGTAGTGAGGGCTTTCTAGTTTCCAGTCATTTTCCCTGTTGTTCATATGATGATATGGACGTGTATATTGCATTGTAGAGAGTTTCTGTGGAAGTTTTTCTACCCTGCTGACTATCAGCCAATGAAAGCAACTGAGCTGCCACAGCCTGGCCAGTGTCGTATGTGGAAGAGCTTTGACTTCAAGATGAGCATGCAACATGATGTCACGCTGGATATCTTGTTCACTAAGGACAAGGTAACACTATCGTGCTCTTGTGAAATTATGTGTTTTGTGTTTATTTTGCAGCATGTTACAATATATTGTTTTGTACTGACATGTTTGGTCCAGTTACGTGAAAAATGTGTAATTTTGTAGTATTTGTGTAAATATCAATTGTTGATTGTGCACAACGGTAATTGTGCTGTAATGTTAAACAAATGATTGATGACTAGTTAGATTATTTCCATTATACTGCTTATACTTAATTCTGTTTTTTAATTAAATCTGCCTAGAAATGGAGAAGACATACTCAGCCTTATAAGATTGGTTTGCCAAATTGGTACTATGTGAAGTGACACATAAGCAAAGCAGAAGTGCACGTGCTCGTTCTGTGTGAATGTAATTTACATATGCAGTACAATGTGTTGCGGTTGACTATGTTACATTGTGCTGAAACTGTCCTGTACGTTCTCAGTCAATGTTTATGTAATTTTGCATGACTAACGTTTATCATTCCACGTACAGTAGTTCTGTTTTCTGCGCTTCATCTCTGTTTGTCTGCTTCAAATTGAACAGCGATGCTGAAGTGGGAGATTGTACAGTCGGTGATAAACTTAGGGTGTCTGTTTATGCCATTCTGAGTTCTCTTACTGAAAAGTTTTAAGTGTGTGTAGACACCAGTTATTCACCAAAGTTTCAACATCATCAAACAAAGAACAAAGTAAGTAGTCCACACACATGGCTCACTCAGGAATAATAGTTAACTCCTTGCGTGGTTAAAATCCACGATAAGTTTAAATGTGTGCTGCCACGTTTGGTTTGTGGCTGAATGGAAATGATTCTCATCAAGTTATTATTGCTTGTCGGCATCAGTTCCAGTAATTGGAAGAAGTTGAGAAAGTTTTAAGACAGTTGAGGGTTAGTGTGCTGCAACTGTTGATGTGTAGGAGACGCAAGCAATACACATGCACAGTGGCCAGGGCTCTTACCTGGAGTTCACAGTTCCGTTTGTTGTCGATGCATCTGGCTACACCACAAAAGTCAACGGACAGATGATGCACCTCGATGCAACAACAAGTCTCAAGTTTAGGTCTCTGCTGCAGTGTGAAACGTTGGAGGTCTGTTGTGAACATTTTCAGACTTGTAGTGGTGAACTAATTTTGTTTGTAAAATTGTTGTTTATGCTGCTGTGTTAAATCGCAAACCTACCAAGGTGCTGCGACTAAGTACGAGTAACCCGGTATCATCTCACAGGCTGGCCGCACAGTCCGCGTCAGAAGCTGGCTGCTGGCTAAAGACAGTGAGGTCAGAGGAAAGCTTCTGCAGTTATAAGGGAGGATCTACCATGAAAAAGGATACTCAGCAAGACGAAAACCACAGGGAAGGTAATGGGAAACCCCCAGGGCTGGCGAATACATGATGCGTGAGACTGTGAGTATGCAGCCACACCATTCTGAGGTATAGACACATGCCATCATGGCCGCTCACCTGGAGTATCATCGCTAGATATGACGTTTAAAAAATGTCATAAACCTGCTGGTAACAGCAGAAGACTAAGACAGATACTGCTGGTGGTGTTGGCCAAGCTTCCCCTGTGGACTTATTGACACAAACTTGTATTAACCCATATTGTGGGCATTCTGTGGATTTTGTGTATTTCTGTGGATGTATCTCTCTGATTGGTCAGTGGTCATTGGTTGGGTTGTCATTAATTACATGTCAGGATGACACTTGACATAGGGCTTGGTCTTGGTCATATTACATTGGGTTATATGATGGGGATCATGGTCTCTCCAAAATTGGGGCTTCTGCACACCTTTGTTGGTTGATTTTGCTGTCGTGATATTTGCATTTTGCCGGATGTCTTTGATGACTCATGGCAACTGTGTCCGTTAACTTCTGTTTTGTATCAGCTGTTTAAGGACTTGCTTATGCATGGCAAAATTTATGCAAAATTTTTCCAAGTAATCGTTTCACCAACTTATAGTTGGTGAAATCATTACTTCGGAAAATTTTGCATAAATTTTTGGGCGTCCGTTTGTAAAATGGTTCGCCCTATGCTGTCAGACCATTGTGTGTCCTGTCTGTCCTGTCCTGTCTGTCTGTAACATTGGTGTATTGTGGCCAAATGGTTGGACGGATCAAGATGAAACTTGGCACGGTGGTAGGCCTTGGCCCCGGGCACATTGTGTTAGATAGGGACCCAGCTCCCCCGCCTCCCCAAAAAGGGCACACACCCCAATTTTCAGCCCATGTCTATTGTGGCCAAAGGGCTGGATGGATCAAGATGCCACTTGGTAGGGAGGTAGGCCTCGTCTCAGGCAACATTGTGTTAGGTGGGGCCCTGCTCCCCCGTAAAAGGGGCACAGCTCCCTAATTCTCGGCCCATGTCTATTGTGCCCAAACTGTCGCCCATCTCAGCTGCTGCTGAGCTCTTGTGGATACTGGCGTTGGAGAGTTGGCATACAAGGTGTGGCGTTGCCCCGTGCGGGCTCCGGGGCAGTAAGTAAGTGGGTAATTTGTGCCTGCGATTCACTTGTTGATTTTGGCACTGTGTGAATGTGGCTTATTTGTATTTTTGTTTTGCTTACCTTTCC
>Ga0056135_10000412_pt1 | contig 11267 bp, 6 predicted proteins | sample WorMetG1aBELIZE1_FD_67481 | JGI IMG/M metagenome (GOLD analysis project Ga0056135, IMG submission 67481) | Marine gutless worms symbiont microbial communities from Max Planck institute for Marine Microbiology, Germany - Inanidrilus... ...
GTTTCAGACCTGCATCTTAAATTCGCACTAAGGCCACACCATGTGTGGAAGTATGGCAGACATCCAATCTGCGGCGGCTGAGATTAGGCGACGAAAAAAAAGAAGAAGAAGGAAAGAACAAACCACAGCATGAAAATATATATGGTCTCCCTATTCCATAGGGCGACCATAAATGACGACACACAACAGAAACAGAGTAGAATGTTAAATTACTGCAATACGTGGACTAAGTATGTAAAGAATGTACCTCAAAGACACGACTGCCGGCAGTAATGCCATGCACTGCCTGACCAAACAGCAAAGACACTTGACCCAGTGACCTACATCATACACCAGGCTCTTGACCTACATTCACTGAAATGTCACAGCTACAGCTGACCTAGTGACCCACATGTGGAACACTATGCTGATTTCCCAATAAACAAGTGAAGATGTTGCCTACCAACAATTTAGCTAACAACCACAATGACCACAGTGTAGCACGGTTGTAAGCATGACCATCCAAGTCAACTGGAATAGGTGCCTCAGGGGCCGCAGAGGCACTAATGCTCCAGAACTGAACCGCAGGAAATTTCACATTTATATCAACAATAACAACCACGAGTTCAAAATTTAAAATGATTGCCACACTGGGGCTTCCTCACAAACAGGGAAAAGTTAACGTCACATAATACTCTTAGCACAAGGCATCTTAAGTTTGTGATAGCACACAAAAACGATGACACTTTACAGAGGTGAGGATGTCTTTACTATCATCTAACCAACAGTATCAGAGCAATTAATGACAGAACGAGGAAGAAAGCTATGTTAACAATAAGAATCTGACCTCTGAATAGTTTGTGTGGCGACCATGAAAGACATAAGATCTCCTGCCGTGACCTCATTCTGGGACATCAAATAACCGCCAGCATACAATGCACCAAGCACCAAACCTACAGCAACAGGACCGCGGAACTTCAATTAGGATCAACTCTCATAAATCATACAAGTGAATCTTCACATTCCGTAACTACGACTACTATGTCCTTTTTGTGTTAGGTGGATAGCATGGTCTAGTGGTAATTAAGTAACACAAACGATTAACGTATCCGAAAATGACAAAGTGACTGCTCAGGCATGACACAGGCAGTCAAGGGAAGCAGCGATGGAAGAGATGAGTCTTCAGACGTCTGTGAAAAGTAGACAGAGAGGGTGCAGACGTTACGTGCTGCGGCAGACCGTTCCACACGTGTGCGGCGGCGACAGAAAAAGCTCTGTCGCCGATGGCTGACGACCAGTGATGAAGATGGCGCTGAACGAAGGCGACGTCGCGGGCTGAGATCCGCCGACAGGCAGAGTTCGTCAGCAAGTAGTAGAGCACCTGACAAAGTGTGGCTGTGGCTGCGCTTGATTCCCATCTAGTCCTACCATATGACAGTTGCTGACGTAACCTGTGATCAGGCCAACTCATCCTCCTACCCTCAGCTGAATGGAAAACCAGTAGTAGCTTAATCACTTCATTTCACGAGTGCCCTTATCGCCGTTTGTTCGAACCAGTCAATCATGTCATTGTTGGCACTGTGAGGTCTTTGTAGACCATCAACAGGAAGCATTGTGTTCACTTAGTTTAATAATGCTTGATGCAGGCGACTGAGGTGCTGGTATGAGTGCTGGCGTGGCTGCATTGCAGGCTCAACAGCTGTCCAACAGCGCAGGCAATGGATGGTCACAGTGTGTGTTCACGCCGATTAGCTGCTGTGACATAGCAAAAGGAAAGGAAAGGAAGAGTACTTATATAGCGCCATTTTAGTACGCACGCATACTCTCAAAGCGCTCAGACATGGATCACACAGTTTTACCTGCAAACAACACCATGCCTGCCTTTCCTTCATAAGCGTTCACCAGATGGTGCCACCACAACTGAGGCAGCAGACATCCAATTGCAGCTTTACTACTCGTTTATCGACCCCAAAGGGATGAAAGGGCGAGTTGGCTTAGTACTGCCAGTGACGGGCTGTGTAGGCAGCTGCCCTACAGCAAGTACCGTGAACACACAGACGCGTACCATTCAGTGCCATGTTAGACAGTCCCTGAAACAGTCCGACGCCGACACCCAGCAACTGGTTGAGATGTGATGAGCGTCTCACCTCGTCTTCAAACAATCTGAAACGACAGTTCAACGTTCAGCTGATACCACTACCACCACCAGTGCTACAAGACAGACAAACGGTCTGGAGTGACTGAACATTTCAATGCAACTGCACCATTAGCCATGATAACATTTCGCCGTCGTCATCGTCATCATATCTTCTGTAGCTTCACATCACACTGCATTACATCACAGTCAGACTAGATCAATTCACCTCGAAAACAAAGACGTCTCTTTTGTTGCCGCTGCTGCTTGCATCGACCGAAGGCAGAAGACTATAATATCAACACTATTAATGATGTTGGCAATATTCCTGTCATGACTAAGACTCTATAATTTCCACAATTTACAGCATGGACACAGTGCACGTAGCACCGCTGAGGAAAATTCTAGTGTCTTCTCCGGAGTTCGAATGCGCTAGTTGCCGCCAGCAAAGGCATACAGACAGTAAAACTTTGCTCCAACAAACTCTTAACTCTCCATTCGAAGTCTTAACTTGGAGTGCCAGCTAACACAGGTTGTCCTCTATAATGGCTGTTTTACGGCCATTATAGAGGACAACCTGTTTTACAGCCATTATAGAGGACAACCTGTGTTAGCTGGCACTCCAAGTTAAGACTTCGAATTAAGAGTTAAGAGTTTGTTGGAGCAAAGTTTTACTGTCCGTATGCCTTTGCTGACGGCAACTAGCGCATTCGGACTCGGGAGAAGATGCTAGAGTTCTCCTCAGCGGTGATACGGCAGCAGTAATTTCCACAATGGTGAACAATGCTTCACCAGATAAACTGCAACCAATACCACTAGCCATCTGACAGCAAGGTCTCAATCTACCTCAACATACAGTTTTAGTTTCACAGATCTACACAACATAGAGTCTTGCTAACTATGCACAACCATAGTACTCTGTGAATGCAGTTAAAAGCAGTCCACAAAACACACAGTTAACTTGCGTACATCGGCACAATCTGAACTCAATTACTCCACTGTATAACAACTGAACTGAAGCATGTGTAAAACAAAATCAGACATGAATTGAACTGCAAACTATCGTACCTGGTTTCGGTTGCTTCCATCGCAAAAGCCCGAACGGTTCGGACGTTGCCAATTGCTTCATCGGCGACAGCTGTTGACTTGGCAACCTAAACACAGGCGCATGCTGCCGAGTTTACACCCAGCATGCAGTACACGCACACCTTCAGTGCTTTGACACTGACAGATGAGTGTCAGGAAGGACGTTCAACTGTAAAAGCTGGCTGTAAAACAACTACTACTCTACTACTACTACTACTACTACTACTACTACTACTACTACTACTACTACTACTACTACTACTACTACTACATCCGTTTAACGTCCTTTGTTCCAGGACAATTTTCATGGTGTCAACGTGGTGTCACACTCAGCGAAAGTTTTAAGTTTGAAAACTTTCCTGGTGTGCGAAATATCTCACAATTCCAAAACTTCTGTCGTAACGACGTCGTGTGACATATCTCGTCGACACCACAAAAGTTTTATGTTTGAAAACATTCGTTGTGTCGACATGGTGTCGACTGAATTGGGGAAAGGTTGTCACTTGTGGGTCCCATATGAAAAACTGAAAAACTGACCAATCACAAAAATATAACGTTCTAATCACGAGTCACGGTAATTTAGCATTCCTGGCCATCATTAGCTTTTGCCATCAAACGACAATGCAAACAACTGTACTGTAGCCACATTACCATCACAGGTGGGCGGAGCCTATGACTGTCACGGCAACAGCGAATCACGGGACTGCTAGCAGTACAGCCTAAAATATGCACCACACTAGCACGGAGCAGACTGGCAGCACCTGTGCTTGTGACGTTCTTGAGAGCTGTCTCAACACCGAGCCGAGCACGCTGCCGACTGTGATGATGGCAGTGACCACCACGGCCATCAGTCCAGTCAGCTTCGGTGAAATGACAAACATGGACGCCACACAGCCGAACGCCTAACACATCGCACAATTAATAGCGTAGTTCAGAAAACCTGGTCATTGGTCAAACAGACGGTTGGTTGGTCAGAATTTAAAGGCACTATTAACAGAAATTAGGTCATATAGCGTCTTTAAGGTAACAGATTATTTTGAACCGAAATTACATTTTAATAAAGGTAAGATTTTAAGTATGACACATGAAAGTTAATAATAAGTGCTTAATATCAATGCGAGTAGGTGCAGGTGGTGAAAAAACTCTGGTTGTAGATTTGTAACGTAACACTGGGTCAAACAGACAACAAATATGCCACAAGGTAGTATAGTGACACGTTTCGGGTGCGGTGGGATCTCTGATGATAACTTTATTACAACGTTTCTGCTAAGTCTCATCATGCAAGAACGTTGACAACCAGTCAGCACTCGGCGGAGTTGACGGCAAGAGCAGTGTGGCATCTTTGTTGATGCACAGTGTCAAGTGGCTCACTTTCACTGCCACCCTCTACACTGAAGAGTTTTACAGCCAGTCATAGGCAGACAGACAGACAGACACCCGTTTAACAGCCTCTTTTCCAGGACAAGCTGGTAGACTGGCACCATAAAGTTTAAACCATTCTAGATTTCAATAAAACGAGACATGATGGGGTGGCAGTGGCATCAGCTGGACCATATGCAAATCATTTGCACCTTGCTCGAGACAGATAACCATGCCAACACTTCATCACTGAATTTTTTACTGGCCGGATGCTCTTTCTGATGCCTAACCAACAGTGTCAAAGAATGGAAGGCAAATTACAGTCATACAAGTAAATAAATCACAAAATGACAACAATAATTAATATTTCTAATGGCAGCATGTGAAGAAGACGTATTATTCATGCATCAACAACACGTCAGATCAGCATCATATAACTATACTATCATATACTAAACAGAGAGACAATGGAAGCAGCAGAATATAAATATAAATAAACATATATTATCACACGCTGCCATGAGGTTGTAACTTTAAGGTGGCAACTGGAAGACTCAAGATTACACAGGACACTGTCAAACCCTCCAGCTGGCCTGAGTTACTAATCTCAAACAATGTGCATATAGACCAGAAAGATTGAGCCCTATATTACTAACAGTTCAGCCACAGTGGCATTACTGTTAAGCTACAAAAATAGACAGAGAGAATGCAGTTACCGGTAGTACAATCACACTGTTCTATAACGTGCTACTTGCTAAACAACTCAAGTATAAGCTTGCTCATAACCAGCAAAATACAGTACTTAGTGAAGGACAGAGAGAGATTGATGAAATGTGAGGTACCTGGGCAGCACTACGAAGACCCTGAGATATACACAGCTTGAACGAACTCTTGAAGTCCTGAACATCTGCAGACAGCCTGCATTGCACAATAAACATCACTGCACAGCTGATACATACACAGTCACTTGCTGTTAAGGATATGAGAAACAGTATCAGCCTAAATATTACAGCATGTTAACACACGTCGTAGATCAGTGTGTCCACAGAAGGCAGTCCACCCACCCACTGTTAACTGTCAATCTGTCCAAGGTTTAGCTTTCCAACTGCCCGACACTGTTTTTCATAAAAACTAGCAGTGACAACACCTCAGCCATGGCTAAATAGGAGTTCAGAGAGTAATGTTAAGGACACATGGGACAAGAACCATATTTTATAACAGCGGAAATGACCTCTAATCTCAATCAAGGTCACCGCACTCACCGACAATGGCACTTGATAAGACACTTGTCACTTTCCATTAGCAGTCCGCAGTAACTATGTCTCCACATCGTGCCATTTCCAACGTACTCTTGGTTATCGTGACCTGTCATCTAGTTTAGTTATGATTGCCACACGATTCCATATTCATCATCAAGCACCTCCTAGCCAGTATCTGCTGGATTTTCCAAAGTACGGTATTAGATTTATAATGGGTAGTAATGGCTGAAATGACATTCAAGGTCACTCAAGGTCGTTTGAAATGGTGCTATTCATTGTACACCGTGTCTCAAAAAACGTCCCACCTTTGGCTTGCTATAACTTTGACACTCATGAACAAATTTTGATATTTTCTGGCAGAAATGTTACCGATAAAGCAGGTAATCAAAAGATGCTTTAATATGCCACCTCAAATAACTTAAATATATTGCTTGTGTACTACCCGGCAAAATGGGGAAACACAAAAATCACATTTTTCACTCAAATGCTGTATTAGTAGAGAGTGCTGCTGCAGTTGGACTGTGTTGCATGCACAATGCTGTCTCCCTGATAGAAAAGTTGTCATCTCTGATGTGTCTGATAGCATCTACGTTTGTTGAGATAGTAAGATATGCCATTAATATTGTCCATTGACTTTCACTCAGGCTTGATAATGAACAACTCCCATCTTTTACACAATGACCAACACCGTAACAGACTTGGTTAACATAGAGCATGTGGGTAACAGACAGCAGGATCCTAGGTCCTGTTTGGTGCATCTAGTCGATTGTTTTGACAGTGAAGGGTGGTTTAGCTGTAACCAGGTGATATTTTAATGTGTTCTGTGTGTCTTTGGTAAAAAGCATGCAGCATTTAAGTGAAAAGGTGCAATTTTCGGGTTTCCTGTTTCACCAGGTAGTGCAGAAGCACAAGTTAGGTGAGGTGGGAAAATAAAGTAAATTTTGATTGCCTACTTTCTCGGTAACACTTGTGCCAAAAATTATCGTAATCGAACTGTGTATATCTAGATTGTAGCAAGCCAAAGGTGGGACGGTTTTTTTGAGACACGGTGTATACATATCATTGATGGTAATGAAAAGTCGGTGATGAAAAACATCAACACAGGGTCATCAATACGATGTACAGACAGACAGACAGACAAACAAACAAGGACTGACAGATTGATAGCATATGACGTGCAAAAACAGTCTTGCAATATTTGGACTGTCACAAGTAACATATGACTAATCTGTGTAACACAAAATAAAACACGCGTGTGCGAGCGCAAAACTCGTTGCGGTGGCATGCCTGTTGACAATTTCTCCAGTTTTGTGAGCATCAAAGAACGCAATGTCTTGCACAATGACTGCAGCAAACAGCTGACATCGAAGTCTCGCTGCCATTCGCTCACCAAACGAGGACAGTAGCGCGATATATCCACACGTCAGTATGCCCTGCAACATATGAATATCATAATAAAATGTAAATCGATCAATTCACTGAAAGAACGGCTGCTCAATTAGTCAACCAATCAAACAATGCCACGTCATCTATGCATATGCAGGTGAAGTAGTGAATGCAAACAGCAAATAAGCAATAGAGGCTTAACAGTAAGGCGCACAGTAACCATAATTTAACTATCACAGAAAGAAGAAAAATAGCTGCCCGTGTAGTCCAGTGGTCTAATCACTTGGGCATCCGCCTACCAAAAGTAATTATTTCAAAATAATTCCTATGCCGTAAAATGGTTGTGGTGCGGTGATGGTGGTAATTCCTATGCACATGATGATCAGGGAGATAATCCCGGGCAGGCAAGAAAGGGTTCGACGATGACCTCTATAAACTGTGACCATTGCTGGCATCTTGATTAGTAGTGTCATGGTGTTAGCCGCGCTGATGTAAGCCGAAGCTAATAGATTAAGACCGCTGGCTGGCGCTGAATAACAGTCGCCAGTCAGTCAGGTCTAAGCGAGACAGTAGGCCACGCCTAGAAGGGGTGCATTAGAAGTAACCTGACAAGCTGCTCACGCCTACTCAGCCCCTCCTCACCCTACACATCATGCATACACTCGCATACACTCACCAACCGAATACCCTCCCCTCCTGGGCTAGCGCATTGGGCTTGCATACAAAAGGCCTCAGCATTGGGATCCAGAGTAGGCTGGACTCCTGCCCACAGTAACGAACAAACGAACGAATGAAAGAAGAAAAATGTATTCGGCCACACAATGGCGATATACAGGATTACGAAAATGGGCCACTCTAAATGCACCACGAAACAAGAAACAAACGGAGCAAAAAACTGGCAAAAAACTGAACCAACTAATGTGCATATGACCTTCAGTGTTTCGATGCAATTGGTCTGGTGACCGGAAGGGCATGTGTTCTTTAACAAAATCCCAAGGGTTTGTTTCTGGGAGATCATCAGTCTCATCATAGATGACTCCCTCACTCTTTCGTTTCTGGCTTAAAATCTCCCTGTTTCACACATCCTTCCCATCGTAGACTCTCTTTCGCCCCTCAGGATTGACTCCACGGACTTTCACCCGGACCATATCTTCTGAGCTTTATTGGTTTTTGTTTCTAGTTCTTTCCTCACTTATTTCCGGTTTTGGTTTGGTTCCGTGTAGTAGAGTAAGCCGGTTATTTGTCAGCTTTTGGGAGCACATTAATCTATCTCATCTCGTATCATCTCAACCCGGAGTAAAAACAAGGTGTTTAAACAAAAACCTAAATTACTAGTAAATCTGCAGACACATGTCTGACCAGCTGACAAGTTGCATAATATGAGCTGCAAGTAATGACAAAGACAATGATGACAATATTAAATCAACATTTCCTTCAGTGCTTTGGTGCTGTTGGTCAGCGTCAGTATCACTGTAAACAAATTCAGTGAATCAACTTCCATTCACTCCACTTGTAATCATCTGCATAATAAATATTTGCTTGTGTATTTATAAGGTGACAGCAAGGGTATGATTAAACATTGTTTTAAAATAAAAGTCCATACAGTACAAATCAATGACAACTCGGAAATGTTCTAACGAAATCACAATAACTCTAACAATAACTAACAAAAACCTACAACTACAGCAGTAACTAGGAGAAATTTATTATATCTGAGTCCATTTCTGTTTATGCTGATAACACTATGGATAAACAAATATCATCTGCTGATTGATCATACCATTGGCAATAGGTCCAGCACTGTCAATATCTATGATACTGAGTTTTAGCCGAAGTCAAACAACTGTGCCTGTTGGCTAAACTGTGGGTAATGGCATAAAAAAAACCTGCATCAGCCATGCCCGAAGGTTCCCAGCCTGGAGTAACTATGGGGAAAAAGAGCTAGTTAAACAAATATTAAGCATGACAACACAACTGGTTACTGGTTAACATTTTACGTCCCACTCAACACAAAATGGGTCATTTTGGAGATGTTCCCCAAGCCAATCTCTTGACTTGGTATAGAAAAAACAAAACCTAACACAACAAAAGCACACACTCAATAAAAAGAAATGTGCTACAACAGAAAATAAACACAAAAAAACTAAAGCCAGGTTAGTCGCCTCCTACAGCATCCGGCCTGCAAAAGGAGTGGGTCTATTCTGGTTTCGATGCTAGATAAATCTGTCACTTACTTACTTGGACACTTACTCAATTACTTACAGCCCAGGACCCACATGGGGCCATGATAACACAATGATACCACAAAATACAGGAGTAAAAGCTGACAGAACCTGCAAAGCATACATGCTGACAAGCTGTAATGCCGGCTCCTTAATATCTTCCATGAAGCTAGAGCGGCTGCATGTAGTTGATGTCTCTGGACTCGCATACTTGCTAAGTACGTTAACCAGGCCTCCAATCAACAACGGAATGCGAATGTTGATAAATGCTACAGCCAATGCACTCTTCACACACAAACAATCTGCTCTTGTAAGTATATAAATGCAAAAAAAGCAGTTCATACATAATGGCGACAGATCAAAAACCGCAAAAAAATGTTAAAAGGTGATACTACCCACCACCACATCGCCTGAATGTCAATGTGATGCTGAATTATATCACTCTTTTAATGATTTTTGTGTTGATTTTTTTTTGACCTGTTGCTATTAACAGTATGTAAAAACTGCAGTTTTTTTAAAACATTTATATTTGCTATTTTACTGACAAGTCCAGCCATAGTCAACACAGGGCTGGTACTACTGTGCATCCCTCACCGTTAACACAGGGCTGGCGCTACCACGCAGCCAGTGATGACCATTATGTTCCGTCTACACACGCTATACATTCAGATGTCTTGAATCTGTGTTATCGTAAAAATTACACAAACATCTTACAACTGTGGCAACGATATGAGATGTTCATGGAAGTGTTTAATGCCTTAGTCAGCCCACACATCACGGTACACTCTGACAGAAACTCCGGGAATAACTGACGCAGGTTCATATCAACTGGATGCTCTTCATGTCACGCAACCAACAGTGTCAACACACTAAAGGAAACACAGGTGCAGAATTCCTCTACTCTGTTCACTCTTACCTCATTAATTCATAAATACATAATTTGCACATTAAAAAAACATTTTTTTTCAAATATTATCAGTCTGAAATACGATGAACAAAATCTGATACAACATCGATTTTCAAGTGACACAGACATTCAGGCAGACGTTCTATCATGGCTGGAAGGACTAGATCCCAACTTCTACCCAGCCAGAATATCATCAATCCCAGCAAACTGGAACAGTGCACAGAACTCAAGGCAGATTACACCGAAAAATAATTAAATGTTAGTTTGTGTGACTGTGTTGTATCATATACAGGTAGGTAACTTTTTGAGCAGCCCATGTAGTATCTGGCACACAAAAAAATTACATAACTCAGCTCAGTTAAACACAGAACATAACAAATATTGGACATACCAAAACGGCTCCTAACAAGTACCAAATGTCTGGCAACAAAAGCTTCAAGAATTCTTTCCATGGAAACTGGTGCTCTTTATCTCCACTGCTACTTTCCAGTTCCACAGTTCGAGTCCATTTTTTTGCACGGCACAATACTGGTGACTTCCAGTGGAGTCGTGCATACAATGAACCAGCAATTAATACTGAGCCACCAAACACTAGTGACGAGCTTCTAATAAAACGTGTTCCGATACTGCCGCAATGTTTAAGTTTTCTGCTGCAATTTGTTCTCACAGCAAAAAATGTCGCATGAGAAATTCCAACAGCAGGAGTCGTTTTGCCAACAGCGAACCTGTTGCCAAAACATCACCACAAAATTCAGAAAAAAAACATTCAACAGCATACACCTACAAAGCAGACTGAGCAGCTTAAAAAGCCACAGCTCCAAACCAGGCTAAACTACTCTTAGCACAGTTCATGACTGGATGCATACAGGGGCCCGATTTTCAAAACATCCAAAGTTTATCCTAGGACGAATTTAGGACAATGATCTGAGTTACGA
>Ga0056135_10000416_pt1 | contig 11227 bp, 6 predicted proteins | sample WorMetG1aBELIZE1_FD_67481 | JGI IMG/M metagenome (GOLD analysis project Ga0056135, IMG submission 67481) | Marine gutless worms symbiont microbial communities from Max Planck institute for Marine Microbiology, Germany - Inanidrilus... ...
CATGGTGTGGCCTTAGTGCGAATTTAAGATGCAGGTCTGAAACATGCTGCATGCGGCTCGCTGAAAGTGCCAGACGTAAAAAATCGCCAAAAAGTCGCCATCCGGGCACCATCGCAGAACTTTGTTAGGCTATATCTTCACAACTAAGGCATATATCGACAATTGAAAAAAAAACTTGTTAAGCAGCAATATCTCATCCAGATGTCCCCACAATATGGTGAACTTCGGCCTACTAGCGGCTGAGATCGATCCGGTAGTTTGGGGCACCCCAGCTAATTTCAATGGCATTCGCATCTTGGCAGCGTTATTGCACGGCAGTCAAGTAGTCAGTGTCAGCCAAACTTTGCGGCATTGAGCAGAGTGTGCCACCTATGTTCGGCAGGGCGGCCATCACGTTGGGCATTGGCCCACATTCTAATTTGTACTGATACACTCTGAAATACAAGAATTGTAACTAATATTAACGACAAACGCGCAAACTAAACCAGAAAATTTCCAGGAGACTGTAAATTTCCAGTAGATTTCCAAAATTTTCAGGAGTGTTAGACACCCTAAGCTGGCACCAGAAAGGTTAAGCCAATCTAGATTTAAATGAAGCAAGAGATGATGGAGTGGTAGTGGCATCAGCTGGACTATATGCACATCATTTGTACCTCACTCCATACAGATCACATATCACACCAACACATCATCACTCAATTATTTACAGCCGGATGTTCTTCCTGATGCCCAACCAACAATGTCAAAATACTGAAGGCAATAGTGTGCATATGATCTCTGTCAATATACAGAAATCGAGTAGTTTTGCTACAAATTAAAACAAATGATTTTGTTTGTATATTATGCTAATTTTCCTTAGTCAGCATACTCAGCAGATCAGTCTGACCTTCTGGCACTACTTGTGGGCCCACATACGACTGCTCATCAGTATAGTTGCCATAATGTCGTTCTTTCGCACGATCAATTGGTGACGGCACATTGCCACTCAAAGCACTGCTGGGTCTTGAACCTTTGTGGAACGCTCGAGCAAACTGATCTCTGCAAGTCACACACATGCACACACTCGTATAATATAACCAAGACAACAATGTACAACCGGGCACAGAGCGAGTACAGAGCACTCGCTGACATTTCGCGTTCACGCTATGTTGTCACAGCAACGAAACTCTTGCACCGATTGCAAATCTGTCCAATAGTGCACAACTACCATTCCCCGAAGTTACATCCGGGTCCATGCAGTAGTGTGGGAATGTGGCAAGAGACAGAGAGACAAACATGCAGACGGCCACGACCACTATACATTTTGCGTCCCTATGACTCACACGAAATATAGTAACTCAGTTATGGCATTTAACTCATAAGCCATTCCACCATCACACAGTGACTCTGAGATAGTTGTCTGCATACGCCTGCTACCCAGCAGTATAATTTGGTACTGGCTATAGACCAGTAATCTGGTAGAGTAATTAACTATAGTTCTGGCACTGCACTGGCCATGCATTACAGATTTGGGGCCAGCTATTTCACTGACACTTTAAAAAGTACTGGCTAAATCTCTACTTAAGTGCACAATAGCATAAAACGTGTTGCACCAATGCCACTTATCTGCTAATCTGCACTTAAATTTCTACTTAAGTTAAGCAGCAATGGTTTCGACTGTCAAAAGGCAGTGTAAAAGCTATGTAAGCATGTCAGCATGTATACCATACCATACCATAGTTTTAATGAAGTAGAAATAAGCAGAATACAACACAGGCACAAATATTACAAGGTTCAACTTAACAGATGTCCCATCATGCCCAGGGAGGCCTCTGTCAGCCTGCTGGCCGTAGGCACAACCCACAGCATTTAATCGTTTCTTAGATGTGCAATTTAATCAGCAGCCCCTAATTTTTGCTGATGCAATGACTCATACTTTTAATCACTGTTAAGCTTCAGTTAACTGACGATTTAAGTATCTGTGCAATCGGCCCTATGTGGTACATCCTCCTTAGCAAAGAAAAACAGCATCATATCTATGCTTCAATAGAATTATGAAAACTTTAGCTCTCCATTTCGAGTGATCTACAGATAGATACTTTATCCATACATGCACTTTAACATCCAATACTTTCAACACTACGTCAGTGGCACTGGTGCTAACCAGCACTCTACGACTTTTTTTACTGGTAACTGTTCACAGCTGCTACACATGAACCATCAAAGTTACAGATGATCTCTTACGCAGAAGATAATTCTTCCAATGGCGAACTTGCTCTTGAAGACTCAGAACGATGACTGCTGCGATCAGATACGACTTCCTGTCTGCCTTCATCGTACCTACAAAACAACAGGAACGGAATTGCTCAGCAAACTCTGTGTTACTGACGCTCGAAAGTACAACTAACCCAGACATATATTTCCAACATACTAAACTGACAGACAACAATGCAATCAAAAGTTAGTTAGTTAGTTAGTTGGAGTTTAACGTCCCTTTTCAGCACAAATATGGCTATATCAGAGACAAAAGGTCAGGGATGGAGAGTTACCCAGTTTGTCCTGCAAAAAGGCCATTAAACGAATGTAGTAGTACCGGTAGTAGTAGTATACAGGAGCATAAGTGTAGTGCTCATCTCCCTTAAGCCAACAGGTGGCAGTTTGTAATGCTTGACAAGTGTGACGCTAGACCTACAGTTACCATCTCAGCAACAGAGCATCATTGCCTGTTGGTCAGTGACAAATTATACTGCTTGGTAACAAGGGCACAAGGGTGCGAACAACTAGCAGCCATGTCCCAAACAGGAGCAGTCAGGCGCAGTGGCTAAAGGTCAATGAACTAATGCACAGTTTACCATACATCAGTGCAAGTATCATTCAAGTAAGCCAAACTACACTAGTATGGCCACACTCACGCCTGCGATGTAGAAATCGTTGAATACAACTACAGTATTTTGACGACTATAAATGAAGTATATGAAAGTGCATTAACGAGTGGTCTGTGAGAACAACATTCAAAGTCAAAAAATTCCATAAGTCAAAGTTACAGAGTCTGAAAGATAGGTACATAAATTTAAGTAAATCTCCAAAATTAAGTACAAATTTGCACTCTGATGTTAAATTCTACAAATAAATGCTGTTATGTGGTGACACCTAGCAAATGTTGTTGGTTTTAATGTCAAAAATTTCTAACTTTAGTAGTCGCTCATTTGAAAAAGCAGGTAATGAAGGCTTGTTTGTGCGAGACTCAAATATGATGTCCCTCGGTTGAAATGACAACATATGGGCTTCGCCCTCGTGTTGATGTTTCAACCTCAGAACTTCACATCATATTTGAATGTCGCACTTGCAAGCCTAAATCACCTGTATAATGTGACGTATGTTGTATTTTTGTGGCACTGGCACTGAATCTGCTTTCCAGTAGCTGAATTGACCTTCAAAGGTCATTCAAGATCATCAACAATGTCATCGTTACACAGACGACGTGACTTCCTATTAGTGTTCCGCAGTAACTATGTTATCTCGTATTGGTCCTAGACATAACGAGATACTAGTTGAAGACTGCAAATTTCTTCAACTTCAGATTTATTTGGCACCTTTGCTCAGGATCACCTCACTGAAATTTCAACACGATTTTGTCAGAAAACTAGTCCTGAGCCACCATACAGCAATGACTGTATATTGATGGGTTCAGCTGTTTCAATACAACACACGAGTGTGACTAAAGGATGGATGCACACAGACTGACAGCATAAACCATGCTCTCCAATGCACATACACACTGCATGTAAAAACTGTTACCTTTTGCCATAGCCTTGCTCTTGACCTTGTGGAATTCCCATCTCTTCATAGTAGCCTCTGTAGTACGGATGAATTGAATAATATTGAGCATAGTAGGCCTCAGGACCATAATGTGAATAGTATTCATAGTCTAAAAATAAAGTAAATTGTGTTAGTTATCTGACCATAAAAATTACATTTGCATATCATGTAACTTACGCATTATTACTGATAACAAAAAACGTGGATGTGTCACAAACTTCACTAATCTTGACCATAAGCTGTTAAGTTACTGTTAAGAAACTGCTAGAAAAGGAACAAGTAAACAGCATCATAACTCAGTCACAACCAAAAAAACACACACAAACTAACACGCTGGATACAAGACAACAGAACCGATACTGTTCTCAGTAAAGAAACATTAAAAATGCCCACCTCACTTAAATTAAACGAAATCTTATACAGGTACTCAATCCACACTCTGTATTAATTTTTCACATTACCTACAGTTATCACACAATTACAATCAACTGCCTGGACTCGCCTCTAAAATGACCAACTATATCTTAGGTGAGATGTCAAACCTTGATCACTGACTTATTCCCATTACATACATACTCGGAATGCAGCAGCTTAAGAATCTATAACACTATGAAAGTAGAATGCAGACATGCAGCATATATAGCAACAAGCCGGGTGGTTTTACGGCCCGACTGCGCCCCAGTTCCGAATGCCCCCAGTTCGGAATGCCCGCCGAGCTTCGATCGCTGCACGCCGGTGCTGCTCGTCGACTGCTGCTGCACGCTGGTGCTGCACTCCGCTTCCAGCGAGCGCATGCCATTCGAGTGAAATTGAGTCGAATTTTTTGTACAATACACAGGAGACACAGACGCAAAACATGATGGACCAGAATTTTGAAATTCAAATTCTGTGATTATTGAGAATTTTCAAAAAGGCGTCGCACGGTTCCTCTGCGGCTGATTTGGACCATTATGGTCGTGGCCAAACTAGTAGGGTCCCTGTGACCAAGTTTCATCAAAATCAGTCAACGTTGAAGGGTAGAAGTGCCGGTCAGAGACACACAGAGAGACAGACAAACTCGGCTGAAAATAAGGGCCCTTCAGGTTTACAATCCGGCCAATAGTTGTATAATGACAATCAACCAATCAAACTGTCAATTCATACAGCCCCTTTCAACAAAGTCCTCAGAGTAGGGATGCACCTATCACTTAATTTAGTAAATGTGTATACAAACGTTGTAAACATTTACTAAACGTTTGCATGCAACAGGGCGGCCAATAACAGAATGAGAATGCAGATGGTTCACAGTCACAATAGCAGCATTAAATTAAGTGCTGGCCATCAGCTGCCTGTGATGTCAACTAAGAATTCCAAGCACACTATGACAACCCACTAAGGCAACAGTGAATCTGGTAGAGCATTCTGAATGATATGAAGCTGCCTACATAGAAACAAGATGCTGATTAACTGAACCAAATCAAATTAATTTTCAGTAATATACACATCATGAGAGGTTGGCAGAAGTAACTGACAACTTGCACAAATCAGCTAAAAACTCCATGTGATGCATAAGCATGACATGCCAACAGTCAACAATTCATCCCCACAACATAACGAATGTTCTTAAATCGGCACAGACGAAAAACAGAATTTACCTCGGGCATAAGCTGCACGATAATAGTCACTATATCGACTATCATACGGATCATAATATCTCTCTCTCGAGTGCTCACGAGATCTGTCACTACGGCGTCTGTCATCGTGTCTCGCACGCCGTCCATCGTTAAACTCTGCAATAATATGTAATTATACAAATAAGCATAAAATGCAGACAAATACTCAGCATTACTAGTTTAACAACAGCATTCTCAGAACAGCAATTATAATAAAATATATGCCAGGCAAAAATATGCACAAAGTCTTACACAGAAATTAAATCTGTAGACCAGTTAATATAGTTAATTTAACATACAAAAGATATTCAGCAACAAAAATAATTTACACAGTGCTAGGACAGTCAAAAGCTTAGCTGCCTCTACTACACTACCACGATCACCACCACCACCACCACTAGTACTACTTTCAGGTTTTGGTTAACTAACCTTCCTTTCAAAAGCTAGTACTACAGTCTAGGTTGAAACGAGCCCCCAAAGACAACCTTTCGCGATAACTGGATCAGATTTTACAGGTTGGATGCCCCTCCTGCCATCTCACCAACAAAGTCAAAGCACTGAAGAGAACTAATAGGCAATTATATGCCACAATACTGGACCCCACTCTTTCTTCATCCACCAAATGCCTCCTGAGGGAGGGGGGCTCTGGATGCTTTGTGATGGATCTCTGACACTTGTACTCAGCTTAGCTGATGTCAACAAAAATCTCACCTCCTCTGGATCTTGGTCGCCGATATTCCTCTTCTCTGTATCCATGACCAGCTCGATATCTCGTATCACTTGGCTCATCTGGATAACCACTCCAGGACGTTCTGTCGTATCTTTCATCTGTTGCATTATATCGTGACCTGTTCGAAGAGTCGTCAGGATATCTACGGGCTTGACATGGATCATGACGTTTATCCGTCAACTCTTGTTTTGAGCCAGGTCTATCATATGAATCCGGATTGCCGTGTCGATTATCTCGACGAGTATCAGCAGGGTCATGATCTCTACTACCATGACCAGACCAGTCCTCATAATCCTGCTGTGATCTTTGCCTACGGTCATACTCTTGTCGTGACCTTGGTCTATCAACAGGTTCGTGGTAACTTTGTCTGGAACTTGGCCGATCACGCTGACCTTCATAAGCTGGCCTTTGCTGCTGCCCATTTCCTGGATAATTATAACTTTGTTCAGCACCAGGCACATCACGCCGATCATCATATCCTTGTCTTGACCCTGGCCGATAATAACGTGGATCTTCATACCCCTGCCTCGAGCGAGGTCGGCCATATGGATCTTCATACACTTGCCTAGATCTTGGTTGCTCATAACCGTAAGTATAATCGTATTCTGGTCTTGAATGAGGCCTGTCATAACCCCAATCATCATAGTCTTGTCTTGAACGAGGTCTATCATAATGTCTGTCATCATATCCTTGTCTTGACCAAGGTCTTCTACTGACTTGGTCCATGTCATCTTGCCTTGATCTCGGTCTATCAACCTCTGTTCTGTATCTAGACGCTCTGTGTCTCTCATCAGGTGCATCAGATACAGAATTTGGCAGATGTTGTTGTTTTGATTTCACTGCATGTACAGTATCATCAAATTCTCGACGTGCTTCCCGTGGGTCGTGAGGCTTTTGTGATGAAGACTGTACATCACCGCTCCCCATCTGTGGAACATCTTGATGGATACTATTATTTTTATTCTGCATTTCATGAACGTTTTGTTGACTGTTCTTGATATCACAACGTTGACTACGATCTGCAGGACGTGTAGCAGTCTGTTCTCTAGCATTCTGTGCTTGACGGGCTTCCTTTACACGAGTGTGCTCAATTTCACTACCAACAGAAGGTCTCAACTGGGATGACTGAAGACCCTGTATTACATCTTTAGCAGCCACTGTACTGCCAGAAGGTACTGCAGCGACACCTTCACTCGCCAGTTTTCCAGACATCTGTGGTACTGCAACATGCAACGGCTTCAGTGGCACATTGTTCGACGTACGACTATAACGACTTACAGAACAGGAATCAACAGATTCATTTCGGACAACATTAGATGTGTCTAGATCGGTGGCTGGCTGAACAATCAACTGCTCCGTGGATTCACCTGCAAGCTGGGATGACAAGGAGTTATCAACGGTAGAAGCATGTGAATTCTGTAACAAAACAGAGCTCGCAAGTGGAGTTTGTGGAACCAGCTGATCTTCAGCAGAACGCACATCTAAACTCGTTTCATGAATGACGCCACTAGCACCAGATTTACTCGGCCCGGCATCCGTGTTCTGTGGCAATTCATGTGTTGGTAGCCTAGTGGCAGTGCTCCGACTTTCCGCCGATGCAGCAGATGCAGGCAAAAGCCGTACACCAGCTGGCTCTGGGTTTTCCCACAGAGTAGTTGCAGGTGACATGGTTGCGTCGCGGTGTGTTTTGACATGATGGTGAACGTGACTGCGGACACTGGCATCATGCACATTCTGCTTGTCAGTTCCACTTCCGACTCTGTGTTCACTAACAGCTTCTACGCCGCCGCCAGCTTCAATATGGTGCACAGCATCCAGTCGCCGGCAACTTTCAACCATTGCATCCAGTTCAATTTCCTGCATATCTAAAGCACCGGTATCAGACCCAGCTGTTGAGCACACAAAGCCCGCCTGCATATGTGGCGCGGCAGAGCTGTGGCCACTGGTAACACGCTGTCCTGGTGAAATGGCAGAATTTGTTGTTAATGCATTTCCAACTGGTGTAAATGAGCTACCTGGATGTGAACCTAATGGACTTGCGTACATATCTGCTGTTTTCACTAACATCTCAAAATCATCCAATGAATGTGAAGGCTGGCGGGAATCTTCAGAAATGTCAGCCTCTGGACGAACAAGTTCAGTATTAGCTGAGCATGGCAACACTTTTGTTGCAGCAGCATCTGAAGATGGTGGTTCAGTGTAATCTGGTGCAACATGTGGAAGTTCAGGAGGTGTTCCAGGACCAGCTGCTTGCTTCCGATGATGACTGCTGGCAGGGCTACCAGCCATTGTGCCTTGAGGTGGCAGTGAATGCACAGGAGAGTCATTGCCGAGCAGTGTCGTCATTGCTAATGCATTTCCAACTGGTGTAAACGAGCTGTCTGGTTGTGAACCTAATAGACCTGCACACATACCAGTTTGAAGCTCACTGTCATCTGCTGCTTTCACTAACATCTCAAGGTCATCCATTAAATGTAAAGGCTGGTGCCAACTGTTGGGATCTTCAGAAGTGCCAGCCGCTGGAAATACAAGTTCAGAATTACCTGAGCATGGCACCATTTTTGTTGCACCGGCGTATGAAGATGACAGTTCAGTGAAATCTGGTGCAATGTGTGGATGTTCCAGAGGTGTACCAGGACCAGCTGCTGGCTTTCGAGGATGACTACTGGCAGGAGTACCAGCCATCGTACCGTGAGGTGGCAGTGAATGCACAGGAGAGCCATCTACTCTGCCAGGCTGGTTCTTATGAGATCCAGCATCGGTATAATGCGGTTGTGTCACTCCAGCACGTTCTGCCACAATGGTCCTGCTCTTCATATCATCTCTATCATCTGGCTGATGTTCCATACCACCTACAGCTTCCACTGCCAGTGCATGAGGGCTGTCTGCTCTGCTCTGACTTTCAGACACATTTGACGAACCACCAATCAAAAACTGAACACCGCCTCCTGAAGAACTCTGACGACTGTGTGATAACGGCAAAACAGACTGCTCTGGCAAGCCAGATCGAGGAGACTTGAAGTTCACATCCGTCAGTTCATCAAACGGTGACGGCTGATGGTTAATATTGCTGAACGAACTTACTGCAGGTAACTTCTCGCTAGCAAATTCTTCCACTCCTTCTGCCACCACGTTACGTGGTGCTACTTGTTGTGGTAATGCATTCAAACTGACCCCATCACCTGGGTGAAAGAAAGGAGACATTCCACCACTGTCTTCAAATGCATGCAATGCATATGGCTGCATAGCACCATGGCTATTGTCAGCATTGAAACCATCCACTGTACCAGCAGCCAGATTATGATATCCACCTAACACTGCTGAATCATAGTTGTATTCACTGGTGTCGGCATACTGTATGGGAAAAGGTTCATATGACTGGTTTGTTGACCAGTTTGGGTCACATACAAACTCGCCATGGTAAGTGCCCACATCTCCTCCTTCAGATAAAGAGGCAGCAGGCTCACCAGGATGCTGCTGCTGATAGTAATCAACACCATAGCCAGCAGCACCATATCCTTGGGCATGTGGCCAAGCACCAAAGTTATTCCAATTATTATGCAATCCATGCTCGTACAGGTAATTTGCAGGCATGTTCATTCCAGCTGCATGTCCGGCAGTGCCGAGTGCACCTGAAGATGCGACAGCACTACCAGTGGAATGGTGATGCTGAAACTGTACAGGGTTATAGAAAGGGACCTGGCCTCCGGCAACTGGTGGACCACTGGCCGACACATCCCAAGGATTCGAGCGATTCATCTTGCTGCAAATACCACACACTACCCTAAGTGTCGCAGGCCAAAGCTTCCGTTATACATTGAGTTCTTAGGACAGTATGATATTATTCACTGACAGCGAAAGATTTGTCCAGCAGATGGAAACTTCCTGAAATAATCAACCAGTACAAACAATAGATCATACTAACAAAACTAACTACAGGACTTGTGCATATTTGGTACTTTTTTGTCCTTTTAAAAAATGAGGAGCTTTACAAAAACAACAGATCACACAATGCACACATCAGCCATTACAGCAAGTAATTAATTTATCACATGCAGCATGTACATAGCAAAATGCCACCCAAGAGACTGATACAGTACGTGGCCACTGCGGTAAGATTTAACATAGTAAAGCCATTCGCTTGTCACTAGTGCTGCACAAGAACACCGCTTACAGACCAGTTTGTGGTCATTACATATGTCCCAACTCAGTGTGTCGATCAGTAGAAAGCACATTGCTTACTAACAAATTTTAACCTTTCAGGTCATAGGTACAGCTACGGGCCACTCTAGTAGTCCTAAAACCCCAGTCAAATGAAAGCAATTTTTCAAGCAAGCACAGTTCTTATACTGAATTACCAGCAAACATCTACACCTGTAATGTGTGATAAAAGATACAAAGGAATACAGACTGAATGACTAATACTGATGTAATTAAAAACTGTTCTGGTTGCTGTGACACAGGATAGTGATTAAATAATGCTCTAAAAATTACACAACCCACACAGACTTAACATCACAACAACAGTAAGTGATTTTTAAAAAAACATTTATACAAAGTCTGCAGGCGTGGCTTCTTGCCACCAGCAGATGTCGTAAGAACCACGCTGACAATCAGCACCTGACCCTCTAAATACTGCTCTGCCGGCTCTGGCCTATATTTCTGCCTACTTCAACTGCCCCAGCACAATATATTGAACTAGAAATGTGGGCCAATGCCCAACGTGATGGCTGCCCTGCCAAATATAAATGGCGCCCTCTGTTCAATGCCGCAAAGTTTGGCTGACGCCCACTACTACAGCGTCGTGCAATAACGCTGCCAAGACACGAAACCGGTTGAAATTTGCAGGGGTGCCCCAAACTAACGAAACGATCTCAGCCGCTAGTGGGCCGAAGTTCACCATATTCTGGGGGCATGTGGAGGAGATATTGCTGCTTAACAAGTTTTTTTCAGGTTGTGCCTTAGTTGCAAAGGTAAAGCCTGACAAAGTTGTGCGATGGTGCCCAGATGGCGATTTTTGGCGACTTTTTGCGTCCTGTATTTTCAG
>Ga0056135_10000422_pt1 | contig 11194 bp, 8 predicted proteins | sample WorMetG1aBELIZE1_FD_67481 | JGI IMG/M metagenome (GOLD analysis project Ga0056135, IMG submission 67481) | Marine gutless worms symbiont microbial communities from Max Planck institute for Marine Microbiology, Germany - Inanidrilus... ...
GGCCCACTTCACTGTGCTTAGATTCATTTTTGTGTATGTATCACTGTATATTGCATGTATGTATGTGTAGTATTGTAACATGGTGAGGTGGACGTGGTGGGATTGAAGCCTATCCTTAGGACTGCTACTTCCTTCAGTGCTTTGACACTGTTGGTTGGGTCATTTGACCCGTAAAAACCCGTCCCCAATACGACCTATAATGTGTTTAGCGGTTCGTTAAACCCTACTCAATCAATCAATTAAACCCACCTTCCGGCCTCAGGACTGACTCCACGGCTTTGTGACTGGAGCGTTTCTTCTGATCATCTCGGTTTTTATTTTTAGTTTCTTCATATTCTTTTTTGTTTGGTTCCATGCGGCAGATTTAGCTGGCTATATGTCAGCTTTTGGGCGCAAATATCATCGTATCGTATCCAGAAGTAAATTACAAAATTTGCGGTAAAATGATCATTAAAGATCTCACCACATCTTAAATGCATTGCTACCATACCTTGTGAAATATGCCTTCAAGAAATTGCCATGCTCAAGAACTGTGTGAACAAACTGCCATGGTACCATGCAAGACTCAAACTGCCATGCAAGATTCAGCCACTGAAAATTGTAGTTGAAAAAATACTCGTCTGATGATGTGATTGTGAGCATTATTTAATTCCGTGATGAGACGATACTTGCCGAGCAACCACAGAATAACTGACTTTGTGCAGCTGCCGCAATAGAAAAAAGGCTTATGCAGCTAAATCTTTTCGCACATCATCAGCATTCAGTCAGTTGCTGCTGGTGTTAGTTGGAAAGTCAAAATTGGTCTACACCTGTTTCATGTCTAAGCCAAGTCAAAATTGATGTACAGTTAACAACAGAGCTGTTTCTTGCCATACAGTACTGAAGAATGTGGCAATTTGTCTTTCAGTAGGACAGTGCCCAGGTGCACAGTGCGTGAAACAATCAGCTTTCTTGCCTGTAACTTTGCCAAATGTTGACTGATCTTAAAATTCTTTCATAAGCAGACTCAACAGTGAATTTGCAGTAAATTTTCATTGAAAATGCCACAATAGGGCCTACCACAAATGCCTAGCTACAGTGCCTTGTGATTTATCGGAAATCACGATATGTGTTTCAAATTGTCGCTTGTTTTCTTACATTAATATTTCACAAGGTAGTAGTGTAGCAACATGTTTACGGTTTGGTGGGATCTTTAGATATCTGAAGATTTGACAAAGTTATTGCCATGAGTTTGGTGACTTACTTTTTTGGAACATAAAGTGTATATTGTTTGAGAAGGCAGCACTGTAACAGAAACATCATTTGTCTTATCAGATACTCTGACACTGATTTCACCATCAACCATTTGACAGCTCTACAGTGGCTGAATGAGCTGATCTATTCTAGGTGCCTTCTATGTATTGTGAATGCAAGAGATTCTCAAGTCAATTAAGAGGTGATAAACGCTGCTGGTTTACTAGGCTGTGTGATGGAGATAATGGGTTCACATGCTTACAGTATATACTACATGTTGAGTCTGTAGAAAACTTTATGAATGATATTTTCTGAGTCAGATATAAAAATGTACATGTGTTTGAAAGTATATTAGATTTATCATCTACTATATCGTGATTACTGTATGTTTGTTGTTAGGTTATTGTTGAGAAGTTTCCATACAAGAATAACTTTGCAGTTGATCAGACGCAGTTTACCGTGGATGCAGACAGTGAAGTGCTACTGACTCTGACTTGGGCACCTGTTGAAGTCGGCAGTGTTAGGGAAATGGTGCACATGCGAGTGGACCAAGCATGCCGTCTACAATTCGTTATCATTGCTGTTGCAAAACGTGATGCCAAACGTACAAGAAAGGTGTGATGTAATTGATTTAATTAACATTTTTTAAAATTTTAAAAGTATTTTTCTATGTTGTTTGATGTCATGAATAGTGTTTTGTGTGCTTTAGTTCATGATGATGACTTGGCTGAAAAGCCAGGGAAAGTTAGGGAATTATAGAAACTTAAGGAAATTATCAGGAATTTGATGGATAGTCAAGGAATAGTTAGGAAAGGGAAATGTATATGTCGTAGAAAATTGCATTATAAATTTGAACTTCACTGCTTGTGTTTCTTAGTCTTTGTAGTGATTGAATGTGACAGTCATAGCATTCTGTTTTCAAATGGTAAAGTGTGGATTTGGACTGCAAAAAGTGGCACTTATATTATCTTAAAACTGTAAATGTCATTTGCTGACTTCCACTGTTAGCAAATAGATCACGTCTGCTGCTCCTGCAGGCGACTAGAAAACTCAGGGAAATGTCAGGGAAATTGTGCTATGTGAGAAATGCTCACCCAGTTAGCTTTGATGTTTAGTTCAGCAGTTTTAGTCGACGATTAAGTCCAAAAGAGGAAGATGTTGAAGGTGAATGGATGATGCCAAATGATTGTCGCTGTGTGGGAAAACAGCTGGAAGATCAAGGAAAATAAGTCCCAATAACTGTCAGCACCTCCAGCCATCATTGTGTTAGTTTTCTTAATGTTGGCTATCAGTGTGAAATTCCGGGCTTCATACTTTATGAAGTATGCATGATTATTGCTGCCCTTGTGTAGTAATGGGCAGGCCATAATGTTTTACCGCTGTGGTTTCTTCCGTCTTTCTTTCTTTTTTTTCGTCAACTATTATGAGTGGTTACAGATTGGATGTGTACCATGCTTCCACACATGATATGGCCTTAGTGCAAATTTGGAATACAGGTCTGAGATGTGCTGCATTCAGCTCGCTGAAAATTCAGGAGGCAAAAATTCGCCAACCATCTGCGCACCATCGCACAACTTTGTCGGGTTATATCTGTGCAACTAAGGCATGTGCGGACAATCGGAAAAAACTTGTTACACAACAATATTTCCTCCACGTCTTTACAATATGGTGAACTTCGGCCCACTAACGGCTGAGATCAGTTGGCGAGTTTGGGCACCACAGCAAATTTCAACAGGTTTCACGCCCTGGCTTCGTTACTGCAGCGATGTTACTCAACGGAGGTCAACCAAACTTTGCACGATGTTTGGCTGTCTCCTGGGAATGTACACTATATATATTTCTTTCGGGTGCTCTTGCCCTTAACAGAATTTTTCCAGGTGCAAAATCTACTTTGTATCCAAGTTTTGCATTCTCCTATATTGGCAGCATTACTGCACGGCACTCAAGCAGTGGGTGTCTGCCAAACTTTGTGGTGTGGTACAAGGAATGGAATTACAGAGTTTTCGCTCCTCATCATTTTTGCTGCCGGGAGCAAAAGCCCCGAAATGGAATTTCGCCAGCTGGAAAATTCACTGCAAATGGAAAAACTAAAACAAATGCATTTGACTATGTCTCTTTCTAACCATAACTGTCGGGCTTCGTATACGTCGGCCTTGTAGTTCATGAGAATGGCGCACCATTTTTTCCATTCATATATTAGGCAGGGTGGCCATCACATGATACTTCGTGCCACATGTTCTAGTTGTTTTATGTTTTGTTATTAGCGTCCTTTTCGCAACTTGACATCAAAGTTAATGGCACCGCATTTAAACTGTCTTCAAATGCTGTTGTGTAGTTTCAGAAATTAGTGTCCTTGGATAGCAGAGAACGAAGTGACCCATTGGTTGCTGCCCGTCCACAGTCTCGTGCAACAAGTCTTCAAAGTTGTTATTCAGAGGGCAGTCACTGCAGCAGTGAACTGCTAGATGAACTGAAGGAGAATATCTCACCATTAAGACCAAGTCCAGCTAAAAATGTTCAGAAGCAGAATGCACTGAAGAAGAATGAGAGGGACGTTGAGAAGGTCAATGGCCACCTGTTGATAGTAGAAGATGTGGGTACACCATTACGTCGTACGACATTTATCAAAGACGATGACCACTGTAGTCCAAAATATGTGACACGGACGCCCGAGAGAAGGATTGTCAATGTTGATGGTTTCCAGAGCAACTTGTCCTCTCCCCAGGCAGTTCCTGACTGCTATGCAACACCATTGAGGAGGACAACCTTTGTAAAGAATTCACCGAAATTACAAACAGCATGTGCAGGAGCTGGGCATGTCGAGAGCAGTTCGTTGTATGGAAAACTGCCGAGATACTCGGAACGGACTGTCCTTGGAACTGCAGTAGGAGAAATCAAATCGCGTGTTCCTTCAGGCTCAGTACCCGGTGAGCTGTCCGAGGGAATGCGTGAAATTTTCAGGCAGGGTCAGAAACCTGATGATCTTTTACGTGACGTCAGTAAGTCTCCGTTGATATTGGAAGATCGACTGCTGCATCTGCAAGCTATGAATCAGTCAGAGAGGCCACTTCCTGAGAGACCAAGACGCAGCGTGGCATCGAGCCGATGTAGTCCAAGTGAAAGTGAATACCATACGGCTGTTACTACACCATACGATCAGTCATTTTGCGTGGATGAAGACACTGATGAATTTGTAGACTCCCATATTTGTTCGGAAACCATTACTGGCGATGTATCTTTATGCCAGCAGCAGCTTGCATTAAAGTCCAGTAGTGATGTTACTTTTACCAGTAATGATTACATGGTGATGGAAACTATGATTGTGGAAGATCCGAGAAAGCTTCCAAAGAATACTGATTATGTCGATCATCTGCAAGCTGATATTCAGACATGCGTAACAGATGAGTATGAAGTTCATACTGAGGTCGTCTCAGAAGTTTTGAAGTCTGAGATATTTGTGACTGAAATGATCACTTCATTTCCTGTAGAGGAGGATAAATCTAATTGCTTGTCTGCAGATGTGAATACAGTCGTTTATGAACACAAGATGGCAGATTTTGAGCATGGTGAAAACGAGCATCAGTTCTTCCATTCAGCCAGGAGCACTGTCCAAAGTGATGACTTCCGGTATAATACCAACGTACTGTCCAGTGACTGTATAGCTACTGCCTGTGATGGTGACTATTCAGCCGCCGGATATGATGCCTACAAGAGACTGTCTTCAACACCAGTGTTGGACTGTAAGAAAGTTTTCGGGACTGAAACAGCCAGCAACCAGACTGGTGTACTTGTTGATAGCCAACTGCCTCATGCAGTCAGCACTGCTGTTGAAGTTGCATTCCATGAGAAACACATGACACATCTTGCTAACAGTGAACAAGAGCCTGGAATGTTTCGCATTCCATTCGAAAATGACACGTCAAGCAGCTTTAACAGTCGAACATTTAATAATGTCTGTGCTACACCGTCACACACAGCGGACGTGTCCGGGGACATTGAGAACAACAACCGGACATACACGAAGTCTGCCGGTCACAACTCCGTCATTAGTTTGTCTGGTTCACGATCAGCAAGTAGACCACTGTTTAGTGACAGAATGGTCGGCATTAAGTCCACCGACGATGAGTATGATGGTGTTCTACCGCTTGATATGACTGAGTCTGGTTTTCATGATACTGCTGTTGAGCAGCCTGGAACATACGGGGCATACGATTTGCCAAAAGCAGAACTGCCACAATGCAGCCTGTCTCGGCATCCATTTAGAGTCTGGTCAGATGGTGAGATGTCTATGATGGACAGAGGGGTGTTTTCTCATGTCGGTGGTCAGACGAGGCACATGATCTCGCCGGGGCAGAAGAGACAGTCACTTATTGCACGGCTGCGTAATGATAGACAGCATCATTCCAATGAGTCCAGTGATGTGGCTGTTCGCATTGGACATGGAAAGAGGGAACATCTCGATGCAGATAGCAGTCCTGTGAGAAAGCGACCTCTCATTGCCACCTCAAAACCAAGTGAGTGTTACTTCTCAGCATTGTACTCACACTGAAGTTGATATTTCATATGGAAACTATGAGTGCAGTGCTGGTGGTTATGCAGTACTTTCTAGTGAGTATGCTTAGTTTTTAAGAGTATCGGATGCAACAAGTTGAAGCCAATTCAGCTGTTGTTTTTAATTTTGGGTATGAGAAATGTTGCAGAGGTTGTTTATTGTACTCAATGCATTCTGTGAAGCAGATGCATTTTTCCTGAGATGATACTCTAAATAAATGTGATTGCACTTTACCACACAGCATGGGGCAAACTGTTTGGTAGAAGAAATTACCGTAGTTGATCAGTTGATCATCAGATGCATTTTGAACGTGATGTTTGTTTTGTTAGTTTAGTTTCTTTTATGACAGTAATGTTCGTGTTTACTGTTGCCACAAAATTTTGCACCGATTGATGGAATACTGGAGTATGTAATATGCTGTATGATTTTCAGCGAAGGAACCGACAGAGAAGTCCAGTGGGAATATCCAGTCTAAGCTAACTAGATCACGTCACATGGCAGTTGCTCAGTCAAAGCTGACCCTCATCAAACATCCTGAACAGAAACCAGGTGATGCATTATTTAGTCTCTAGCCTCTGTTCCCTTTTACTTTGTTTATGCATTGCTGCTACAACGTGCCTTATTGTATGTCATAAAAATAATCGTTATTCATCTGTTTGCAGGTAAATAACCGTGTTATTTCGGTTCGACATTTGTTCCTTAGTCCTGTTTTTATTACATTCTCAGTTAGTCATTTAGTTCATACTGAATCTTATAACTCATTTGTAATGGAATCATCATCATCATTTATTTGCTCAAATGGACAATTGTGAGAAAAACAGTAATAGTGGTCGTGAGCTCATACTTGATATTCCAGTCATTTTTGTGACTATTTAGTCACTGGTGCACTGTTTAGTTTACTCTGAAGTATTTGTTATTCATATTTCACTATACAGCAGTCTTGTGTGTAATGCGTTTGGCGTATAAAAAGTTCTGCAGCAATCCAAAAAGGCTTTGTTTGAATTCTTCACCTAATGTTGAAGATAAGTCATTTAAACAAAGACCAGTAATAATGTTGGTAGAAAGATGGCATTGATGTCTACACGCTGTGCGTGCGTAATGGTAATGTTAAGAGCCGTTCACAGTTAGTGTGGAGTGGACTGGTGCAGACAATCGCAGATATGTGTGTAGTCTGAAGATCATCATTGTTTTCAGTTACTTCGATTACAATGGACACGCACGTGTCTGCATGGATATGCTCGTATCCACACATACTCGTAATGCGAATGCCTGCATAGATGAGACCTTACTTTATGATTGTCAACAGCATTATGTGACTTGTACTGTTCTGTATGTGGCAGTCAAACAGCCGCTGCTGTATGCGGCCAAGAATATGTACTACGATGAGCGCTGGATGGAGAAGCAGGAACGAAGTTTCGTCAAGTGGCTGAACTTCGTTCTCACTCCACCTGAGATGTATTTTGATGCCAGAAGACAAAAAGGTCTGCTCTGTTTTCAGCAGTTGTCCTATTCTTTAAGTTTTAGCCGAAGGCCCGGTGAAATGAATTACCGAGTTGTAAGTCTGTTACATTTTGCTCAGTGAAAGATAGCTGTTGCATCAAATTTGAAAGATAGCAGTTTGGTTAATCTATGTTAATCTACATTATATGTTACACTGCTTGCAATACGACTGTGTTTGTAATTTGATGTAGTGTTGTGTGTTTATCTTGAAAAGCAATAATTACAGTAATGACTGAAGGCTAATTTTTAAGCTTATACATGGAGAAATGGGTGTGTGGCTCACACTCAAGTTTACACTGTACATAGTGGGCATAAAGGTAGCGACACCCTTCCATCTGGAGTCTGATGGTCAATAAAGAAAGGACAAGGTAAAGCCAGTGGTTGGGGTCAGTGCTTTATACACATATTTTCTTTAGTGCTTTAATACTGTTTTTGATGCTAGGCTGGAAAACTGGCCCATAAAAACAGACTGTTCTTTTATCCCCAAAGGTTCTGTTCCGGAATAAGAAAGAAAAGCAACGGCAACTGACTAACTCGCAGTCACCTGGTAATGATCATTAAAATGAAGGTAGTATAGAGTAGGTAATGATTGTATTACCTTTAGCAAATTAGATTTTAAGTCCTTGACGATAGCCATGGTTTACTGACATAAATTTTGTTGAAAGTGCCATTAAAGTTCTATCAGCTGACTGTCCTACTGATTAAGGTAATAGACTTTTGGGGAACCAAGTTTTGAATCCCATTGGTAGTAGATGAATGATACTCGGCCAGTGTCCAATGTTCAAGAAAAAGATGCAACTTGCAGAGTGGTTTGTCAGAATATGGGGAGTTCATTATTTTAAAAGATATATTTTCTGACTAGAAGAGATGGCTGAACAAATTACAGGGCATTGTGGGTTGTTGCGCGTTGTTAGTGGATGTTGGAAAGCTGACCGTCAGTTTGGACAAGGACGTTGTTTTGGCGCCGACAAAGGAAGTGATGTCACTGCGTGCGTACACCGTGATGTCACAGATGAACCGTCTACGTCGCGCGTCCTGTCAGCTGTATCAGCAGATGTCGATGACCCAAGTGATTGAGAAGCTGGAGTGTCAGATCGAGATTGGCCGTCTTGCTGTGCGCACTGACCGCATGCTGCATGCTGACCTCGGTGCGACACAGCTGCACTTGCCAAGCCCTCTCATTCTTCTAATTTAACTTATCGTAATGTTAATACCCACAAGCTGTTCCTCGTTGATTGTGCATGTAACCAATAGGGTACTGGCGTCGGAAAATCATCGTCAAGGGCATAATGCCCTTCCATCAGGAGTCCAGTTGTGGATGAAGAAAGGATGAGGCTAAGCCACTGGTGAAGGTCATTGATCCATACACAATTTGATGTGTGTTTCATTCAGTGCCTTGACACTGATGGTTGGGTGGCAGGAAGGACATCCAACCCATAAAACCCCATTCCACTAATTCCTAGACGTTCTCCAGAACAGATGGAGGAGCAGGACTCGGTGAGAAATGGATGACCCAGGTTTACGTGGAAAAATGGCTATTAAATGGAAGTAGTAGTAGTGTGCATGGAACCGATACTGCCTTCAGTGCTTTGATACGGTCGGTGACAGGAAAGGCGTGCCTGTTAAAAACCTGTTCCACAAATCCCAAAGGTTTGCCTTTGGCAGCCTCGCAGTAACACAGAATGACTCTGAAAAACTAGATGGATTAATAAAACTGACAGTAATAATCCAGATTATGGATACTTTGTGAACTGTGGCATTTCAGTGAAGACTTAACGTGTTATAAATACAGTTTAGTCTTGTTATATTGAAAGTGCTGTCACACTTTACCAAAAAAACCAGTCTTTAAGAGTTAGTGGAGTTCAATTTGTATCTTGTTGAAAACAAAATCAAATTTTGCAAAACAGAATAGTATTTAGGCCACGTCACAGCTCCAGCTAGATGCAGCTTTTTGCTACACATGGAGTAGCGTGGTCTGTCGGTCACAAACGTGAGCCCTGCAAAAGCGGCTGTACTGAAGGTGATGCTGTTCAGGTTGTTGACTTGGGTCGGACCAAGGAACCATGAATAAGATGGGGGTTCAGATGCCGCCACGCAAAGGGCAATTTTGAGGGGGATGACAACGGGATTTTCCCATACACAGCGAGCACTATTCCCAGTGGCCAGCATTCTGATTGGCCAGCTGCAGAAGCAGTCAAGTGTCACATTAAATTTTCCCAATGAGAAATCCCCCCTGCAATGTAGCCTGTTGTCAAAATTCTTTGACCGCTTGTTCTGCTTACATCTGTTCCAGATGACTGTTTGATCGATTGTGACTGAAGCTGAAACTAGCAATGTTTTGTGCAGGTATAAAACAGAGAATAGTGGACTTACTGCTGTCATACAATCCGCTGTGGCTGCGTATCGGTCTGGAGACGATCTATGGTGAGGTGCTGAATATTCATGGCAACACAGACATCATCGGACTGTCCAGATTTATTCTTAGTCGGCTTTTGGCCTGTCCTGACATTGCTGCAGAGTTTGCTCATCCGAACGTTCGTCATCTGTATAAACCAGGTGAGTAGCTTCATTTTTGTAGCATGTTATTATAGCCATTGCTGTTGTCATCATCAGGTCATTGTCATATTTCAAACTATCGACATATTTGTGTAACACTGTCATTATAACTTTATAGGTACTTGCAGGCTGTGTCTGTAAGACAGATTTTTAGATGAAACAAATTTTAGACCAAACAGATATTGTGAGCCAAAGCAAGAGACTTGTGTGAATATGTGCATAGCGCCTTCCACCACAGCAGTGCTAATTACTGACTGGTATTATTTGTATTTGCCTTGATGAGAGTGTCGGTTTGATGCCGCTGTCTTGGTGGCGTTATCTAGTACGTTGTTATGGCCGCCCTGCATTGCAGATGCAGACATTATATTTTTGCGCTGTGGTTTCTATCTTCTATCTTTTTTATTCCTTGCCTAATCTCAGCGGTCACAGATTGGATGTCTACCATACTTCGACACATGATGTGGCCTTTGTGCGAATTTAGAATGCATGTCTGAAATGTGCTGCATGCGGCTCGCTGGAAATGCAGGATGCAAAAAATCGCCATCTGCGCACCATCGCACAGATTTGTCGGGCTGTATCTTCGTAACTAAGGCATGAATCGACAATCGGAAAAAACTTGTTAAACAGCAATATCTCCTCAACATGTCCTTACAATAGCCCACTAACGGCTGAGATTTTTTGGCGAGTTTTCGGCACCCCAGCAAATTTCAACTGGTTTTGCGTCTTGGCAGCGTTGCACTCTAGTAGTGGGCGTTAGCCAAACTTTGCGGCATTGAACACTAACAGAGGGCACCACCTATATTCGGCTGGGCTGCCATCACGTTGGGCATTGGCTTACATTCTAGTTTAAATTTGTATTTCTATGTTTGTAGTTTTGCATGTTGCAGGATACCAGGATGCACTGGCAAAGTTTACGCTGAAGAAGTTTCTTCTGCTTGTTCTTTTTCTCGACAAGGCCAAGACAGCACATCTGATCGGCTACAATCCGTGTTTGTTCTGCAAAGATTCTGACTACAAGGTCTGCAAGTCATGCTACTGCTGCTGTGCTCATTTTCTATTTCGTTGGCAGATTTTGATTATTGGTTAGGTTAGGTGTGCCAAAATTCTGCTTCGGAGATTCCTGTATTTTTAGGTCATCGCCTCGGCGATGACCTAGTAGATTGGAACTCAGGTGTGTCCGTCCGTCCGTCCGTCCGTCCGTACGTCCACAAAAAGTTTTTCCGATTTCCATCAAATTTGGTGTGTGGGTAGACCTCGACCACATATGCGCACCAGTGTGACCTCGACCCGATCTAAGGTCAAGGTCAAGGTCACGGAGCTTCCAAAGTTGCGAAAAGTGCACTTTTCTAGGTC
>Ga0056135_10000423_pt1 | contig 11187 bp, 9 predicted proteins | sample WorMetG1aBELIZE1_FD_67481 | JGI IMG/M metagenome (GOLD analysis project Ga0056135, IMG submission 67481) | Marine gutless worms symbiont microbial communities from Max Planck institute for Marine Microbiology, Germany - Inanidrilus... ...
TAGTCCGGATGGAGTGGCGCCAAGCCGGATGGTCGGTGTGTCTGCCTCTGTTAATCTTCCCTTGCACCATAAAGTCCAGAAGTTCTCTTCTGGCACCGGCTCACCCAGGTGGTCCCGAAAAACCATTTTGTGGGTATAATGGGACTGAGATAGTTTACAATTAATATGTAACAACTGCATAAAAACTGTCTAAATGCTTAGTCTTACGAATTCACTGAACCTGTTGGTGAAAGATATTTATCTTGAATGGTTGCATTGGGGAATGGTTTTTGGCCCACCTTGTGGATTAAAATGACTAATTTTATATGTGCAATGTTAGGAACAGGTGTTACAATGATAACATTAGTTGCATGATTCTGCGGACACATTGTATTGCCTTGGAATCAATTACATGTCACTGTATGGCAACAACTTTGGGACAAACTCTGACTGACCGCCACTCCATCCAAACTAAGCAGTGCCCACCTCCCATCACCCCCATGTTTTTTTACAGGCCGGATGCCCTTCCTGCCACCCAACCAACAGTGTCAAAGCACTGAGGGCAATATACTGACAGTGTGAAAGAATCAAAAAGAGTGCCAGGACTAACTAACCCACGCATGGCGGCAAGCATCATGCCTGACGGCATCCTTGGCTGAGCGCCTCGTGCTCCTCGACTGGCAAACAGTGGCACAGGCTTGGTTGCCGCACCACCTCGAGCTGTCTTCTTTGCCTGCTGTGAGACGTCATTATCTGATCCAAAACTGCAACACAAATATACACTATAGTTAAGAAACATCTGCCATTTATTTTTGCTAATAATTTGTGTTATAAAACAATCATTTTTACTAATTTTCGGGTACATGGAATACTGAGTAAACTTGACTTTGCGTACCAAAAATTATTTTGAAAAATCTGATGATTTTCATCTGAGCTACTGAAAAAAACAAAAAGCTAGTAAGTTTTTTAAAACACAGATTATACCTACAACACACGGACTATGGTAAAACACGCTTGTTATATGAAAGCCAAGATAGAGTCATCTAGACAACACTAAGATATCTCATATGTCCAAAAGGTCCAAAATTCTGAAGGTCTGAGATTACACTGATTAAGCAGGGTTTAATGTCCCAATAAACACATTATAGGTCATATTGGGAATTACGGGTCAAATGACCCAACCGACAGTGTCAAAGCACTGAAGGAAGTAGTAGTCCCAAGGACAGGCTTCAATCCCACCAGGCCCACCTCACCATGTTACACTTCTACACATGCATGCAATAACACATATACAAAAATGAATCTAAGCACAGTGAAATGGGCCCAGTGAGACAAAACCCAATCCACAGAACTGTTAGTTCTGTTCATATGTGTGTGCAGTTCACTGTGCATATTTGTTGCACACAATATTGCACAGAACAGACCTGATAATTTTCCCTCTTACCCTCTAGACAATCACCATTGCTCAGATGATGTCTATTTGAGGGTTAGGGATGCCCTTCCTGCCACCGGCTCACCCGGGTGGGCCGTAAAACGGTTGTGGTGGTGGTACGTAATATAATGTAGGCATGGGAATCCCCTACTCCAGTACCCACCTCAATCTGTTCTGATGTTCGAGAAGAATTAAACAAAGACTCCAATAACATTTCAACTGTTTCAGATAATCCTCCACTCCAAGGTCACCACAATGTTCATATTCCAACACAATTTAAAGAGCTCTACAAACTGAAAACATCACTCAAATATCTTCAGCTGTTCTGTCTCTGTATGAATGCAAGCATTTTTGCAAAATTTAATCAAACTTCAAACTCAATTTTATCACAGAAAAAGCTGCAAACACATGGAAAGGACAAGCAAAACCAGAAAGCCCCGCAAGGGGGCTGCGGTCATCGCTGCCAGCATGCACGGCTTCGCTAGTTGCCGGAAGTTCAAAAGCCCCATGACCTTGACCTTGGATCAGGTCAAGGTCATATCAACATACGCAGTATATGTAGGACAACCAGCGTACCCAACCATGTGACTGTATGTAGCATCGCCCAGTACCGAAATATGTGGCCATTTGAATGTCGTGAAATATCGACATTCCGTGAAGTTTGAACTCTACTGATACCTTTCCTAGAAAGAAATTCGAAAATTGGCCTCCGGGCCATACTGTCAATATCAACCGTCAGTTTTGAGTTCACGCGAAAGTGGCGGAGGAGATATACCTGGAAATGTACATTTATGGGCAATTGTCGGAAGTTGAAATGGTCCGTGACCTTGACCTTGGATCGGGTCAAGGTCACATCAACATACACAATACATGTAGGTCAACCTGCAGTTATGGGCAATTGACAGAAGTTCAAATGCTCCGTGACCTTGACCTTGGATCAGGTCAAGGTCATGTCAACATACACAGTACGTGTAGGACTACCTGCATGCTTTCCTAGATGGAAATTCAAAAATCTGGCTCTGACAAGCTGTAGCCCAGGTCCCATACTATGGCCACCAACCATCAGTTTTGAGCACCACGCCGAAATGGCGGAGGAGATAGACCTAGAAAAGTGCTTTTTTCGCAACTTTGGAAGCTCCGTGACCTTGACCTTAGATCGGGTCGAGGTCACACTGGTGCGCATATGTGGTCGAGGTCTACCCACACACCAAATTAGATGGAAATCAGAAAACTTTTTGTGGACGTACGGACGAAAGGGACGGACACACCTGAGTTCCAATCTACTAGGTCATCGCCGAGGCGATGACCTAAAAATTAAGGAATGTAGAAATGGACCAATCTCACTAAAAGTCTTTGCTCTGTCGAGGTCCTCATTTACCCAGTGAAGAGGCATAAAGTAAGAGTCAATCCAACTGAGTACAGATAACGTTTTACATCCCACTCTAAAAACAGGTCATTACACAGGCATTCTTCCAAGCCAAACTCCAGGTTTAGTACAGAAGAACAACGAAGGAACAGAAAGACCATTAGTTTCATTTTTACTGCGCGACGCACATTAGTGCAAAGTGCGGTACTGCCATAGTAATCGTGTTTGTCCGTAACATCCGTGCACTGTGATTAAATAGGTTAATGTTTTCCTAAACTAACATGACAATTAATTAGTACCGGGACCTGGCTCACTGCAATACACTGCTCATCGACCTAACTCTAGGGGAACATCTCCAAATTTTGTGCGAAAGACGATTGGGGCATGTGCAAGAGTGGCATCGTGAGGTGGTTCCTTGCGCCATAGCGCACAGCCTTCTTGTTATCACCGAAACAAACCGATGCTGTACAACTGATATTACCCTCGCTTCAAGGGTCGCTTCGAAGTTACTTTGATGTCGTCCGGATCGTCTCCGATGCCCAGGTTGAACAGAATCGTTGCGATTTCCTTCTGAAACAGCGTCTGCTTCAGGCCGATCTCTTCAAAGTCCTGCAGCGACGGCTTCGGCAATCCCAGAATGTCCCGCGCCTCGTCGTCCTTCTGAATCAGCTCTATTGCCGTCTCCAGGCGCTGCTCGCAGATAACAACCAGGCGTACAGCGAGTAGTACTCGATAACATTTCGCGTCCGCGTTATGTTGCCACAGCAACGCAATCCGTGCACCGACTGCAAATCCGCCCAATAGTGCACAACCAGGGGGCATCCCCTACCACTCCCCAAGTTACATCCAGGTCCGTGCAATAGTGTGGGCATGAAGCCACTGACAGAAAACACGTGTGACCACAATACATCGTGTTGTCTACGACTCAGGTGAAACATAACAGGGCAATCGTAGACAACATGACTTTGCCCCCGTGCTGCCCCCTGGCGACTCACTAGGAGTACACACTCTTAGCACTGATTTTGTTTACCAATTATGGGCAAACGTAACGTCATCCACAACCCCGGAGATACATAATGTATTGCACTGCTGCCACAGCAGGATCAGCCGTTTTTTTGCACAGCTCATGTCAGTGCTGTCAGGCATGTTGCAGCATGCTCTTCTCCCTCAAAACTGCCCCTTCCCATGGCGAATCGGGACACCATCTAACACATAATTCCTTGGGCCCATCCAAGCTCACAACCCAAATGACATCTCACTTGATTCAGCCATTATTGCACAGTTCACCGCAGAGTGTCACGATACTTGACAATGGGATGCCCCTCCCCCAAAATTGCCCCTCCCATGCGGAGATGTAGACCCCGGTCTAACACAGTTCCTTGGGCCCACCGGAGTCCTCAACCCAAATGGCATCTCAATCGGTTCAGCTGCTTTTGCAGGGCTCACTACTGTGACAGACAGACAGACAGACCGACTGACAGATTTCGCTACTCGATTGGTAACAATAGGCTGCATATATGTACATAGTACTGCGATGAAGCCAAATAATAATGCTACAGTTAACAGAACAACAGTGTCCAAAGGTGCAAAGGCACTGCCTACTTCGCTTTGCCATGAAAACAAAGTGATATCTCTGTTTTATTCTCTGTTAATTTGCCGACTGTGACTGAAACAGTTAAGTCAGGGTGCTTTGCCACACTCAACTATTACACAGAAATATGTCAGAAACTGCACGACAAATACTGCGATGATGAACTTTGATTATTGCTTCCAACAGATCTAAACATCCAGTCTAGTTTCACCAATAAGATCTACCTACCTACCTACCTAACAGGTACTTACGTATCTACCAGGTACCTGCCAGCATTTTAATGGCCATTTTCCAAGTGAGTGAGTGAGCAGTTGCTTAACGTCCCTCTTGACACATAACAGGTCATTTCAGGGACGGTCTTTCCAGACAATCAACTGAACTGGTACTGACAACAGAAAATAGAAATAACTCAAAAACTACCAAGACACACAAAAATACCACAAACACGAAAATATCACAACAAAAAAACTAAAGCCAGGTTTAGTCACCTCTTACAACATCCAGCCTGGATGGGGGGGGGATGGTGTAGGCGGGCACTGGTTAGTCCGGATGGAGTGGAGCAGAGCCGCATGGTCGGTGTGTCTGCTTCTGTTAATCTTCCCTTGCACCATAAAGTCCACCAGTTCTCTTCTGGCACCGGCTCACCCAGGTGGTCCCAGAAAAGGGGCCGTAAAAACGGTTGTGTGTGTGTGCGTGTTACAACATCTGGCCTGGAAACGAAAAAGGCCTATTCTTATTTCGGGGCTTCATAAATTTGTCACTTATTTACTTACTCAGAAACTAACCACTTACTTACAGCCCCGGGACCCACACGGGGCTTTTCCAGGTGAACCTTGGTTTTCTTGCTCCAACTGTTCTGGAAAAGAGTGTCTGGGGTTTCGTAGGTTGTTTTTACAATGTCCTTCCTGTCGTCCAACCAGCCACGTTAAAGCGCCCAATGAAACACAAAGCTATGACCCAAATGAGTAGCCTGGCCTTGTCGTTTCTTCAGCTGCCACCAGAATCCTGATGTAAGGAGCACTGCTTCCTTTACATTGGCTCTCCGACGTCAATACCGCTTTCACCATTGAGACGGCTGGTTAAAAATGCCTTATGCACAGCCTACTTATGACCAGACTACCAATGACATTCTTACATGCACTGTATCAGAATACTACATGAAGTTGCTGGTAAAACATACCGTAGCCCATACTGCTGGCAACTCATAGGTTGGGTCTTCTTGTGCGCGAGCCTTCAGTCCACGAGCATGTGCAATCTGCCTCAGTACCAGCTTCCTTGTCGTCAGTCTCATGTACCCTGCACAGCAAGCAACACAAACGGTCACCTAATTCCACCACCATAACAATTTTACCATTACAGCCCTTTTTCCGGGACCACCCAGGGTGCGCCAGTGCCACTTCTGGACTTTATAGGGTGCAAAGGAAGATTAACAGAGGCAGACACACCGACCATCCGGCTGGGCGCCACTCCATCCAGACTAACCAGTGACCACACCACCATCCCCCATTTTTTACAGGCTGGATGCCCTTCCTGCCATCCAACCAACAGTGTCAAACCACTGAAGGCAACTAGTGCACAGACACCCAACTTCACAACAAGTGCAGTCCGGATGTTTTACCAGTATAGCAATCAGTCTGTGGTCTTCAGTTATAAGCTCAGATTAAAACCGATCTGCACTATCACTACACTTTATCGCATCAATTAGATGTTAAACAGAGGTTCGTTTTAAACCCCCGAGTTTAAATGTTAACCACTACTACTACTACATCCGTTTAACGGCCTTTTTCCAGTTCAACCTGGCTAAGACGGCACCAAAAACGTAAATCATTCCGAATTTTACTGGAGCAGGAGATGATGGGGGTGGCAGTGGCATCAGCAGGACCATACACAAATCATTTGCATCTCGCTCCAGACAGATAACCATGCCAGCACCTCATCACTCAATTTTTGCAGGCCGGCCGGGATGCCCTTCCTGCTACATAACCAACAGCGTCAAAGCACTGAAGGCATGAGTTTAAATCTGCGTCAAAGCACTGACGGCATGAGTTTAAATCTTAAGTCAAGGATTAAGTCACCCAGTGTACATCAGACAGTATTTGAGCTTTACAGTATAATAATAATAACAACTGTTTATAACCATTACAAATCAACCTCTGATAGCCAGTACTCCAGCTATGAAGTGGAAGATTACTTTCCGTAAAGTTTACTGCCCTCATGCCCTTGCTGACAGCAACTAGCTCTTTCAGATTACGGAGAGGACACCAGAGTTCTCCCACACACTATCACGTACTGTTAAGTTCACAATGACTGGCAGCCTAAGTATTTTTAGCAGTATACCAGCGGTCTGTGACGCAACATATTTCACTTCACGCGTGCCTTCAGTGCCATCTGTTTCAGCCAGTTGTCTGAGAATTAATACGAACTGGTCCTCAACCTTCCATCATCTACTCATGGATTCCCGAGAGAATGGACACATCCTAGGACGTATTATACCCTGCATGAGCACGGTCCCACACAACCAAGCCACTGGGTAAGCAAGCCACTTAGTATCCGAGTCACTGGGTATGCAAGTCAGCATATTTGGTGCCTGTTCCAACCTGGATAAATTGGGAGGGTTGCGGCAGGAAGGGCATCCGGCGTAAAAATGGCGGGATGGGGGAGGTGGGTTGCTGATTAGTCCGGATGGAGTGGCGCCCAGCCGGATTGATGAGTTGCCTGCCTCTGATATTTCCCCTTGCACCATATAAAGTCCAGAAGATTTGTCCACAAAATTTCTTCTGGCACCAGCTCACCCGGGTAGTAACGGAAAACGGCCGTAAAACGGTTGTGTGTGCACGTGTCCATGGTCAAACAGCAGAACCCATGCATGCACTCAAAATCTCATGGCATTTTCATGAAAGACGACAAAGAAAGACATTAATGAGCAGAAATCAGAAAGTCCACAAAGGCAGGCCTTCTTAGTATCAGTCCAGAGTTGAACAAGAATGGTGTACGTACCTTTCGGAACATGATGTGGAGGCTCCGTGTAATGACGAACAATCACCTGTCGACCATCCAGCTCCACTGGATTGGCAATGACGTGGTCCACAACTGCCGTGGCAATCTCAGTGCTCGGAAACACAACGTACGCATGCTTCGTGCTACGATAACACACAGAATACTGTGTAGTAAATCTTCTTACATATGGCACACCATGAACGTGCCCTGTAGACAGACACCCATTTAACAGCGTCTACTTCCAGGACAACCTGGGTAAGCCGGCACCAGAAAGGTTAAACCATTCTGGATTTTAATGAAGCAAGACACGATGGGGTGGCAGTGGCATCAGCTGGACCATATGCAAATCATTTGCTCCTCACTCCAGGCAGATAACCACTTCAGCACCTCATCACTTAATTTTTTATAAGCCGGATGCTCTTTCTGATGCCCAACCAACAGTGTCAAAGCACTGAAGGCAACAGCATCCATAATACGCATCAATTTCTACATAATCTAAACATTCGCACAATATACATGAAACCCGGTGCAACTAGTAGAAACAGACCACTACTACTACTAACGGTCTTTTTTCCAGGACAACCTGGGTAAGCTGGCACCAGAAGGGTAAGCCATTCTGGATTTTACTGGAGCAAGAAATGATGGGGTGACAGTGGCATCAGCTGGACCATATGCAAATCATTTGCACCTCGAACCAGACAACCATGCCAGTACATTCACCAGTCAGCTTCTACAGGCATTTTCAGTAATAAATTCAAATTATTCAACATATTATCATACAGAAATGCAAAATCTATGCTAGAGAGTTGCCGGGGACTGTAGCCAAGTTATTCAAATGCAAGAAACCATGACAGAACCAATAACAGAACCTGACAGATTCAGGGAATCAGTAACATAGAGGCAGTCCTTTCAAACACAACTAGCAGATGGCACGGGAAAGGTAAATTCAGCCGTGCAAATGCCTACAGCTTACCAGTTACTCACCACATTGGCAACTAACCTTCATCACCACCTACACAGCTGCAATGTACAACACATTCACACCTACTTCCCATGCTTCTCCCTTACTGCATAATTTCCGCTGGGCCCACAATTTACGGAATACGCACAATTCGCGTGCCCCTCGGCATGACTGGTTTCTTTCAAAGTACCGCCCTTGATGCATCGTGGCATACAATTTATGCACATTAAGCGCAGATGCCGAAATTTCAGACCGCAGTTGCAGACATCGATAACCATGACTGCTTTGGAATAATGTAATATGTCGAATTCCCAAATGTGCACTTAATGGCATCCGTCCACGGGCCAGGTTCAGGGAATCATCAGAAATGCTGCACCATGGTAAAAGGGAAAATTCGCACTATATGCCTACTGGCCATGTCCCCTGATAGTCCCATTCACACTGTTTCAACTTCAACAGTGCGGTACAAAATTTGCAAAAAAAGACATGCCATAAATGAACGTTCTTAGCAAGTATAAAATAACTACGGAAGTACAAAAAACAAATGCGTGTCGGCAAAAAACACTAACACTGAATTCCTTTCAATGTCATTGGCAACATATGAATTTAAGGGATAAGAATGAGAGCAAAGCTGCAAACAAAGGGAGAGTCTAAATACCGTCAACAGGATCGTGCGCTTTAAACACGATTTTCATACTAAATTTTACATACTTCACTGCTCTTATCCAGAAGTGAAGTGCGGACAATACAAGACTGTGGCAAACTTAAAGTGACATAGTCACTTGGCACATCAAAACATGAACATTACTAAGCTAAAAAGTAACAAACTGTGAAATGAATCAATTTAACATGCGCGGGGGAAAAAAATGTTGCCATGTTACTCGTGAATATGTGAGTTTCACACATTTCGGTGGGTATTACAAAATATTTGGCCGACAACGGCAGGTGACGTCGGCTTGACGTCACTGGACGGTTTACCCTTTCATCTTGCCGAAGTAGCTATGCTGCGCCTGGCTACTGATAGTTATGTCCTCAGCATCCGGGAATAATTCGGTGAGCTTCTCTATGGTGATCGTTGCCGAATCAAGATTTTTTACAATCACCATCGCCCCGGTCACTGGCTCTGCAAAAAAATATATGCAATTTTGTTAACGTGCACACGCATTATCGCATAATCCTCTGACTCTGCAGAAGCAGTTCTCTACATTTACAGAAAAATACGACAGGGTTACTAAAATTCAACTCTTGCACAATCTCAGCAAGCAATTTAAGTCGTGAGATAACCTTGAAATGAGCAGAATTATAGCTAAGTGTTTAATTCTGCATATAAATCTGAGTGGGGTAGACACAATGGCCCACCATACAAAAATAATTCAGACACAATCAAAAATAAAAAAGAAACAATGGCAATTTATTGAAAATGAGCATTCACTGTTCGAATATAATTCGAAATCATGCCTTGTGGAAAAATTCCATGTAAAATGGATATCTTGCAAAAAATGAGATCTATAAACTGTGCATAAGTATGCAAACATACATCTCATGCTCACAGGCAAACAATATCAATTTCCTGCAAACCTGAAAACATGGATTTTCACAAAAACTGGTTTATAAAATTGGTATGACTCCCAACAAAATATATTACTGTGCCCAGTTACTGATAGCTCAAGATCTAAAAAGAAATGTCCCAAATTCGTCATTACAGCTAATGTCACTGAAGCTGTTTAGCTGTCATCCACACTATGCTACTGTTCTATTCACTAATGTTCTAAACATTATCATTATCTGAATACTTTATATCAAAGACTCCGATGTTATACTGTAAAAATGAGCATTAACATAGAACATCACAGTGAACTCACTGTCTGTGATAGCATTCTCAGTCTTCCACTTCTCAAGCACACTGTCTACATACCACATAACAGTGACATGCTGTTAATTATCGTCGCCCTATGTAATACGGCAGACCATTATATTTTTACCGTGGTTTCTTCTTCTTTCTTTTTTTCTCCTCGCCTAATCTCAGCAGCCGTAGATTGGATGTCTAACATACTTCGTCACATGGTGTGGCCCTAGTGTAAATTTAGAATGCAGGTCTGAAACGTGCTGCACGCGGCTCGCTGGAAATGCAGGACCCAAAAAATCGCCAAAAAGTCGCATCTGGGCACCATCGCACAACTTTGTCGGATTATATCTTCGCAATTAAGGCACGTATCGACAATCGGAAAAGAAACTTGTTAAGCAGCGGTATGTCCTTCACATGTCCTCATAATATGGTGAACTTTGGCCTACTAACGGCTGAGATCTGTTGGCGAGTTTGGGGCACCCCAGCAAATTTCAACGGGTTTCGCTTCTTGGCAGCGTTGCTGCATGGCATCTAATAGTGGGCGTCAGCCAAACTGCGACATTGAACAGAGGGCGCCACCTATGTTCGGCAGGGCGACCATCACGTTGGGCATTGGCCCACATTTCTACTTAGATATTCTTTGCAATACATCTACCTAATTAGTACATCATAAGACAAACAGGAACGATTAAATGGTGCTTCGTCTCATCGATCCAAGCACACACTTGAATTTTTGAAAGAACATGTTCCTAATTTCACTCAACCCAATTTCTGGCCGCCAAACAGTCCTCAACTCAACCCATCAGACTATGCAGTTCTGGGAGCCCTACAGCAGTTGGTATATCGCCAGAAAATTCAAGATATTGAGCGCTTAAAGGAAGTGTTACGCAGCTGTTGGGACACGATCAGCCAAGACTTGATTGATGGTGGAATCAACCAGTGGTAAAAACATGTTTACAATGGTCAGTCAGGCACAAGGCAGTCACACTGAGCATCAACTGAAGTGATACTGAAC
>Ga0056135_10000427_pt1 | contig 11122 bp, 20 predicted proteins | sample WorMetG1aBELIZE1_FD_67481 | JGI IMG/M metagenome (GOLD analysis project Ga0056135, IMG submission 67481) | Marine gutless worms symbiont microbial communities from Max Planck institute for Marine Microbiology, Germany - Inanidrilus... ...
GGCCGGCGAGCACGTCCGCGACGTTATCAACAAGTGCGCGCGCAGTCACTGCACGCCGTGAAAGTGCTGCGTCTCCACGGCATGAGCGACGACTTGTTGAGGCACGTCTACAAGGCCGTCGTCCTCTCCACCAAGCTGTTGTATGCATCACCGGCATGGTGTGGTTTTACCAGCAACGTCTCGAAGCATCTGTACGACGTGCTATTCGGCTCGGCTCGTACACCGCCGACGATCCCACGCCGTCTCAACTGGCTGCTGACATGGACAACGTTCTCATCACGAACATACTGAACAATCCTCACCATGTTTTGTACAAATGTCTCCCGGACAAAACTGATCATACCTACAATCTCAGATCTCGTCGTCACTCTCTATCACTAACTGTCAAGACTGACTGCAACAGTGTCCTAAACAGACTACTTTTTAATGCCATTTATTAGTTGTTTTGTCACGGTTGTTTTAAAGAAATGATGATGACGATGATGATGATGATGAACTTGATCAAGTCCCACCAGGTCGGCACGCTGCAAGCCAAGTTCCTCCACGCAGATTATGTCAGCACTCACATTTCAGATTCTCAGTGTTACTAAATGGCAAAACATTTTAAGAGCAAAAGTTTGGCACCAAAATTTGGAGGGAGGATTTGGAGAACAAAATTTTGGAAGCTAGTGAAGCAAAAACGTTTTGGACAGCGAAAGCGGTGAGAAGAGGCAATATTTGCGAAGAGGAATTTTGGGATGGAGCAAAATATTCTTAGGATTTTATGGCTGCGAAATGGAAAACATTTTCAGATAAGATGAAATATTTAGAAATTTTAGATTCGGAAGGTAAAAATTATGGTATAAAATTTCGGTGGCAAACAAGTTAGAGACGGCAAACATTTGGGGGCTAAGAGGCTAAAATTGAAGGATTTTGGAGCAACTTTTGGACTTCCTTTACGTAGTGGACTGTCACACGGTCTTCATAACATTCCAGTTCCTAAGTCTGATATGACGCGGATTTTCCACGGTAATGGAGTTTTCTATTTTGTGCTTTTGCCAGTAAAAGGTAGATTGAGGCAACGGGGGCATTTTTCAATAAGCGCGGAATTGCCTTCCTGCATCCTTATCATGTACGTGTTTATTTCTTTGTTTTGTTTTGTTTGTTTGTATGTACGTTTATTCAATTACTAATGTATTTATTTGCGTACAGGATGGAGATTTATTGCTTCGTATTGCTGAACGTCGCAATGGTGGTTGGCCTAATAACGTCATCTGTGACATCAACAGCTCATACGCGCTGCTTTAAAGCGATCGGTATGTCATGACGAAACACCTATACGGTACTCTCTAAAACCCCGTTTACACGATACAACCTGTTGTCAAACCGGTTGTCAAACCGGTTTGTTAACCGGTTGAATGTCTGTATACACGACACAACCGGTTGTCAACCGGCTGTTTAATTGTACAGCTGGTTGGACAACCGGCTGCATCGTGTTGACAAACATCCAACCGGTTGTAATTACAAGATGCCGGGCTGTCGCAGAGGGACCGCACGATACGCTATGTCAGTTGAAATTTTGTGAACTGCTGCACACTGTACGAAAAATCGCACTTGAAAATCCTCGCCTCGCAACAGACGAATGACCTTGAAGACCACTCAATGTCATCAAAAACGGCGCGATCCTATAGGCATATATCACTTCCTGTCAGTGGCAGGCCTGTGTAACAACAACGATTCTGTCTTGCACTGTTTCCCAGATTTTACGATTTTCAAAGTGTGCGTGACTGCCTGTGACCTTGAAAAGTTTTTAAATCACGCCAGAAACTGTTAAACGAACGTGTCGGATCACAAACAGCATCAGGTAACAAGTTCCAGCTGCCAGCGGGCAAGTCACAGAGAAGGTCTGACCACCGGACATCGAACCTTATTGGTGGCAAGGTAACTCTGTAGCAAACTGCAGTTGCTGATATGAGAGACCGTTTGACAACAATAGAAATGGGCCGAAAATTGGGGGAGCTGTTGTGCCCCTTTTGGGGGGAGAGCTGGGTCCGCATCTAACACAATTTGACCAAGTGACATCTTGATCCATCCAGCCGTTTGGCCACAGCAGACATGGGCCGAAATTTGGGGTGTGCCCCGCCCCCTTTTTTGGGGGTGGAGCTGGGTCCCCATCTAAGACAGTGTGGCCAGGGCCGAGGCCTACCTCCATACCAACTGGCATCGTGATCTATTCAACTTTGGCCACAATACACCAACGTCACAGACAGACAGAACAGGACAGACAACGGTCCGATAGCATAGGGCGAACAGTTTTGCAAACGGTCGCCCAAAAATTATTCTGCATCGACATGCTTAATTACTGTCTGTGAAAAGATGAAATTATAAGAGTGGCAATACTCTTCTTCGCTATTTCCGCATTTGGTTTATGTTGAGGTTTTGACGTTGAATAGAGCAACCTTTGATGCTTCTTGTTTGTGATTCTGTTGCATATTTCTTTGCGCTGCACCATCTTCACACACGCGCTGCGATTACGGGCAGTTTCGTAGGACTTCACTGAGAGTCAAAACATTCAATTGACCTGCATTCAGCTTGAGAGGTCGCGAGTTCAACTGCCGGCCGAGCTGCTGTCAGGTAACGACCTTGGGCAAGTTGTTCACACACACGTGCCTCTGACACCAAGCAGTATAATTTGGTAGCAGTCGCGGGACAGCGATGTCCTGCGATGGGAAGGTAACCGTAGGTCTGGCGTCGCACCGGCCGTGCGTCACAGACTTAAGTGGTTTATCCACTTAAGGGAGAAGAGCGGGAGATGATGGAGATGAGGGAGATGAGCACCAACACTCTTTATGGGGTATGGTAGTCTTTACTTTTTTATAGCTGTATAACTGTATGTGGTATTAATTACGTAGGTCCGTGCAGTGAGCGCCAGTCTACTGTATCGTCCACCATGACCGAGTCTACGACATCGCAGACAGCCGACACTGATAAAAGTCATTTGCGGAGGTTCAGCATTAAAGCGCAGTTAACTAATACGTCGGACGAACGCGATGCTACGTCTCCTTTTAGTGCAACGGCTTCAACCAGTCGTAGAGAAATTTCCTCATTTACTAAGCGAATTACGGAAGAAAAATCGACCATGGCTACCAGTTTAGGAGATACCGCAGAGCGAGGTCGAACGGTCTTAACAACGGATGACTCTGAACTGAATCGGAGCTTGGTTGCATCTGCTACGACCGTCGCTGCAAAGTCCGCTGACAACGGAGCAACATCGGAACAGTTAACTTCAACAAAATCTAAATCCATCGCGACCTCAACATTCGCCGATAAACCGACCACTAACAGTCCAGAAAGCACAGCGCAAAGTGTAGTCATGGTCGTGACTACGGCTGCAGAAATGACGCCGACACAGACTATTTCTCCACTAGCGACCATCCCTTCTGAAGTGACCACTGTATCGACAGCAAATAAACTGTCCACTCCCGACGTCGCTAAATCAACGTCTGCGACACCAACGACTTCGCTGTTAGTGACCACTCGTAAAAAGCAACCTCACGCTGTGTCCACTGCTAAGATGGACACCACGATGCCTCCTAAAACAGAAACCAGCAAACGACCAACGTTCACTGATGAAATGACCACAAGAACACGATTGTTACGTATTCCACCAAAAATGACTACTCTCGCCCCAAGAATGACCACTGCTGAAGTCACCACAGCAGAAATATCTCCAATACCACGCATTTCCTCGAAGACGGCGTTTACTTCAGGAAAGATCGCTTCTTCAGAGAAAACAACTGCTCCATCAGTAGTTTCTACATCACAGTTGGCCAGCACAACGTCTGACGTAGAAGGTATGTCCACAGCACAGACCAGCGTTATACAACAGTCAACAACCATATCCCCAGAAGAAGTGGTTACAACAACGTCTTCCACAGCTGCTATTTCTTACGATGTGACCACTCCATCGTCGGAAAACGAATTGTCCACTACCGACGTCATTACAACATCCCCTACAACAACTGTTTCATCATTAGTGACCGCTGACACAAAGCACTTTAAAGCTACGTCCGCTCCTCAGATACACAAGCCGAAGTCTTCTAAAACACAAAGAACCGTTCTGTCTACATTAATACCCACTGACAGAGTGACCTCAACAACACCATCAAAAGTGACCACTTCCTTAAACGTGACCACTCCGTTTGCAGGAACGTTCGACGATGAAATCACCACAAGCAAAACATCGCCCGAACTACGTGCTTCCTCGGGAACGGCGTTTACTTCAGGAAAGATCGCTTCTTCAGAGAAGACAACTGTTCCGTCAGTAGTTTCCACATCGCAGTTGGTCACTTCAACGTCTAAAGTAGCAGATTTATCTACGGTAAAGACCAGCATTATGCCTCAGTCAACAACCACGTCCTCCGACGAAGTGATTACAACAACGCCTTCGACAGCTGATATTTCTCCAGCAGTGACCACTCCATCTTCGGAAAACGAATTGTCCACTACAGCTGACGTCATTACAACAACCTCTACGACAACAACTGTTTTATCATTAGTGACCGCTGACACAAAGCACCCTAAAGCTACGTCCGCTCCTCAGATACACAAGCCGAAGACTTCTAAAACACAACCAACCGTTCTGTCTACATTAATAGCCACTGATAGAGTGACCTCAACAACACCATCAAAAGTGACCACTTCTTTAGACGTGACCACTCCTTTTGCAGGAACGTCCCATGATGAAATGACCACAAGAGAAACATCGCCCAAGTTACGAACTTCGTCCGCTCCTCAGGGACATAATCCGACGTCTTCTACAACACAAAGAACCGTTCTGCCTACATTAGTAACAACTAATAGAGTGACCTCAAAAACACCATCAAAAGTGACCACTTCCTTAGACGTGACCACTCCTTTTGTTGCAGGAACGTCCGACGACAAAATCACCACAAGCAAAACATCGCCCGAACTACGTGCTTCCTCGCAAATGGCGTTTACTTCAGGAAAGATCGCTTCTTCAGCAGTTTCCACATCACAGTTTGCCAGTACAACATCTGACGTAGAAGATGTTTCCACAGCAAAGACCAGCGTAATACAACAGTCAATAACCACGTCCCCCGAGGAAGTGACCACAACAACGTCTTTGACACCCGATATTTCACCAGAAGTGACCACTCCATTTACAGAAAAAGAATTGTCCACTACTGACGTAATTACATCAACTTTCACAACAACGAGTGTTTCATCATTAGTCACCACTGATACAAAACACCATAAAGCTACATCCGCTGCTCAGAAACACAAGCCGAAGTCTTCTACAACACAAAGAACCGTTCTGTCTACATTAATGCCCACTGATAGAGTGGCCTCAACATCATCCAAAGTGACCACTTCACTGAAGATGACCACTTCTTTCGCAGGAACGTTCCACGATGAAATCACCACAAGCAAAACATCGCCCGAACAACGTGCTTCCTCGGAAATGGCGTTTACTTCAGGAAAGATCGCTTCTTCAGAGAAGACAACTGTTCCGTCAGTAGTTTCCACATCACAGCTGGTCACTACAATGTCTGACCTAGATGTTTCGACAGCAAAGACCAGCGTTATACAACAGTCAACAACCATATCCCCAGAAGAAGTGGTTACAATAACGTCTTCCACAGCTGCTATTTCTCCAGCAGTGACCACTCTATCTTCTGAAAACGAAGTGTCCACTACAACTGACGTCATTACAACAACCTCTACGACAACTACTGCTTCATCATTAGTCTCCGCTGATACAAAACACGCTAAATCTACGTCCGCTCCTCAGGAACACAAGCCGAAGACTTCTAAAACACAAAGAACCGTTCTGTCTACAATAATACCCACTGAAGGAGTGATCTCAACAACACCATCAAAAGTGACCACTTCTTCCGACGTGACCACTCTCTTTGCAGGAACGTCCCGTGATGAAGTGACCACAAAAGAAACATCGCCCAAGCCGCGCACTTCCTCGAAGACGGCGTTTACTTCAGGAAAGATCGCGTCTTCAGATAAAATGAATGTGACATCAACAATGTCCGCTTCACAGTTGGCAACTACAACGTCTAAAGTAGAAGATTTATCTACGGCAAAGACCAGCATTATGCCTCAGTCAACAACCACGTCCTCCGACGAAGTAACTACAACAAAGTCTTCGACAGCTGCTGTTTCTCCAGTAGCGACCACTCAATCTACAGAAAACGAATTGTCCGCTACTGACGTCACTACATCAACCTCTGCAGCGACTGTTTCATCATTAGTAACCGCTGACACAACACGGTCTAAAGCGATGTCCACGGATCCAGTATTGTTTCGTACAGCAGAAACGACCACTCAGTCCACAGGGATGTCTACTAGTGAGGCGACGATAACAACACCTCTGTCAAGTAGTCCATCGGAAGTGACAACGTCTTCGGACACGTCGACTGTTTTTGCAGAAACGCCAGGTGCTGAAATGACTACAGAAACAACTCCATTATTGCATGCTTCCTCGGAACTCTCGGCAGTGCACACTTCACAACTAACCACTACAATGTCTGGCGCAGAAGGTGTATCCACACGAAAGACCAGCGTCATGCCGCACTCAACAACAAGGTCTTCTCATGAAGCGGCAACCGCGACGTTTTCGGCAGCTGATGTTTCTTCAAAGGTGGCCACTCCATCTACGGAGAACGAACTGTCCACTACTGACGTCAGTACAACGACTTCTGCGATAAATGTTTCATCATTATTGACCACTGAAACAAAACACTCTGGAGCTACGTCCACTGCTCAGATAGACACATCGATGTCTTCTACGACAAAAAGAACATTTCCGTCTACATCAATGGCTACTGATGAAGTGACCACAACAACGCTAACAGGAATGACCACTTCTTTTAATGTGACCCCTGTTTTTTCAACATCGTTCGATGATGATGATGATGATAATAGTGATGAAGTGATCACAACAGAAACATCATCACCTAAGCCACACACTTCCTCGGAAATGGCGTTTACTTCGGAAAAGATCACTTCGTCGGAGAAAATGAGTGTGGTATCAACAATATCCACTTCACAACTGGCCACTACAACGTCTAAAGTAGAAGATATTTCCACGGTAAAGACCAGCAGTATGCCTCAGTCAACAAGAAGGTCCTCTTATGAAGTGCCAACAACGACGTCTTCGACAGCTGATATTTCTCCAGAAGGGACCACTCCATCCAGGGAAAATGAATTGCCCACCACTGACGTCATTGCAGCAACCTCTACGTCAAGTATTTCATCACTGGTGACCGCTGACACAACACATTCTGAAGCAATGCCCACTCGTAAGTTGGACTCAACGTTGTCTCCTACAGCAGAAATGACCATTTTGTCTACAGGAATGTCTACTAGTGAAACGACCACAGCAACGCCTACGTCAAGTATTCCAGCGAATGTGACCACTCTTGGGGACATGTCCACTCTTTTTCGAGATACGTCCGGTGCTGAAGTGACCACAGAAGAAGAAATATCTCCATTACCACGTGCTTCCTCGGAATTCTCAGTAACGTCCACTTCACAGCCGGTCACTACAACAGAAGATATGTCGAGAAAAACCACCATCTTTCTGCAAGAGTCTACCAGCATGTCTTCTGACGAACTGACCACAGCAATGTATTCGACAGTTGATGCTACCCCACATATGACCACTCTGTCAGCGGGAATCTTAACATCTCCTATATCGCATGCTTCTTCGAAAACGCCGTTTACTGCAGAAATGACCACTGCCTCACGAGAGACTACTGTAACCTCAGCAATGTCCTTTTCAGAGCTGGCCAGTACAACGTCTCCCATACAAGATATTGCCACAGAAAAGACCAACGTTATGCGTCATTCTACGACACGGTCCACCGATCAATTGAAAACAGCATCTTCTTCGACAGCTGATGTTTCTTCAAAAGTGACCACTCCACCTATAGAAAACGACTCGTCCACTACAGACGTCATAATAGCAACAGCTACGACAACAAGTATGTCATCACTAGTGACCGCGGACAAAACACATTCTACGGCGATGTTCACTCGTCACTTGGACAAAGCGTTGTCTTCTACGGCAGAAACGACCGATCTGTCTGCAGGAATGACCACTCACGAAGTAACCACGACAACGCGTGTGTCAAGTATTCCAACGGAAGTGACCACTTCTTCGGACATGGCCACTCTTTTTGCAACAACGTCACACGCGTTCACTGACACAGACGGCGATATGACCACGGCAGAAACGTCTTCTCCAGTAACGCAGTCGTCTTCGGAAATGACAACTGACAAATATCGATCAACCGAAAGAAGCGATCAGTCAAATCCAACGAGTTTGAAAGTTGTAAACAACAGCGTGAGTGATGTGGCTACTACCGTAACTAACGCAGTTCTACTTACTTTTGAAAGTACTGCGAACACGCATTCAGAGACTGAGTTTAGTCGTGCTCATACCGTCGAAGATAGCAAGACTGAAGCAGCAATCTCACCTACCACCTCTACGACTACTTCGTACGAAACTGGTACTGGAACTCGTCATTATACGACGCAGAGTCCCGTTGTTACTACTAAAGATGCGTATGTTACATCGACTCTCTCACCATCGCCAAGAAGTCAGTCTTCCACTTCTCAGGAACAAACGCCAACCGAAGCCTTTACTACAGACATGTCGGCGATTTCAACTGCAGTAGAAAAGGGCGTTACAACTGCCGTTCCTCGGTTGTCTTCGAGTATTCGTAGTGAAACTGCGGTCACGACTCAGCTTGTACCCGAGAATGTTACTTTTAGTGACGACGGCCACGTGCGTACAACAACAGACCACTCTGACACAACTACGTCATACGCTATCGCTGAAACCGACGGCGATATTGCCGTAAACTCCACCACAAAACATCAGCCAACATTTGCTGCAAATCTCTCTAGTCCGCCGTCCACCGGTCAGTATCCCACCACGCCGGCTGTGTCGCCTACTTCAGAGGTAATTCTAAGCAATACAGTCACTGCTCTGACAAGAGTCTTGTCTATGACCACACGCGGCTTACAGAGTCAAAGCACAGCAACGTCTGACGCAGTTGCGACCAGCTCTGAACAAACATCTCGCGATACTTCATCCATGGTTGAAAAAGACACCGCAGCAGTAACGTCTTCGACCTCGTACGGTGCTACCACTGAAACTCAACGTCTTTCCAGTCAGAGTCTAAACACTACGTCTGAGGACATATACCCCGTTTCTACGTTGTTAGCAACAACGGTCAATTCACTTAATATCAGTACGGAATATGTCACTAATAATGTGAGTTTAGACGGCTCTATATCATCGCCGACTAGTCAGCCTGTAGCGTCTCAGCAACTAACCTCCGGCACTTCCTTTTCAAGAAGCACAACCATTAGTTCGGCTACACTTGCTTTCAGTATGTCTGCAGTTCCTACGAGTGAACATACCGCTAGCATAGACGCAGCTTCTGCAGTCACAGCTCATTCTGTGCCGCAAAGTCGTACTTTGAGTGAAAGCAGTGAACTAATAACAAGAAAGACCACAGCACGAGACTCAACTGCTCACGTGGACAAGAGTTCAACCGTGAACTACACCACAGAACACCGTATGACGTCCTCTGAACTGCACTCCGACAGCCAGCACTTCACTTCTGTCTCGCCTGCCGTAGAAACAGTTCACAATGACACATCCACTGCTCCTACGACTGACGCTTCTTCATCAACTCGTGTTTCACATGACATCAGCACTCGTGCGCTCGATGCAGTTACAACGAGCAGTAAAGAATCAATCAGAAATACAACACTCGCTGATATTCTCAGTGAGAGCACAGCTTCGTCGTTCTCCACGGAGTTTTCTACTGTTGCCGGAGACAAGTCAGTATCGTCGACAGCACGTTCGAAATCTACATCTGAGGGTTCTTCTACAACATTTCGGAGAACGGAGACTTCTGGTGCTGGTTATTACACATCTCAGCTGCAGACCTTAACGAGTGCTAAAACAGTGACAGATACCGTTGTTCGTACCGCGGCAACGGGCGACACGAAATCCACGACTGCGGAGTTCACAACTGCGGAGCTAACAGTGACGTTGCAGCCGAGAACCAGCTCCGAGTACAGCAGTTCGTCAGGCTACAGTTTAACCACGCAGGCGAATCGGAATGCTTCGAGGACCGTCGACGAAATGACCACACATCGACGACGTGGTGCTATGGCTACTACATCTGTGGAAGCTGGCACGGTTCCGCGTTCGTTAAGAACCACTAACGACGTCCTGTCGTCCGTTACCATAGCATCTGTCGCAGCTGCTGCAACCGAGTCAAGTACGAGTGTCACCGTGCCGCGCCAGTCAGCTACCACATCTTCGTCTATTTCTAGATCGTCTCTGGTTGTCAATACCACTGCTCATGGGTCTCAGGCATCATCTCAGAGCGCTGTAACCACTGTCGAGACGTCCTCGACCACCGATGCCGTCACACGGCGATCCAGCCGTGTTTCCTCGACTGATTTTCCACTCCGTCCCACCGCGCTGATGAGCACAGAAGACGTCACTGCTCACAGCTCCTCTAGCCGTCTGGAGTATGCATACGAGACCAATCAGACTTCAGCTTCTCACACTGCCGAGTATTTATCTCAGACGCAATCGTCGGACGTTCCGCCAACGATTTCAACTACTACCGAACCAGGTGACCAGGAAATACAATTCATGTAATTCGTTGTCGCAACAAATACCAGCTGAGGCTGTCTTCCGTTTTCAGTAGAATCTGAAATTGATTCTTTTTCTGCTCCAAATGTGTGTTCTCGGCGTTAATTATGGTAATATATTTCCGCAAAATTTCGCAAAACTTACAGAGGTGCATAACTTTACAAATTAGGCCTACATGAATTTAATTTTATTATGGCGCCCTATGGAATAGGGCAGACCATTATATTTTGCCCTGTTGTTTCTTCCTTCTTTCTTCTTTGTTCTTTCCTCGCCTAATCTCAGCTGTCGGAGATTGGATGTCTGCCATACTTCGACACATGGTGTGGTCTTAGTGCGAATTTAAGAGGCAGGTCTGAAATGTGCTGCACGCGGCTCGCTGAAAATACAGGACGCAAAAAAATCGCCAAAAATCGCCATCTG
>Ga0056135_10000433_pt1 | contig 11053 bp, 3 predicted proteins | sample WorMetG1aBELIZE1_FD_67481 | JGI IMG/M metagenome (GOLD analysis project Ga0056135, IMG submission 67481) | Marine gutless worms symbiont microbial communities from Max Planck institute for Marine Microbiology, Germany - Inanidrilus... ...
CTCACTACTTGACTGCCGTGCAGTAACGCTGCCAAGTCGCGAAACCCGTTGAAATTAGCTGGGGTGCCCCAAACTGGTAAAGGGATCTCAGCCGCTAGTGGGCCGAAGTTCACTATATTGTGGGGACATCTGGAGGACATATTGCTGCTTAACACGTTTTCTCCGATTGTCGATACGTGTCTTAGTTGCAAAGATATAGCCTGACAAAGTTGTGTGATGGTGCCCAGATGGCGATTTTTGTCGACTTTTTGGCGTCCTATGTTTTCAGCGAGCCGCGTGCAGCACGTTTCAGACCTGCGTCCTAAATTCACACTAAGGCCACACCATGTGTGCAAGGATGGCAGACATCCAATCTGCGACGGCTGAGATTAGGCGAGGAAAAAAAGAAGAAAAAGAAACCACAGGATGAAAATATAATGGTCTGCCCTATTCCATACGGCGACCATAATTTGGTGGCAGTGGACATATAGTTTGGAACATAATTTAATATCGTTGCTTGATACAAGTTACTGTTGATTTTTTTCCAGAGTTTTTATGCTTTGCAGACAATAAACAGCTTTATGTTGTTCATTATTCAAAGATGATATTATTTAATTGTAATTTTTTGAGTTAATAGATTTTGAGTCGAAAAAGCAAAGTCCTAGTTGCACCACGCGGTGCTTGTGGCAGCACCAGTTTGTGTTATATCGTCCTTAGCCAGACACCAGTGTACACAGCAAAACTAAGGGTGTCGGGTAGTGGATCACGCGGTGTGAGTTTTTACTACCGAGCTTTGCTTTTGCTGGTACTTCCACTGCCATGGGGCATCATGCCAAAATGTTGGGTGTGCCAGAGCTGCAGTTCAGACCTAAGTGGCACATACTATAACAGCATCAGTGACAGTAAGAGACACTATGGTAAGTTCTTTGGCTGAAACAAATCAGCGTTGGTGGTATTGTAATGGTAATAATGATTAATGTGTGCTGCAGAGTTTCATCTGCTGCCAGATTATCACTAAAAGCACAAGAGGCTGCCTTGCCGTCAGTGTCTGGGCCAGAAATATCAAATGTAGAGCCAGTTATCGGTGGTGCCAGTTGCATGACAATTCCACTCCACAGCGCCCCCGTGTTTACTACACCTACCCATGTGAGATGGCCAGCTGAGTTGACATAGCTGGCTGCTTACATACTGTCATGAAGCTTCCGACTGCAGATGGCTAATTGGCTGCCCATTCCAATACGAACCGTGCTTGACGTGGACTAACTCTGTGCTGTGTTCTACCACTAAGTCAAACGTAACTTGCTGATATTGGTGCAAGTGATCTGGTTGTGTGGTAGCATTAGCCCAGATCTCAAGAACGTCGTCTACGTGGGCGGAGTCAAGTACGGCGGTGATGCCGAGTGGCAGTTTATCTGGAATCGGTTTCTGCAGACTCAGACTCCCTCTGAGAAGTCTAAACTTCTAGCTGCACTGTCAGCGTCCACTGATATCCTCGTTCTCAATCGGTATTCTAACTGTTTTGCAGCATTTCTTACCAGTGTGACTAATTAACGCGTTAGCATATTGGTGCTGTCGCTGTATAGAATCTCTTACATACTTAAGGTTTTGCATCATTAACTATATATTTACTTCGGTTTTGGTTCACAGTAATCACAGATTGTTTGTGCAAAAGGGGAAAAATTTAGGGTTTTGGGTTAGTGTCAGCAATAGGATTAGCTGTTAATATTGGCCGAAGCGGCATATTATTATTATTAAGCTGCATCACCCGTACTACGTACACAGATGCGGCCTATGGTTACTGACCGAGTAACGTGTTCTGTCGGTCTGTTACACTAGTGAGCCCTGCAAAAACGGCCAAACCGATCCAGATGCCATTTGGGTTGAGGATTCAGGTGAGCCCAGGGAACCATGTATTAGATGGGGGTCCAGGTCCCCACATAGCAAGGGGCAATTTTGAGGGAAAGGGGCATCCCATTGTAAAGTATAGAAACACTCTGCGGTCATCTGTGCAAAAATGGCTGAACCGATCGAGATGCTGTTTGGGTTGTGGGCTTGGATGGGCCCAAGGAATCATGTGTTAGATGGGGGGTCCAGAGGTACTGAGGGATGTTGCCATGGCAATCAATTTTTGGCTTTCTATATATGGGTTGCACATTGGCACCACCTGGCGAATATGACTGAACTTCATCTGGCCAGGAATCAACTTTGAAATATACCATAAAATAATGCATGTTGAGCTTTTGATGTTTTTAGAAACAACAGCTTTATGCTTAGTTGACTACTTACATGTGCATTTTAAGCCCAGTTATAGTATGTCCCAGATGCCTGTTATTCCTTGCTTGATGCAGTAGACCCCAGTACAAAGTCTGGCAACCCACTGTTGCTTGGCATCTGTGCAGCAGTTATTAATTATCAACTAGAAATGTGGGCCAGTGCCCAACGTGATGGCCGCCCTGCCAAATATAGGTGGCACTTTATGTTTTATGCTGCAAAGTTTGGCTGACGCCCACTACTAGAGTGCCATGCAGTAATGCTGACAGGACACGAAACCCGGTCGGAATTTGCAGGGGTGCCTCAAACTCGCCAACAGATCTCAGCCGCTAGTGGGCCCTAGTTCACCATACTGTGATTGATTGATTGAGCAGGGTTTAACGTCCCACTAAACACATTATAGGTCATATCGCGGGTGGGTTTTTACGGGTCAAATGACCCAACCAACATTGTCAAAGCACTGAAGGAAGTGTGTGAGGACATGTCAGGAAGATATTGCTGTTTAACAAGTTTTTTCCGATTGTCGATATGTGCCTTAGTTGCGAAGATATTGCCCGACAAAGTTGTGCGATGGTGCCCAGATGACGATTTTTTGGGTCCTGCATTTCCAGCGAGCTGCGCGCAGCACATTTCAGACCTCATTCTAAATTTGTACTAGGGCCACACCATGTGTCGAAGTATGGCAGACATCCACTCTGCGGCCGCTGAGATTAGGCGAGGCAAAAAGAAAGAAGAAGAAACCACAGGGCAAAAATATAATGTCCGCATCTGCTATGCAGGGCGGCCATAATTAATTCATTTGCTCGCTATCATATGCGTGTGTGTTAAGGTCTAATTTTGTTCTTAGGGCTAGTGTTCAGAACTTTTCTGATATTATTGCATCTTCAGGTACCTGCCTCATAGCAAAACTGATGACAGTGGGTATGTTGAACGACATTTGGATGTTTAATAGTAAAAGTTACATTCTGCATGATTGCATTCAGGCTTCTACAGTTGTCGTTGGACGAGTCGGTCATCCGCAGCAGCGAAACTCCGTCAGTGCTCCACATGGTCGCATACAACCCAGCAGGGCGTGTTCTAACCTGGCGCTTTGTCAGGTCACACTGGAAAGTCCTCTATGACAGGTCAGTGGCTCAGTTAATACACTGTATACACATGCAGAACATAACTATGAATATACGTACTTCTTTCAGCTGTCTTTTTTACAGTGTTGCGTCTTTGCTTTTTAAAACTGAATTGTTATTGACCAGTTTTTCACCAGACCTTTTGTGCTATTTTTTATTTTTAGTTCATTTTTGTTACTTTTCCTGTTACAGTTCTGAGTGGTAGGCTAAGATGGCTACTCGTCATCTTTTTAGCAGGTGTTAAATGTTTCTGATTATATCGTTTCATATGATCTGCTTTCCTGTTAACTGTGCCCAAGGACAATATGTATTTCTTCACCTCACTTCGCACTGATGCATACGGGGGTTCAGCTTCAGCTATGCCTGTTGCTGTTCCCCAGTGCAGAGGCTGAATTAGTCCAATGCACCTTTTCCTCCCATAGGGCTAGTGTCATGGGACTGTCTTAACCACTACTAGGATTTTTATGTCCCCACCACCAAGGTGGGGGAGCATTAAGCAAAGCTGCTGTCCGTCCGTCCGTTTGTCCCATGTCCCTAACTCAAAAACGGTGTGTTTTAGAGCTATAGTTAATGTAGAAAAATAATAGGAAACTCCATGCTGGAAGTTGAGCCCACCAGTTAGCATGGCCATGTGGATTGTGGCCATCAGAAGTGGCCAAAGCATCCTAGAGGCCAGAACTCAGATCATCAGTATCTTAAAAACCAAGCGAGATAGAGCCATGATTACTAATAAATGTTAATAGGCAGTCATAATCCGCTTGTCTAGTATGAAATTAAATATGTCAATGTGAAGTAAATTAAACTGTGCTGCTTGCAGCAAAAGCTGTTCTCATTGTATGCATTTCGTGTGTATATTGTTGCTTGTAATTGCCAGCCATTAAATTCCATTTCATTTGGCACCAGTGATAGCTGATTTACAAATAGCACTTCTTTACAATAGATGAAAAAAAAACTTTTTTTTGGTCTTACGTAATGAATTCATACAGCATCACATCATCACATTATTATTATATCCATTTGAAATTATGACGTTGTTGTAAGATGGAAATGATACACAGTATTGTTGTTAGTAGAAGGTGTGCATATGGTGCATGTTAGGTACCATAATGTTATGATGAAGATGCGAAGAGTCATTGAAGGTGTAACGAGACACTTCACAACTCAGTTTGATTTTGATGAGGTAAATATCGTCTGCATTTATGGTCGGTAAAGTGCATAAAAGTTAATTGCTTTAACTTGCTCACGTTAGTGAGTTTTCACATTTTACTAGAAATTTTCATCGCTTGGATAATCATAAGTTGTATTCAGCACATTGTGATGTCAATTAATGTCTTTCTGATGGGCAGAAGTAAATGTCAGGGAGATGACAATTATGTATGAGATGACAATTAGGCCTACATTTTGGCAGCCTCGTAGACAATAAAACATTAGAACGGAGTTGTCCAAGCTTTTCCTACACGTCCAGTTACTATCAGTTATCCAAGCATATTACTTCTGTTCAGTGATTACAATACATTACACTACACAGGCAAGAAAGCCCGGAAGTCCTCACTAAAACTGGTAAAACATTATCCAAGAAGACTTGAAAGATATTGGATTGACCCGGGATGAAGCAGACGAATTAGAACATTCCAGAAGCAGCTGGCATCAACGTGTGACCCAATGTGTCTTTGACATGGGATGAACTCGGAGTTAAGGTCAGGTATTTGAATTATTAGGCTGCATTGCACTACTACATAGATGTAGCCTGTTGCTACAGACGGAGTAGCGTGGTCTGTAGATCGGTCTTTCATGATTGTGAGCTCTGCATAAATGGCTTAACTGATTGACATGTCATTTGTATGTGAACTTGAGTGGACCAAGGAACCACGTGTTTGATGGCGGTCCAGATCCCCCGTGCAAAGAGGAAATTTTGATGGGGAAGTCACCGAAGTGGCGCCCCGGTGTTGAGGTGTGCTAAAGTGGTTATACTGATCAAGATGCTGAGTCGGATGGGTCCAGGGAACCATGTTTTAGATGGGGTGCAGATGCCCCATAGGAAGAGACACTTTGGGGTTTCTGGTGGATTTAAAAGTATTGTAAAGCATAGGATTTTGGGGTTGGGTAAAATGGTTAGCTGTACAAAAACAGGCAGACCGATCTTAACGGTCTATAGTAGTAGTAGTTTATTGTATCCTTGCGGTCATGGGATCAAATTACTGATAGATAAAACATAATAACAATGGAACATACGTAAAGGTAACTAGCATGCGAACAGTCCATACAATATACAGAATACAATATACATAATATGCGTAAAAACACAGTGTGTGCCAATATGTCTGTGGATGAAGGATTACTGGTAGTGTAGTAGACCAAAATTTGTAAAAGACTGGTAACGTTTTGTACGAGAAGCCAGGGCTGGGAATGTTCGAGCAGCTCGAAGTCTAGCTATGAGATTTTTATCGCACAGTGCAGGCAACAGAGAATGTAGACATGAATCAGGTGCAAGAATCGATTTAAAGAATTTACGAGCCTGAACAACATGAGGTGACTTTTGGGAGCTGCAGTGAGACTGCTGCCCATTTAGGTGGTTAAATCATCCCTAAACCTCCATTTTGGGGGCGTGAATAGGCATTTTCAAGCCAAACTCGTTAAATATTAAAACCTGCATATTATCAAAACTACTTCATCGATGCCAGCCAAATTTTTCACATTGATAAACACCATGAAATACTCTTTGTGAGTGGTCCAAGATGGCGGATGGCCACTATAGAAAAATCGCCATATCTCAGCAACATTTTGACTCACCTCCACAAAATTTTGCACATTGAACAATATTGACCTCTAAACTGTACTGACAGTTAAAAAATCAGATTTTTAAAAATCCAACATGGCAGATGGCCGCCATCTTCAAAATCGGAAAATCACCATATCTCGGCAACAGTTCCACCAGTCTTCAAGAAGTTTGGCATGATGACAAATATTGACCGTGCAATCTGCACTTGACCAAAGAAGTTGCTGTTTGCAGGACAGACTCATGCGCCCAAAGAACCACATGTTAGTTGCGGGTGCACATTGGCACATCCCGGCAAATACAACTGAGCCATCCGTGTGCAGCGGCCAGGAGTGGGCTGTCCAAAAACAGCTGAACCGATCGAGATCCTTCTGGGGGCACACTCCTGTGGTCCCAATGAACCATGTATTAGATGGGGGTGCATGCTGATGCTACCTGCTGAATACCGCGGCCCCAATGGGTGGCAGTGCAAAAACGGCTAAATCATTCGAGATGCCGTTTAAAGGGCTGACTCATGCGCCCGCAACAATATATTACTTGGGTGAACACATTTGGGTCATCTGGTGAATATGCTTGAACCTTTGGCTGTACCAACTAAAAGGCAACAGCGTGTACAGATCCAACACTAGCAGCACATACATATGCAACAGCACCTATCCCTTTATTCACTGCTCACGCACTCGAGTGTGATATTACATTTCCACCCGTGAAAAAAAACCCCTGTAATGCAGCCTTTCATCAAAATTCGACCACTTGTTGTGTCATATTACAGTATCACGGTGTTGTGTTTTTGGTTTATTTGTTAGGTGAATTCTTTCTTTGGAGAGAAGCTCGGTGAGAATGTTCGTTCGGTTTCGCAGGCACTTGAGAAAATCAGTTTGAATATTAACTGGTTGTCAAGAAATGAGAAGAAAGTCTTTGACTGGCTAAGGAATAAGTCGCAGTGAATGACATTGGGACTGCAACCACTTGTGGAATTGTTCTGTGTGAGGCCATATTGTCGTCACTGTGAGTTTGTGATATTCAGTGTTTATACGTTGTTAGTCTTATCCACATCTAGACGGCATTGTACATGCTTTTCTTCTGTTGTTACCGTCTGGCGTTTGTCTGGACAATAACTTTTAAACGAAATGACATTTGACCTAGATAGATATTTAGCATGTTGGTTCACCTTGACACTGTCAGTGTCTAGGTAATCAGCACCTAGACCTGTGACCTTGTTCAAAGGTCAAGGACTTAGATCATAGATTAAAGTCCCTGGTCACACGAGGAAAGTGTTCCTTTTTGGCTATGGATGCAGTTAATTGAAAGTGAAGTTGTGAAAACCAGTTATAGTAGAACGCCCCGCAGTCGACGCGCACCGACCGGTTGCACCCAGCCTGCAACTCCAGTCTGCTTGCTGTGCAAGGACCACGCCGAGCCAGCCACGCGCACTTCCCACCGTAGCGTGTCGCCACAGACAGCCAGCCGCAGCTACGGCGCCCACTTCCTGTCACTGACTCACCGACAACCTTGTGCCATTAATATACCGGTAGTAGATAATAGTACATTGCGGGAAAATGATTTCAGTGTGGTGCGGCAGTATTGTGCACAGTACGAAGTGCTGTTGCTGTTACTGTAGTTGTTTTGTTGAAGTCTTTGTGCTGTTTTTGTGCTAGTGGTCGTTGCAACCTCAATTGAGTTTATTTTCACTCAGTAACTGTGAACAGGCGATAATCTCTTAATCCTTTGAAAGGTTCAGATTTTTCCCTGTCACTGCTCAGTTTTACTCTGGGATATTTACAGTACATATTCGTCTCTGATATAGCTATATTTGTGCTGCAAAGCAATAGTTAAACTCCAGCCAACCAACCTTTAGTACATTTTCTGTGCAGTAAACGAGTGGTATATCACAGAACAGTTGTGGAGAATTTGCCATGTTGGATTGTTGGCACGGAGCATTTTCTTGGCTATGTGTTACAAAACACAAACAGTTTATGACACACTTGTCATTCCTTTCTTATATTTCACTGACAGCAAGAATATGATATTGCAGTATCTAAACAGATTTTTCGCCGTAAGTCACCGAGGCCACAATGTAAAACACTGATGGCACATGTTGACACAGGCCTTCACCCTATACACTCTACAGTCACAATCAGTGCAAACATTACATGACATTAGTGTTTCCGCCGTTTTCCGGTGCTCCGTGCAGGCTCCGGGGCATAATTCGCTCGATTCATCTGTTGATTTCGGCACTATATACATTGCTTGTTAGCTTAGCTTCTTACTTACGTCCTGTTTTCTTTACTTATTTTTCCTTACCTCCTTCCTTACTTAACTTATCCTTTGAGAATAGGCCGTTTCCAGGCCAAAGGTCGTAAGAGGCGACCAAACGTGGGCTTTTGAGTTGTTTCACTTTATTTTGAGACTTTGAGTTACATTATTTTTGTGTTCCTGATGCATCGTTATTTTGTACTGTAGTAAATTTAGTTATTTGCATTAGAGATGTACGGTTGTTTCGCCTGGTTTTGATTTTGTTTTCTCAGTACTAGTGAAGAGATTGGCTGGGAATTGGGAAGAGCATCTCCGAAATGAGCTATTTTGTGTTGAGTGGGATGTAAAAGCTTAACTCAATCAATCGTGTTTCCAGTTAGTAAATGAAGAAACAAGTCAGACTGAGCTGATCAGACTTCTAGTTTCAGTCACTCTCAGTCATCCCACTGTATTACTTCTACTGAGTGCAGTGACTGACTGGTAGGAATTGCACTGCACTGTACTAGCACTGTGTCAATAGTTTTAAATGTAATCTTAAACGCAAACTCTTTTACACCGCGTATGCTGATCACTCCTAGTAAGGACTAATCGGCGCGTTACAAATTGGTTTTGTATTGTATTTGTATTATTTATGGTCGCCCTATGTAATAGGGCAGATTTTCATCCTGTCGTTTGTTCTTCTTCCCTTTTGCTGCCATTTCTGGTGCAATGTATGTATATATCAAGCCTATATTGGAATATAACAGCATTCTGTGGTCTTCTCATTACAAACAAGATATATATGCCATTGAATGTGTTTAACACAAACTTACTACTCATCTTCCTGACCTGGGCTGTCACTCTTATCCAGAGCATCTCAAAATAATTTTTATACCTTGTCTCAAACTAAGATGTTTACACATCAATTTACTTTGGTGTTATAGGATTGTTTTTGATGTTATGCCACTGAACTATCAAGAATTGTTTAAAATTAGTGATAATAGTATCCAGTATCTGCGTACAAAAATACAAAATCAGTAAATCATTTTGCTCAAAATGATTACTTACCGTATTTTGTATGCCTTCAGTTCTTTGACACTCTTACTTGGGTTAGTTGGAAGAGCATCCGGCCTGTAAAAAATTGAGTGATGAGGTGCTGGCATGGTTGCCTGTCTGGAGTGAGGTGCCAATGATATGCATATGGTCACAGCATAAATAACAATTTTTTTTCTTGTGCTGTGATATGGTCCAGCTGGTGCTAATCCCTTGCTTCATTAACCTTTCTGGCGCCGGCTTACCCAGGTCATCCTGGAAAAAGAGGCCATTAAACTGGTGTCTAAAATCATTTTGCTCTACTAATACTCACTTGTGGTTTTTTACTCAAGAGTCGTAAATGTCTATAGCCCGGTAACTCGGAATAGATCTCAGATTAGCTATGCGTAGTTTGGCGAGTTATTCCGAGAATAAACTGCGATTTGCAGTTGATAAAATGCGTCTTATGCCTAATCGTTGAATAACGATAATCGGACAATAAACCAAGTTGATCGCTTTGCCAACAGCATGTTTTTCGCATGATTGCACTGCATGTGTTGTGTTTATTATTCTATTAAGGGTAATTCAAGTGCTGATGATATTTTGGCCCTTCTGTCCTCTACAACATCTGTACTAACCACCTGTGTGTAATGTTTTACTGTTTTTATCCTGTATTTTGTAATGTTCTCAAAATAGATGATGATAATGATTCTAAAGGTTATTTTGGGAAGAGAACCAAGGATGGAAATGGCTAACGAAGGCTCACCTGAAAAAAATGGCTGTTATAAAGTACATGGTGCCAGTATCTAGAATTATTAGGTCAGAACCAAGTCTTCAGCATGCCGTCATTTGGCAGATACGCATACACGTTCCATGCTGCATTTGAATCTGTAGCTGTTTGTAATGAATGTACTTTTTCATTTCTGTAGCATAAGATTTTATTGTGTTGATGTGTATGATATAAGTGGGATCTGCAGTGACATAATGCACGATAAATTATATACACGTACTATGCTGCTTCTGAAGATATGACCATGTGGTGGAATGGAAATGCAATTATTATAGACTTATTACTGCTGATTGCAGGTGATTGTTCAGTTTTGAATTTGAATGCTGTTTGTCTAGTGTCTTTGCTGTGAATGTGAGCAAATACAAGGAAAAGTGACTTCTCATTTTACCATTATTGTTGAAGCAACATGTTTCTGAACTGAATTGCCACCGTCTAACACACAATTCTGGCTTGTTATCAGACATGTAAACGTTGATGTTGTTCCAGGCATGTTGCATCACCAAAGCTTTTTATTTATCATAAAGTGAAGGATATGGATAATCAGGATATAACAAATAACACTTCTAAAATAGGGCTCCAGTTTTTGGACGACCATTTGTTAAATGGTTCGTTCTATGCTATCAGACTGTTGTCGGTCCTGTCCTAGTCTGTAACGTTGGTGTATTGTGGCCAAACGGCTGGATAGATCAAGATACCATGTAGTACGGAGGTAGGCCTTGGCCCAGGCCACATTGTGCTGGGGACCCAGCTCCCCATGGAAAGGGGCACAGCAGCCCCCCACTTTCGCAGTTTACAGGCATCCGTATAAACTGCGGCCCATGTCTATTGTGGCCAAACGGCTGGATG
>Ga0056135_10000434_pt1 | contig 11045 bp, 9 predicted proteins | sample WorMetG1aBELIZE1_FD_67481 | JGI IMG/M metagenome (GOLD analysis project Ga0056135, IMG submission 67481) | Marine gutless worms symbiont microbial communities from Max Planck institute for Marine Microbiology, Germany - Inanidrilus... ...
CAAGAATATTTTAAATTTTATTAAAAATACCAACTTGCACGATAAATTGTAATTTTTAAGTATCAAGTATAAAAACATTAATCTAACGCAATTATAACTTATTTTTGCTTCATCTTTTTTTTCAGTTTTTTTATATTTTTTTAGTTCTCTTTTACAACATACCTAACCTATACTCACATAATTGTATGTATATTTATATATGTATATGTATGCATATGGATAGATATATCTATAATTTACTGTAAAATATACCTACAAACCTACAGGCACGATATGACCTATTCTGTGTTAAAAGTGCCGTTAAACCCCAACCAACCAACCAACCGTTAGCATTGGCAGTATGCTGAATAGTTGTCATTAATTTGCTATTAAATGACCACATTTTTCTTTCAACAAAATACTGAATATGTAAAGCATGGTGAATGCCATTCTTGTTACCAGCATCTGTTGAAAGAAGATAGAATATTAGTGACGATAATGTGTACAGGTTTAGCATGTCACCAGCAAATCAAACAACGTTTCTCAGAAAAAGTGTGCCGCTTTTATTTGTGCTGTACAGTTATATCAAGGTATGGAGACGGTGCAGGTAACACCGTTGAGGAGAACTCTAGCATCTTCTACCTAATCTGAATGCGCTAGTTGCCTTCAGTGCTTTGACACGGTTGGGCGGCAGGAAAGGCATCCGGCCTGTAAAAAATATGGGGGGATGGTAGAGGTGGGCACTGGTTAGTCAGGATGGAGTGGCACCCAGCCGGATGGTCAGTGTGTTTGCCTCTGTTAATCTCCCCTTGCACCATGAAGTCCAGAAGTTCTGTTCTGGCACTGGCTCACCCGGGTGGTCCGGGAAAAAGGGCCGTAATACGGTTGTGGTGTGGTGGTGTGGTACAGTTGTATCAAATATTTGCGAATCATCATGGTTTTTGGTATGTTGAAGCAAGAAATAATTAGCACAAGGCAATCACAGATTACACTTCGTCTGCGCTGTGCAATCCCGTCACCCCCTTCCTGCCAATAGGCGATGCAGCCTATCGTCGACATACCGGAGGAGGACCGATCCACGGACATAGGCAGTATGCACAAAAAATTGGTAAAGATCATGCCTGTGGTTCCAGAGATATCCTGTCGGACAGACACACAGACAGACACACTCATCACGATTCACAATACTTCGCAACTGCTCCTGCAGGCGAAATAAATATATTACAGTTATATATTTGACCAACACACATGGTTTTGTGTGCATACTGTAGCACGTGAAATGCACCAACAATACATTTAACCGATTTGCAGCTTATACCACACCACCACAACTGTTTTACGGCCCTTTTTCCAGGACCACCCGGGTGAGCCGGTGCCAGAAGAGAACTTCTGGACTTTATGGTGCAAGGGGAGAGTAACAGAGGCAGACACACAGACCATCCGGCTGGGCGCCACTCCATCCGGACTAACCAGTGCCCACCTCCACCATATACCCCATATTTTTTTACGGGCTGGATGCCCTTCCTGCCGCCAAACCAACGGTGTCAAAGCACTGAAGGCAACTAGCGTATTCGGATTAGCGAGAAGACGCTAGAGTTCTCCTCAATGGTGTTACCTGCACCGTCTCCGTACCTTCGAATTGCAGCTCATAGTCACTGAAAATTACATAACAATAAGACATGAGTAACAGTCTTTGCATGTGTGAGTGTTATTGAAGTAGTCAGAACACTTGTGACACAGTGCAGTCATGTGATGCACAGTGATACAGGTTTTGGGGAAAAGGGTTTTGATACAAAAGTCACAGATGAATCTCTAGTGTTCTGCTGTTACCAGCAGGTTCATCACATTTTTAACATGTCATGTCCAAGGGTGATACTCCAGGTGAGGAGCCATGATGGTATGTCTGCACCACAGAATGTTGCAGCTGCAGTGCATACTCACAGTCTCATGTATCACATATTTGCCAGGGTGGTTTCCAGTTGCCTTCCCTGCAGTCTTCATCTTCCAGAATTTCCTTCTCCTATGGTAGGTCCTCCCTAACTGCAGAGGCTTTCCTCTGACATCACTGTCTTTAGCCAGCAGCCAGCTGCTGATGCAGACCCACGTACCCGGCCTGCAAGACACTACTGGGTTACTTGTACTTAGTCACAGCACCAGCCACTGCCTTTCCTTTGGCCCTCCGGTATACCCTTTGTCTGCATCATCCACATTAAGGCTGCCGTTGCCCACCCCCATGACGTGGACGCACGAACTAACCTGTTGTAGCTGGGGACAGTGAGGATTTTGACGAGGGGGCCATAGATGAATATGCCACAGTAAATAGGCTTTAGCATGATTAATGTTAACCAATTGATGTGGACGTTGTCAATTTAGCTGTTGTGGGAGCCATACACACCACAGTTCGGTGGACACATTGAGGTCGCACTGCACCATTCCTCCGTGTTGTGGCCTTGGTCTGGTTTTGTTGCTGTATCGATCTCTGTTGCCAAGCGTGCTGCTAATTGGGAAGGCGTTGCACAGGGTCAGATCACCATGACCATTGAGTCACCACCTGGTGTAAGTTTTGCACTTGCTGTCTTAAAGTTTATTTTTAAATAATATTGTCTAGAAAGTCACACTTTTGTATGCTTATAACTGAGGTGTGAGTCAGTATTCTAAAAGGTGTTTGAGTCGTTAGTATGTCTGTACGTCATTGTGATGTGAACAAACTGTGCCATGCTTAAAATTTTCAACATATACAGTTACAGATCGATGAATACAAAAAGTCTTTTATCCCATACTGTATTGTAGAATTAACTTTTTGTGGTAACTTTGTACAAGAAGTGAACTGATGTGAAAATATGCATATTTTAACATTAGGTTTTAAGTGTTTTAAGCCATGTTTAGGGTTCAACCTAAATGACAGGAAAAAGGATGATACTTTATTGCAGAAATTGGCATTTACAGAAAATTTACAGTTTGAAAATTTTGTGGAAATTTCTCTGTCCTTATTTCAGTGTTGTAATAATGATGAATAATATGTCGAATGTAAACTAACCAAATTCTTTTTAATTCCAGTATGCGGCAATTTACCTCCTATTTGTCATTGGTGATCATTTGCCTTCAGTGCTTTGACGCTGTTGGTTGGGCGCAGGAAGGGCATCTGGGTGGTGAAGTATTGTCTTGGTTATCTGTCTGGAGGCCCCGTGCGGGCTTCGGGGCCATAAGTAAGTAGGTAACTTTAATGTGCCTGCGATTCACTTGTTGATTTCGGCGCTGTATATGCATGTATGTGTATTATTTGTATTATTTCTCTTTGCTTACCTTTCCTATTTATATTTTCTCTTCTCTTTTTTCTTCTTACCTTTATCTATCTTTTACCTTCCAGAATATGGACCCGCTCCGTTTCCAGGCTGGAGGTCGTAGGAGGCGACCGAAGCTGGATTTAGTTTATTTGGGTTGATTTTGTGTTAACTGTATTTTTTAGTTAAGGATGCACGTTTGATTTTGTTGTATTTGATTATTTTTGTCTTGCGATGTGATAGTTGTCTCCCCTGTTGTAGGCGCTAGCGTAATAATTTAAATGAGTCTGTCGATCCCTTTCCCTTTTTGGCTGGCTGCTGAACAAAAAGGCGGCCAGGGTTGAGGTTAATATGTTGCTAGCCTTCCTTCACTGGGTAAGGATAACTCTCCATCTCTGACCTTTCGTCTCCGATATAGCCGTATTTCTGCTGAAAATGGACATTAAACTCCAACTAACTAACTATCTGTCTGGAGCGAGGTGCAAATGATTTTTATATGGTCCAGCTAATGTCACTGCCACCCCGTCATCTCTTGCTCCAGTAAAATCCAGAATGGTTTAGCTTTCTGGTGCCGGCTTAACCAGGTTGCCCTGGAAAAAAGGTAGTTAAACGGATGTAGTAGTTGTTATTGGTTATCAGTAAGCCTCCTGTACAGTGAAGTTTCACATGCAGCAAAGGACAAAATGGGCATTGAAATGTATGACAGAGTTTGAAAAACAGACACACAGACCACCCGGGTGAGCTGGTGCCAGAAGAGAACTTCTGGACTTTATGGTGCAAGGGAAGATTAACAGAGGCAGACACATTGACCATCCGGATGGGCACCACTCCATCCGGACTGGTAACCATTGCCCACCTCCACCATCCCCCATATTTTTTACAGGCCGGATGCCCTTCCTGCCGCCCAACCAACAGCGTCATAGCACTGAAGGCAACTAGCACATTCGGATTAGGGAGAAGACGCTAGAGTTCTCAGCAGTGTTACCGGCACCGTCTCCATACCATAAAACTTAACACGTGAATGCTTTTCCCTGGAAGATGGCTGAATTCCTGGAAAGTGTCACTACAGTCACGTGAACTAGATTGGGCCTTACCCATATTCTGTGCAGATCCAGCACTCGAGCTGCAGTATAAATAACTATGTGTGCTGCACGTGAATGTGATTTCTGAATGGTAGGATGGTGAGACTGAGCCTCGTGTGGCAACTGTGAAGCTGCCCGTCAAAGTGAAAGTGATTCCAACTCCACCTCGCAGTAAGCGGCTGTTGTGGGATCAGTATCACAATCTTCGCTATCCTCCGGGCTACTTTCCTCGTGACAATCTGCGCATGAAGAATGATCCTTTAGACTGGTTGGTATTCAGTTGTACAACTAGCAGTTTGTTCATGTTGTATGGTAAATGCCTCCTCCCTTCTGGTAGACAACATCTGAGCACTGATAACTGTCTAGAGGATAACTAGTTTTGTTACGACCACCAAAGTTTCACCGCCATCGTGGTGGTTGGCTACCATCGAACCAACACCACCATCGCGGTGTTTTGCAGTGTTCTCGACGGTCTTTCTGGGCGCTGTTTCCTAAAAACTGCCCCTCATTATTCCGTAGAGCAGTGATAGTCATCTAAATGCCGCATCATATGATCGCGCGTGAATGCATGGCAAGTTGGCGACATCGCCTGCTGTCCCGCTACGCATCCGCTTCCCCACTCGCAAACGACACAACAGCTTCCATTCTCTATCGCTTCACAGACCGCCTTTGGCGTAGTAGTGAGAATAGGTACCCGCAGTGTAGATTGCATTGAGTAGTTTTAGGGCGTGATCGCAGTGCCCAACCCGACTCAACTCGACTCACCTCAGCCACTTAAGTTGAATTGAGTTGAGTCAGGTCGGGCGCTGTGCTCACGGTTTTAGACTATAGCGAAGTAGCAGCAACGTACTTTTGTATCTAGGACTACTAGCGCAATCAGGCGACTTATTAGCAACAGCGGCAGTGGTTGATGTGTGGGTTGTTATGAGGCAGAAGGGGAAGGAAACAGATTGTGCAATGCATGGTGCATACTGCCCATAAAGGCCAGGCAGCATGTCACATCTAGATAAGTGAACTACATGTCCAAACAGAAACGGCCAGCAGCTAGTGGCTATCCAGATATCGATTAACAACCCTAGGTTTCACACCGACCGATAGTCTGCACCGGCACCGTGGTGGCATGTCAGCACCGCCACCGACCGAGTTGCAAATTCCTGCGACCGTAACAACACTAAGGATAACGTGAAAAATTAACAGAACTGTTCTATGCTGTAGTGTGATGTGGTGCTGTAGTAATTGTAGAGTTGTGCACAATGATATGCACACATATATTAACAGCCAAGACCATTTTTTTCTTCTGTTGTTGGCTTTTGTTGTGTTAGGTTTATTTTCTTCAGTACTTGCCCAAAGATTGGCTGGGAAGAACATCTTTCAAATGACCTATTATGTGTTGAGCGGGATGTAAAACCTTAAAGTCAGTAATCAGTGCACAGTAACTGATGGTTTCTCTTTTTATTTGGTCGTGTATTTCTCACTTGACAGTGTCAGTAGTAATAACTGACCTCAGCTGAAGTATTTCTGCTTGAATTTTTTATGCATTTTTCGGAGCCACGTTAGCATTTATTGCCACTGTTGTGGTGTATGTCAACTGAAGTGCTTACAAGTGCCACAATGTTTTAGATGCATGTAAATTATTACTTTGCCCGCAGGAGTGGTTGCGAAGTATTGTGATGAGTGTGCCTGTCTGTGGATCTGTCTGTCTCTCTGTCCGTCCATCCACCAGGATATCTCTAAAACCACACACGTGATCTTTACTAAATTTTGTGTGCATATTGCCTGTGTCCATGGCTCGATTGTCCTCCGACACGTTTACAATAGGCCGCATCGCATATCACCGGGAAGGGGTTTTTTTCCCCATTGAAAATGCATTATCGGCCGGGAAAGGTGAGATGGGAGTGCACAGTGTGGGCAAAGTATGCTATCTATGATTGCCTTGTTTGTTCATGTGTACTGTGTATTTGCCTGTACAATGTAATTTGTGATGTATGTGCATTATAAGTGATATTAGTTTATTGCTGGGTTTTTATTGTTTATTTTGTACAAAACTGCGCAATAAAATACCTTGAAAACAAGGTAAGTTAAAATATTCAGAACAAGTACAGTAAATGACAGTTGTAGAATTAAAGCAGTTATAACAGATTGCAGCCGGAAATAGCTATCATAGGTTATGCTGTGTACTGCAGCACTGTTCCTGATGTTATTATGCATCATAAACTCCCCACTATTTGTTGCAGGAATGGTGATCACATTCATACTAACTTCAGAGATATGTACCTCCACCTTCGGGCTAATGGATACTTCATTGAAGTACTTGGTAGGTTTTATAGTTGTATATGATTGCAGGTAACAGGAATGATGAATATGAAAAAAATGTCTTTGGTTGTTCTTTTGAAGTCTTGCCATGTACTGTCACTTCATTCTCTAACTAAGTAAGAATGTTTATAAGTTGGTGATAAGCAAACTGTTGCAATTTGCTATAGTTCATGACCAGTTAATTTGAAAAGTTTCATCAAAAGTGTAAACGTTGATTTGGTAGTTATCTCCAAATTATGACAAATGTGAGGTACAATTATTAATAGCCTGTTACTGTGTGGACAGAATGTGCAGTATTTGTTCTTCTTTCATATTATAGAATGATAGCACAATGTGGAATATAGCAACGTTATTGATATGTTTTTTGTTTGATTTCAGGTGCACCATTTACGTGCTTTGATGCCTCGCAGTACGGTAAATTTTATTCTTGCTATGTTGGATTCATTAAGCTGCTGGCTGATACAATTGCCACCATAATTTGTGTTTGTAGTATAAACTCATAATAATAATACCATGATATCTCTATCATCATGGCATAGTCATTACGAGAGTTCGCTCAGCTCAGTTGAAGAATGTAGACTGAAGGCTGGGTGGCTGCCAACCCTCACACCAAGCCACTCAACAGTGTAAATGTAGATTTGTGTAAGTGCATTGTCCAGTACACTGCTGATGTTAGTCAACTGGTTAAGGCTGCTGTCATATGCATCTACGACTGTCATTTATTATTATCACTCATTCCAGAAGCTGGTAATTTTACCATCCCACATAGGGTGGAAGACTGAGAAGACTAGACACTGCAGTAAGGTGTGCAGCCTCGCAGTGGCTGTCATAATAAACACAGTAAGAGTCAAACCAGGGTCCTTCAAACTACAGTCAGGCATGTCGGCGCTAGACTACTGCCACCTGCGATTGATATGAATATAATAGTGTGATATGTAGTTATGATATGTGAATCAGTGTTAGTTGTTGGAATATACGGTGTACGTTGTTAAAGATGCTGAATAATTGTAAGTTCTGCTGTGTGTATGCCTGTTCTGGCAGGCACGCTGCTGATTGTCGATCCTGAGGAAGAATATTTTCCAGAAGAAATTGTTAAGTTAAAACGTGATATTGACAATGGTCTTTCGCTCATTATTTTTGCTGATTGGTACAATGTCAGTGTCATGGAGAAGGTGAAGTTCTATGACGAAAACACACGGTCAATAACTGAACATGTTTTTGTGTAGACTTGTATTTTGTTCTGAATGGGCCTGCTACTAATGTAGGTATTACTAAGTGTTTTAGCATTAATAGTTAATAATAGTAACAGAGAGATTGTTATGTTTGATTATGCAAGCTGCTTTTAAAACTGAGGTTGTATGACTATAATTATGTCTGTGTTTCATTAAAAGGCTAGAGTCAATTCAGTTCAGTTGGTTCCAGTGATAGTTTAGTAACTATAACTGAAGCTAAAACTAAAATGATATTGTCTAGTTAACTATAACTAAACATATTTTCATAAATAAAACTAAAAATGATCTGTATACCTAAAATTTTAGTTATTTATCCACGTGGTTGAAAGTGAACCATGATTCACTTGTTGACAAGGGAGTGTGAACACAAAGACTGAGCAGTGTTACTACTGTTGTGCATAGAGACAGACATCCATTGTTATGGCTGACCTGCGTAGCAGATGCGGACATTATATTTTGTCCTGTGGTTTCTTCTTCTTCTATTTTTTTTTCCTCGCCTAATCTCAGCCGTCACAGATTGCATGTCTGCCATACTTCGACGCATGGTGTGGCCTTAGTTCGAATTTGAGATGCAGGTCTGAAACGTGCTGCACGTGGCTCGCGGAAAATACACGACACAAAAATTCGCCATCTGCACACCGTTGCACAACTTTGTCAGGCTATATCTTCGCAACTAAGGCACTATCAACAATCAGAAAAAAACTTGTCTCCTCTACATGATGTTACAATATGGTGAACTTCGGCCTACTAGCAGCTGAAATCGATTCGTTAGTTTGGGGCACCCCAGCTAATTTCAGCGGGTTTCACGTCTTGGCAGCGTTACTGCACAGCACTCTCGTAGTGGGCGCCAGCCAAACTTTGCAGCGTTGAGCAGAGGTCGCCACCTGTATTCGACAGGGCGGCCATCACGTTGGGCATTGGCCCATATTCTAGTTGATATTTGGTCTACTATAATTACAGTGTCCACTCCAGAGTAATAGGTCTAATTGTAATGTAATTAGTGCACTATTGCAGACAGTGGTGGATGCCTGATACTGGTGGTGCAAATATTCCAGCCTTGAATGATCTTGTATCTCCATTGAACATGGCGTTCAGGTTAGTAGTATATCACTGCTGGATCATATGCTCACATAGTATGTATGTTATTCTGTTTTGGTCCTTTTTTGAACATCGATCAGTAAAATGTGAGACCAGGTAGTTTCAGTTGGAGGAGGTTAGTTCCTTTTCAGTTGATCGGGTTTTGTGGATAATTTCCAAGAAGTAAATACAAATATGAATTGTGTGGGAATGAGAATTGCTTGCCTACTGGACATTTGAGAATATGTGAAATTTGTTTTCCATGTTATTGCAGTAGGTCCATATTTTCTATTGCTGTCTGTTGCATGCTGTGTAATTGTCTTGTTTATTTTTTGCTGCATGAGATACGCAGATGGTGCAGGTAACACCAGATGGGTCCAAGGAATTGTATCTTACATAGGGGTCCAGATCCCCCATGGGAAGGGGCAATTTTTAGGGAAAGGGGCGCCCATTGTAAAGTACAGGGACACTCTGGTCACCTGTGCGAAAATAGCTAAACCGATCGTGATGCAGTTTGGATTGTGGGCTTGGTCTGCCTCAAGGAATCATGAAGTAGATGAAGGTCCCAAATCCCAATTGCCCCACAAGAAGGGGCAATTTTGGGGGAAAGGGTCCCCATTTTAAAGTATTGGCACTTTCTGCCGTGAGCTGTGCAGAAACTGCTGAACCGATCGATTTGCCATTTGGGATGTGGACTCGGGTGTGCTGAAGGAAGCACAAGTTCAATCATATTTGCCCGGTGGCGCCAATGTGCCCTCCCCTGTGGGTACATTGGTGCCACCTGGCAAACACGATTGAACCATCCATCTGCGGCAGCAATGCGGTCTTATGTCAAATTACTTTGACCACTTGTTTGTTTTAAGACACCATATGGTAGTTACTTTCCAAGTATTTTTAAAGTTTTGGGTAATGTTGTTGGACAGCAACTTACAGGCTGCAGTGTCACTGTCATTTCAGACATTAGTTGGTGGACGTTAGTAGTGATTATCTGTGGTCGGGGTCTGTGCTTTGAGTTCATTTCAGTTCCTTGGTGCTTGATTGCGCAGCACGAGAGGCATCCAGCAAACACGTGGCACAGCTGTTGCTAAGAGACAGTGTGGTATTGTGTGCCTTTAGGCTAGTTTCTCATAAGTTGTCTATGTACTTGTAGTATTTACTGTGGTCAGGTCGATGTACCGAATCTGACTTGCCTGATAACCCTATCCAAAATAGATAGGTTTCTTAGAATTTAAAAAGTGGTCATTTTACCCAGATCATGCCTCCTTGGAGGTTATTTATCATTGCTTGTATATTTTTGGCCATAATCAGTGTAAACCACAATTTTGGACCACAGTTTTGGTTTTCCTAGATTCATTTCCAGAGTAGGGGGCCAATAAAAAAGGTCACGTTGCCCTGATCACACATTCTGTTGGGTTTTGTTTGTCATCTTTTAGCTATTACTTGCGGTGATCAGTCTGTGTACCAAACTGGAAATACCTATCTTTACCCACTTCCAAGGTAGGCAGAGTAGTCGTACAATTTAAAATGGGGTCTGGTCTGTTAACCCAGATCAAGCCACCTTGGAGGTTATTCGTTATTTCTTGGATAATACTTGCCAGTCTTGATTTGTTTACGATATCTGAGTTACCTGGCTTCAGTACTACTACTGTTATTCACATGACGCTCACGATGCCCTCGTGGCACAATTTGTCATCCGTGATCTCCAGTCTTCGTATTAGTTTGAAATGCCTGGCTGTACCCATTGCAGATATAGGAAGTGGCTACCAAAGCAAACAGATGGGTTAGTTAGGGGTTACTACAGATCACTGGAAATGGTGCCATTCAGTAAGGTGGTTGTAATCTCTAAATATTGTTCAATAGTAATTATTGTTTTGCACAAGTAATGAGATATAGCGGCATCTTTGTGTAAAATTGACAGTTTTCCACACATGCCCACCTTTTAATGCCCACTATCAGGGATGGTGTTGGCAATAGTGTTGTTACGGTGGCAGAAATTTGCAACTCGGTCGGTGGCGGTGTTTTGTTTGACACACCACCGCGGTGTCGGTGGCGGTGGCGGTGGCGAATGTCTGCAGTATGCA
>Ga0056135_10000435_pt1 | contig 11042 bp, 6 predicted proteins | sample WorMetG1aBELIZE1_FD_67481 | JGI IMG/M metagenome (GOLD analysis project Ga0056135, IMG submission 67481) | Marine gutless worms symbiont microbial communities from Max Planck institute for Marine Microbiology, Germany - Inanidrilus... ...
CAAGGTGATTGATTGAGAAGCAGACAAAGCTGGCAGACTCATAAGGGAGGCGATATGGATCAGGAAGACCGACAACATGAATCGAGACGAGGGGAGCTACCAGTTGAGCCACGTATGGGATAATCTTTTACATATTGACGACCGGCACAGGAAGTCAGTCCTGATGAAGGCTTCCGGCGTGAAGCCGAAACGTCGATAAAACAGTATGTTGTTTTGGTTGATTTAGAGTAATTAATATAATCAATACAACTCATTTGTCTGGCCTTCAGCAGTGTGCCTAAGCATGTGAGTCCTAAGACTACTACGCTGAGTAATATGCTTGTGACATAAATCACACTTGTGAGGTCTTTCACCAGGTATGTTTAATCATGTGGTCCTTCAGATGGCCAAGTTGAGTGAACTGTTTGTTGCACACTGCACACTTGTGTGGCATGTCACCAGTATGGGTAAGAACGTGTTGCTTAAGAGTGTATGGTGAAGAGAACTGCTTGTCACACATGCTGCATTTGTGTGGCTTTTCGCTGGTATGTGTAAAGGTATGTCGCTTAAGATTGCCACTAACAGAAAACTGCCTATGACACACCTCACATTTATGTGCCTTTCAACAGTATGTGTCAGCATGTGTGCCTCAAGAGTGCAAGACTCGGCAAATTCCTTGTCACAAACTTCACATTTGGGTGGCTTTTCAATAGCATGCCTAAACATGTGCGCCCTGAGACTGCAACAATGGGCAAATTCCTTGTCACAAATGGCACATTTGTGTGGCTTTTTGCCGGTATCAGTAAGCATATTGACGCTAAGATGGCTACGTTCAGTAAATTGCTTGTGACACACTCCAAACTTGAATGGCTTTTCGCCAGTATGCATAAGCTTGTGGCTCTTAAGACTGTCAGGTATAGCAAACTCCTGGTGACATAGATCGCATTTGTGTGGCTTTTTACCCATATGTACAAGCATGTGCTTCTTGACATCACTCTGTCGCGTAAACTGCTTGTGACAAACATCACATTGGTGTGGTCGCTGATCACTATGTATAAGCCGGTGCTTATGAAGACTGCCACGCTGAGTAAACTGTCTGTGGCACACTTCACACTGGTAAGGCCTTTCACCAGTATGTGTATGCACGTGCTCCCTAAGATTGCTATGTTCAGGAAACTCCTTATGACATATGAAACATTTGTGTGGTCTTACACCCATGTGCTTTTTTAAGTACAATCCGAGACTGCGGGCTTTCAGAAACGCCTTTGTACAAATACAGCGCACGTAAGTAAGCTCCACGGTATGAGTATGCATGTGTTTTCTCAACGCCTGGGTTTTTGAGCCTGCGTGAGCTGTTAGAAACCTGGTCAGACGAATTTTGTGTTTCAGAATCATCCATTTGTCTCACATCTACAAAGTCACCCGCATCTTCATCTGTAAACATCCCAGAACCGACACCAGCTACGTGTCTTGACAGCAGATCACAGAACGTTTCGACCCCTCCCTTCTGATCATGTTCACTTTGATTTGCATCATTAATAACTGTGCTGCACAACGCATCTTGCCACAGTCTACATCATAAGTGTCAGAGGTCACCTCATCTTCAGGAGTCTTGTAGATGACCAGATAAGGTGTGTTCCCTAATGGCTGGCTTGGTGCTTGTTGAATAGGTGCCCGGTGAACAAACACAGCAAATAAAAATATCCGTTATCTTGCAAGTTGCAGGAATGGTAGTAACAAAACAAATGACAAAGATGGCTGAAAATACAGTTCAATTCATTGGTTAAACTCCACACAAAAATAGGTCATTTGATAAATGTTTTTCCTAGCCAATGTCTTGGCACAGTACTGAATAAACCAAAATCTAACACAAAAAAACACAAACACATAAATAAACTATAACACAACAAAGTGACTGAGGTGGTTCACAGATGCACTAAACAACTTATCACTTCAGTACGAGGTTGTGATCACACAGACAATGTGCATGTTTTTCATATATCCAAGACTTATGTGTCAAAACTACCTTTCAAAAACGTGCACTATGACAATCACCCTCCACAAGCATGACTCTGAAAACTGCACGTTGACAACAGCTCATTCGATACACATAATACCAGTTCAGGTAATTACCGGGGTAAACATGTGTTGCTTACCACCCATCCTCACCATCTCTCAACTATCCTCCCAGATCCCCCACTGTCCGTTATGCATACTGTCACACTGCAGCAGATATTTACAAGGCATCACACTGCATTATTGTGACACACTATTTGCAGTATTCATACATGATGCCTCTAATTAAATTACCGGTAGACAGTTCTGCTTCAAGCTATACGTTTTAACAACTTTCTGACTTACTGTGCTGACCTAACACCAGATTCATTTACATTTAAATTATTATGGCACTTTATGTTTTCAACTACTGGCTAAATTGTAGGGGTGTATAAGCTTCTGTATGTGAGAAATGCCAGTACAATAAATTACCTGTGATATGCATTGCAGTTTTATGGCCTTTCATCAGCATGTGAAAGTATGTGTGGCAATCTTGACTATATCAGGTTAACTGATTCAATTTTCGTGGACCAATAAATCGACTATCGACTAGTAGTCAACTAACAATGCGACTGTGAGACCAATGAACTAAATTTTAGTGGGCTTATTGGCAATTAATTGAGCAACTGTGCTTTGTACAAATACCAAATGGCTCATGACATCGATTAATGAATTAGTCAAATACTTTATCCACAACAATTAATTGACTAAATGTGTGGTTCATCAACTATTTTTTGCAGATTAATCAACAATTAATGGACTAGTCACAACTACCAATCGACTAACTGACTAATCATAACAGCTTAATCAACTAAGTTTCGCTAGATTTATCCACAATTAATCAAGGAACTGTCAACTACTGCTAAAATAAATGATAAATTGGAGGTAATAAATAATGCCACACCACCCAAATACATTGTGCATTGCCAGGTAGTGGATAAGTTCTGCTACCTAGGTGAAATGTTGAGTGTGGATGGAGATGCTGATGCAGCTGTGGAGGCCAGAATTCGAATTGGATGGAATAAATTCAGGCAGTTGGTACTATTGCTTACCAATAGGGATATATCATTGATTAGGAGAGGGAGGCTGTATTGCAGCTATGTGCGAAGTAGTATGCTACACGGAAGTGAGACCTGGCCTTGTCAGGAAAGAAAATGAGGTGGCACTTCAGCGAGCAGAGATGAGAATGGTCAGATGGATGTGTAAAGGTAAAAGGCAGAGTTCCAAGTAAGGAGTTAAGAGAAAGACTAGGAATAGATGATATAATATTGATACTACAGCAAAACAGGTTGTGATGGCATGGGCATGTGCTGCAAAAAGAAGACATTGATTGGGTGAAGAAATGTATGGAATATGAGGTGGAGGGCTCCAGACCAAGAGGTAGACCAAAGAGGACATGGAAAGAAGTTGTGCAAAAAGATTGCCAAGCACGTAATTTGAACAAGGAGGATGCTATGGATCGTGGTAGATGGAAGACGCTGACAAAAATTGGATGATGATCAGAATGGTGGGTGGGTGAGTGTTTCTTCCGGTACCGGCTCACCCGGCAGTCCCAGACAAAGGGCCATAAAACGGTTGTTGTTGTTGTGCATTGCCAAGTTATTCACTCATTAGTGTGTTCCATTTCCTATGCCACTTAGATTTTTTAAGTAATGGTATATATGGTACTGGATTGCTATATTGTGACTTTGTGACATATTTATTCGGAAATGACAGCCTTGGAATTAACACTGCCATATCCTGTAATTGGTTCAAGAATGAAACTCAGTTACCATACCGCATCTACAAAATGTCCCACATTTGGCTTGCTACAACTTAGAAACATGCAAACGGACTTTGATATTTTTGGTAGAAATGTCACCGATAAAGTAAGCAATCGAAAGATGCCTTACTATGTCATCTCAAATAACTTGTGCTTCTGCATTACGTGGTAAAACGGAGAAACACAAAAATCATGTTTTTCATTCAAATGCTCTATTAGCGCATTGCCTGAACTCAACTAGCTGCTTGATTTCTTCAAACTTTTTGACTCACGACTCATACTCACACTGCTGTATGACTCCCTAAATCTTGTAATCAACGCATTCAGCTTGGGGCTGTTGGGGACGTGGTTCAGCAGAAAGGAAGTCGAGAGCGATGCAGAAGTTGGACTGTATTGCATGCACTATGCATCAGTGCGCTGTCTTCTGGGTTTCCTATTTCGCAAGGTAATGCAGAAGCACTAGAGAGGTGAAGGTGACGTTGGAAAACAAAGCATTGTCTGCATTCTTACATTCTCAGTAACACTTCTGCCAAAAATTATCGCAATCGGATCGTGTATGTCAAGATTATAGCGATTCAAAGGTGGGACGTTTTTTCACACACAGTGTAATAATAACTAGTACACAGTCATCTACGTTCTGGCCATTATTATGATCAACAATAAACACGGATGACCCAGAAGGAATACAGCGGTCTAAAATCATTCGTTTGTGTCCCATATCTTCAAATAATGAGACTCAAATTAGACGGCATTTCACCAGTCACCACCTTATCCTTTACAGCGTTCAGATACACGCTGTTACTGTACTTGCATTATATTTTAATTATTTTTTTCAATACATGCCTAAATTTCCATATGACTTGAGTTGCAACAAGTTCATTTCAAACTACCGATGCACAGACTTTTACTAACACCACAATACGACCTTGTTCACTTTACTCCATTTCACTCAATTTTAGACCAGGACCGCACCACTAAAACCCAACAACTGATCCACTAAAATACTTTAGTCTCACGTAATCAACACAACTCATTCGTCTTGCCTTCGGCCATATGTCTAAGCATGTGAGTTCCAAGACTACTACGCTGAGTAAATTGCTTGTCACACAAATCACACTTGTGAGGTCTTTCGCCAGTATGTTTAATCATGTGAACCTTAAGATGGCCAAGTTGAGCAAACCGCTTGCCACACACTGTACACTTGTGTGGCTTGTCACCGGTATGGGTAAGAGCATGTTGCTTAAGAGTGCAGGTATCAGAAAATCTCTTGTGACACACATCACATTTCTGTGGCTTTTTGCCGGTATGTGTAAACATATGACGCTTAAGACTGAAACTTCCAGAAAGCTGCCTATGACACACGTCACATTTGTATGGCCTTTCAACAGTATGCGTCAGCATATGCGCCTCAAGAGTGCAAGACTCGGCAAATTCCTTGTGACAAACTTCACATCTGTGTGGCCTTTCAATAGCATGCATATACATGTGCTTTGTGAGACTGCAACGATGGGCAAATTCTTTGGCACAAATGGCACATTTGTGTGGCTTTTCGGCAGTATGTGTAAGCATGTGGACGCTAAGATGGCCACGTTTGGTAAATTGCTTGTGACACACTCCACACTTGAATGGCTTTTTACCAGTATGTGTAAGCTTGTGACTCTTAAGATTGTCAGGACGAGCAAACTCCTGGTTACATACATCGCATTTGTGCGGCCTTTCACCCGTATGTGTGAGCATGTGCACTTTCAGACAGTCATATCGCGCAAATTGCTTGTTACACTCAGCACAAGTGTGTGGCTTTTCACCGGAATGTACAACAAACATGTGCTTATTGACATCACCCCGTCGAGCAAACTGCTTGTGACAAACATCACATTTGTGTCGTCTCTGATCACTATGTATTATAAGCCGGTGCTGATGAAGACTGCCACGTTGAGTAAACTGTCTATGGCACACTTCACACTGGTAAGGCCTTTCACCAGTATGTGTACGCATGTGCTCCCTAAGATGGCCATTTTCAGCAAACTGCTTATGACATATGAAACATTTGTATGGTCGTACACCCATGTGTTTTCTCAAGTGCAGCCAGAGACCGCGGGATTTCAGATACGCCTTTGTGCAAATATAGCACACATAAGGCTTCTCCTCAGTGGCTGCATGCACATATTTTCTTACAATTCTCTTACTACGTGCAAATGATTTCTCAATGCCTGGGTTTTTGAGCCTGGTGGAGCTGTTAGTCACCCGGTCAGACATATTCTGTGTTTCAGCATCATCCATTTGTCGCATACCTACAAAGTCACTCGCAGCTGCATCTGTGAACATCCCAGAACCCACACCAACTATGTGTCTTGACAGCAGATCACAGAACATTTCGACCCCTCCCTTCTGATCACGTTCACTTTCATTTACATCACTAATAACTGTGCCGGACAACGCATCTTGCCACTGTCCACACTTGTAAGTGACAGAGGTCACCTCATTTTCAGCAATCTTGTGGATGACAGCATAAGGTGTGTCCACTAGTGGCTGGCTTGGTGCTTGTTCAATAGTTGCCTGGTATACAAATACAGCAAATGCAAATATCAGTTATCTAGTAAGTTGCAGTAATGGTAGTAAGGAAACAAATGACAAAGATGGTTGAAAATACAGGTCGAATGATTGAGTTAAATTCAACAGAAAGCAGGTCATTTCAGAGATGTTCTTCCTAGCCAATGTCTTGGCAGAATACAGAATAAACCAAAATCTAACACAACAAACGCACAAATACACAGATAAACTATAACACAACAAAGTGACTGAGGCGGTTCACAGATGCACTAAAAAACTTACATTTAAGTACGAAATTGTTATCACATGATGTGCATGTTTTTCGTATAAGCAAGACTTATGTGCTGAAAATACCTTCAAAAACGTGCCCTATGACAACTACCCTGCACAAGCATGACTCTGAAAATTGCACGTTGACAAAAGCTCATTCGATACACATAATACCAGTACAGGTAATTACCTGGGTAAACGTGTTGCTTACCACCATCCTCACCATCTCTCAACCATCCTCCCAGATCCCCCGCTGTCCGTTATGCGTACTGTCACACTGCACCATAGATATTTACACACATCACACTGCCTTATTGTGACTCACTATTTGTTGTATTCATACATAATGCCTCTAATTAAATTAAACAGTTCTACTTCAAGCTGTACGTTTTAACAACTTTCTGACTTACTCCGCTAAGCTAACACCGGATTCATTTACATTTAAATGATTACGGCACTTTATAAATGTTTTTACTTACTGGATTGTAGGGGTGAATAAGCTGCTTTGGTACGTGAGAAATGCCAGTATCATAAATCACCTGCGACATGCATCACAGTTTTATTGTCTTTCATCAGCATGTGTAAGTATGTGTGGCAATGTTAACTACATCAGTTGTGACACGTGTGACAAGTATAGAGTTTGTGACGTGTATGTATAATTTTGTGTCTGCTGAGATATCTGAATGTCTTAAATGCAATATGGGACACTTTGAGACACAGGTTAACTGATTCAATTTTTGTGGACCAATAAATTGACTATAGACTACTAATCAACTAATCAACTAAACATGCGACTGTGAGCTCAATCAACTAAATTTTAGAGGGGATCGGGTATGAAACACTGAGAAAATTATGACCAGTGACTATTCAAAACAAATTTTTCGAAACATTTGTACAATGCCTAATTGTTGTAATACGCATAACAACCAAGTGCAGTTTGTTACGTGTATGTGTCATTTTGTGCCCAATGATGACACAACAGAATGTCCAAAATGCCTTTGTACAAATACTATATGGCTCTGGATATCGATCAATTAATTAATCAAATAATTTATCCACAACGATTAACTGAATAAGTGTGAGGTTAACCAACTGACGTCATAATTTGGGTTCAAGATGGAAATTGCAAAAAATGGCTCGAGAGAATTTTAGTATTGGTGCGTTCTACAATATAACCAAAAATCAGGACAATCAATCAAAACTGTAGGACGAGATAGTTTTTGAGCCCCAAAACCCCTAAAAATACAAGTTTTTAGAGGTCACCCAGCCCCCAGGGGTCGCACAGCCCCTATATTCTAGGGGACACAACTAGACCCAGACATATACCATGTGTCCTAGTTTGATCGAAACCGGATAAAAGACGGCTGAGAAAAACTCTGCACAAACAAACAAACAGACAGACAAACAAACAGACACTACGAAAATAATGGTCACTTGGCCGTGAACCAATGAGAATTTAGAAACGGGATAAAATAAGGAAGTAATGTTGGTGGGAGAATAAACTACCATGGTGAAATTAATGTGTAAATTTCCCACAATTCAGAATGTTTCCTGATAGTTGTAAAACATTATTTACTTGATTTTAATTGGTGTCTAGCAATAACTCAGTGCACGCATCCTGTAAATGTTTTGCCGACTAAGGTAGGAATAAAAATATTCCATAAGCATACTCCTACGCCGAGGAGCGTGGCATTCCTACAGTTGTGGCCAAACGGTTGGATGAATCATAATGCCACTTGGTAAAGAGGTCGGCCTCGGCCCTGGCAATACTGTGTCAGATGGGGATCCAGACCCCCACAGCAGCCCCTCCACACTTTCGGCGCATGCCAATTGTGGCCAAACGGTCGCCCATCTCAGCAAGTGATGAGCTATTGTTTCAATATATGCGTAATTTTCCATATGACTTGAGTTGCAACAAGTTCATTTCCAACTACCGATATACAGACTTTTTACTAACACCACAATACGACCTTGTTCACTTTGCGCCATTTCACTCGACTATACCACTAAAACCCAACAACTGATCCACTAAAATACTTTAGTCTCACGTTATCAACGCAACTCATTTGTCTGGCCTTCGGCCATATGTCTAAGCATGTGAGTTCTAAGACTACTACGATGAATAAATTGCTTGTCACACAAATCACACTTGTGAGGTCTTTCGCCAGTATGTTTAATCATGTGGTCCTTAAGATGGCCAAGTTGAGTAAACTGCTTGTCACACACTGTACACTTGTGTGGTTTGTCACCGGTATGGGTAAGAGCATGTTGCTTAAGAGCATAGGTATCAGAAAATCTCTTGTGACACACATCACATTTGTGTGGCGTTTCGCCAGTATGTGTAAACATATGACGCTTAAGACTGAAACTTCCAGAAAGCTGCCTATGACACACTTCACATTTGTGTGGCCTTTCAGCAGTATGTGTCAGCATGTGCGCCTCAAGAGTGCTAGACTCGGCAAATTCCTTGTGACAAACTTCACATTTGTGTGGACTTTCAATAGCATGCATATACATGTGCTTTGTGAGACTGGAACGATGGGCAAATTCTTTGGCACAAATGGCACATTTGTGTGGCTTTTCGCCAGTATGTGTAAGCATGTGGACGCTAAGATGGCCACGTTCCGTAAATTGCTTGTGACACACTCCACACTTGAACGGCTTTTTACCAGTATGTATAAGCTTGTGACTCTTAAGATTGTCGGGTCGAGCAAACTCCTGGTTACATACATCACATTTATGTGGTCTTTCACCCGTATGTGTGATCATGTGCACTTTCAGACGGTCATATCGTGCAAATTGCTTGTTACACTCAGCACAAGTGTGTGGCTTTTCACCGGAATGTACAACAAGCATGTGCTTGTTGACATCACCCTGTCGAGTAAACTGCTTGTGACAAACATCACATTTGTGTCGTCTCCGATCACTATGTATAAGCCGGTGCTGATGAAGACTACCACGTTGAGTAAACTGTCTATGGCACACTTCACACTGGTAAGGCCTTTCACCAGTATGTGTATGCATGTGCTCCCTAAGATGGCCATTTTCAGAAAAGTGCTTATGACATATGAAACATTTGTGTGGTCTTACACCCATGTGTTTTCTTAAGTGCAGCCACAGACTGCGGGATTTCATAAATGCTTTTGTACAAATATAGCACACATAGGGCTGCTCCTCGGTGTCAGTATTCACGTGTTTTCTTATAGTTCTCTTATTATGTGCAAATGATTTATCAATGCCTGGGGTTTTGAGCCTGCTGGAGCTGTCAGTCACCTGCTGTGACAAATTTTGCGTTTCAAAGTCATCCATTTGTCGCACACCTACAATGTAACCTGCATCTGCATCTGTGAACATCCCAGAACCCATATCAGCTACGTGTCTTGACAGCAGATCACAGAACATTTCAACCCCTCCGTTGTCATCACGTTCACTTTCATTTACATCATTAATAGCTGTGGCGGACAATGCATCTTGCCACTGTCCACACTTGTAAGTGACAGAGGTCACCTCATCTTTAGGAGACTTGTGGATGCCAGCATCAGGTATGTTCACTAGTGGCTGGCTTGGTGCTTGTTCAGTAGTTGCCTGGTATACAAATACAGCAGACACAGATATCAGTTATCTAGAGGTAAGTTGCAGGAATGATAGTAAGAAAACAAGTGACAAAGGTGGTTGAAAATATCAGAAATCAGGGAACACAAAGTGCAATTTCAGCTATTTTTGTTATACAACTCTTAAGTGTTTGAAGCTGTTGCTGATTTCACAAACCATGGTATTGATAAAGTAATTAAAAGCCTCTCAAATGTCTGTAGTCCAACATCATCAAGAACAAAATTACTAACCTGTCTTACAGCAGGTATAGCACTGTTAACAGCATCATGGCTCGGATTTGATATGCTGGATGTAACATCTGCTCCCGTGTTGTCATCAGGCTCTACCTGTAAACACATAACATATACTTTCTACCACTGCCGCTACCGCTACTACATGCGTTTAGCGGCCTTTTTTCCAGGACAACCTGGTTAAGTCGACGCCAGAATGGTAAACCATTCTGGATTTTGCTGGAGCAAGAGATAATGGGCTGGCAGTGGCATCAGCTGGACCATATGCAAATCATTTGCACCTCGCTCCAGACAGTACCTCGTCACTCAAGTTTTTAGGCCACATCGCAATACTACATACGTAGATGCGGCCTATTCTTACCGACCGAGTAGCGTGGTCTGTCAGTCTGTCTGTCACACTAGTGAGCGTTGCAAAAACGGCTGCACCGATCGAGCTGCCTTTTGGGTTGAGGACTTGGGTGGGCCTGGGGAACCATGTATTAGATGGGGGTCCAGATCCCCCCATGGGAAGGGGCAAATTTTTGGGGGAGAATGGGCGTCCCATTGTAAAGTATAGGGACACTCTACGGTCGTCTGTGCAAAGA
>Ga0056135_10000436_pt1 | contig 11035 bp, 6 predicted proteins | sample WorMetG1aBELIZE1_FD_67481 | JGI IMG/M metagenome (GOLD analysis project Ga0056135, IMG submission 67481) | Marine gutless worms symbiont microbial communities from Max Planck institute for Marine Microbiology, Germany - Inanidrilus... ...
TAGGGTCAGTTTAGTTTATTTGGTTTGTGCTACTACTTTGGGCAATAATGTGGCGCCATCTGTTCGTACGGATGGAAAATAGCGAAATTCGACGCTTGATTTCCATCCGTAAGGACGGAAAATAGCTAAATTTAACTGTAAATTTCCGTCCCTGTGGACAGCAAATAGCATATATGCGTATAAATTTCCGTCCGTACGGACGGAAAATAGCGAATTATTACACTTGATTTCCGTCCCTATGGACGGAAAATAACACCACCTACGGTTATTGCGTTAGGTTTAATGTTAATCATTCATATCCTTCAACAGTCAACGAAATTAATCTGCAGCAGTGCATGAATTACATGGTTTGAGCATATAACGAGACGGTGTTTACATCTGCTGCCGCCAAATTCTCTGCTACGGCAGCGGTGGCAGCGCCTACTGAAAAGGCTGCCGAGGCTGCGCAGCGGCTGACGAAAATACGGCAGCGCTTCCACTAAGAACACTTTAGCGGACACTGCTGCTCAGCCGCTGGCAGCGATTTCCTTAAAAACACGGCCCTCAGGTAATGGCCAAACATTGTGCAAAGTTTGGTTGGCTTCCGTTGAACGATGTCGCTGCGGTAACGAAGCCAAGACGTGAAAGCCGTTGAAATTAGCTGGGGTGCCCAAACTAACGAAACGATCTCAGCCTCTAGTAGGCTGAAGTTCACCATATTGTGGGGACATGTGGAGGAGATTTGCTGCTTAACAAGTTTTTTTCCGATTGTCGATACGTGCCTTAGTTGCGAAGATATAGCCCGACAAAGTTGTGTGATGGTGCCCAGATGGCGATTTTTTTGCATCCTGCATTTCGAGCGAGCCGCGTGCAGTACATTTTGGACCTGCATTCTAAATTCGCACTAAGGCCACACCATGTGTGGAAGTATGGCAGACATCAAATCTGCGACTGCTGAGATTAGGCGAGGAAAAAAAAGAAACCACAGGGCAAAAATATAATGGTCTGCCCCATTCCTTTTGGCGACTGTAGTGAGGCTTAGCTGAGACGAAATGTGTATTGGCTAGGGTCCGTATAAATCACGCATTGGCCAGTGTATGAACATGCACTGGCCATGCTGGCCGCACCCGCCGTATGCTGTGTACATGGCCGTCAAGCTGACCAAAACGTGAAGACCCCGTTTACATGATCCAACCGGTTGTACAACCGGTTTGACAACCGGCTGCATCGTGTAAACAAACATCCAAACGGTTATCCAACCGGTTGTCAAACCGTGTTGAAGGAACAGCCACTGTTCGTTCAACCGGTTTGACAACCGGCTGTATACACGATACAGCCCGGTTGTCAAACGGGATTGACAACCGGTTGAATGTTTGTATACAAACCAGTTGTTGTATCGTGTATACAAACATTTAACCGGTTGTCAATCCGGTTGGTTTGACAACCGGTTTGACAACATCGGACATCGAAAATTGGTAACATCGGAGCCTGCTGGAACATCGGCGTCGGCAAACCGCCGATGTCGATGTTGTCAAAAATAGTAGTGTTGTTACGACCACGGAACTTTCACTGCCACCGCAGTGGTCGGCTACCACTGAACCTTACAATGTTCTCGGCAGTCTTTCTGGGCGCTGTTTCCTGAAAACTGTCCCTCACTATTCTGTGCAGCTGCGATAGTCATCTAAATGTCGCGTCATTTGATCCCGCGTGAACGCACGGCGACACTGCCCTCCTCCCCCGCGCATCCCTTCCCCACTCACGCGATTCGGTCAGCAGGTCAGCACGACTGTCCAGCTATGCGGCGTGGACTTCGCTCGTTGCACCTTTTGGCTGGCCTCGGCGATCTCAACCGACCGGTTTTACGGCGATTATATCATTTGTCTGAGACTCACGCTGATGCGATGAGTGACGTCACTGTAATGGTCCTTCTGTCGGTTCACCGAGAACTTCGTTCTGAATATGCTGAACTCTCCTTCGACATCTTCTGCGTTCTCCCACATAGCGTTCCTGTCAAGGTTGCTAGACGGTCGACACCTGGCGGCGAGACCGCAGGACAGCTATATTCTAAACGGCTGTCGATATCGTACCATCCTACGCCGGGAAAACGACAGGCGGCGACGAACACAACTCCACTGTTTCGTGGCATGCAGGCGGCTGCTTTTACGTGTGCTGACCTGACTAGATGTAGTGGTGTGAAATGTGAATGGTACCTACAGGCTGCAGTGCAGATTGCGTTGATTAGTTTTAGGGCGTGATCACAGCCCCCGACCAGACTCAGCTCAACTGAACTGAACCATCTTGAGTTGAATTGAGTCGGGTAGGGCGCTTAGACTATAGTGAAGTAGCGGCAAGGTATTTTGTGCCTAGGACTATTAGTGCGATCAGTGTACTTATGCGCTGTTGCGTGAGGTGATCGTCGCTGCAATTGGTCGCACGACCAACCGCCACGACGATCGTGTTGTGTAAACATCATATTATTAACAAAGGCGGTGGCGGTTGGCATGTGCATTGTAATGAGACGTGAGGGGAAGGGAACGGGACAGATGATTCACGTACGTGGCATGTCAAACAAAATACTGCCACCGACCGAGTTGCAAATTCCTGCCACCGTAACGACGCTAACTTCAATCATGAATGGAATACTGCTTTTGCCCGTCCATGAGATTATGGTTCGCCGCGTCACCCGCCTCACATGCAACTGCGCCGTGCCGCCGCCTGCTGGTGATTATGTAATTAGCACCTCCCACGCGCATCCAAATCGCCAATGTCGGTCGTCCGGCGAGACGACCAACGATCGTTAAACATCGGAATCGGGCATCGGAATTTTTTCGCCTGAATATCGGATCATTGGACATCGGTCGTTTTACCTGAATCGGCCGTTCTCTAGTTGAAAAGTAGATATTGAAAATTTGTCTTGACACTATCACCTACACCATGGGCCATAAAAAGGAGCCAACTTATTTTTTCTGTAACTTCGTCAAAAATCAATGGATTTTAATACAGTTTTCAGTGTTGGACTTACAAATGAACGTCACATGACGGTATTTCCTTTACCCACCTCACCTATTTAGTGTTGCTACACTACGTTGTGAAAGTCAAAACACCAAAAATGTAATATTACAGTGGGATATTACCAAAGAAAGTTGCATCTTGTTTGTGTACCATTGCTTCGTCAAAGTTGACCAAGGTCATCATATGCCTTACATTTACTTGTTAGGGGTGTTATACAGCAATGCATATATGAAACAAAGATTCACAACATCAATGACCTTCGAAAACGCTTGATGCAAACTTGGCTTGACTTTGACCAGGACATCACTGACGCTGTTATTGACCAGCGGTATGATCGTCTGAGATCATGTGTGCACGCTGGTGGTGATCACTTTGAACACAAGTTCATTTATATGATTCACCAGAATATTTTATGAAACTGTCAATGTAATTTGATGCATGTTACAGTTATTTTGTAGTTTAAATTATAAGCTAAAGTTGTGTTCACATGCATTTTCGGTGTTTCAACTTTCACAAGGTAGTGTAGCATTATTAATTAGGTGAGGTGGGTAAGTTCGTACCTTCACATGTGTCGTTCATTTCAAAATCTAACAATGAAAAACTGCATTAAAATCTGTTGATTTTTGACAAAGTTACAGACAAAAATAAGTTGGCTCCTTTTTTATTGCCCATAGTGTACATTAGTGTTAATGTCTCTGAAGTACCTGAGTCAATTTGCTCAATGTTTGGCACAATTGAATTCTGTTTTATTCTGATTACACTTATTAGCTTTATTTTGATCAAGTATACAGTCTACGATACAGTGGCGCCAGTGTTTGCATCAGTCACTCAGTATGCTGTTTTGTGGTAACAGGTGGGACCTGAAAATCCATTCAAGACAAATCAGCAGAAGGCATCAAAGAACACTTTGACTGGTTTTGTTGAACCAAGTCACATAAGCGAGTTTCAGTTTGAGACGCAGCGACGGACGTTTAACAGCTATGGTCAGTAAGTCTGTGAAACTTTAGTGTTTTTCTTCAGTATTTGTTACTCGACTGCTGACTGCAATTGTTTGATAAAATATTTTAATTTCGTTTAATTAGCAGTTTGATACATATGGTCATGTATAATATATAAAGCACATGCTCTTACTTGTGCCTATTTCATTAATATGGAAGCTGATTATCTGAACTTGTCTTTGGTGACTGATAACATAAAACTATGCCCTGCCCGTGTAGTCCATTGGCTAGACAACTTGGGCACCATGTGCAGTAGAGCGTGACGTGCGCAGTGTGCCGCTGGTTCGGAGTTCAATCCAAGCCGTGGCTCGGTAAGGCGCGTCTGCCTACGTAAAAGTAATTATGTGAAAATAATTCCTATACACATGATGATCAGAGAGATAATCCCGGGCAGGCAACAGAGGGTTCAATGGTGTCCTCTGTAAAATGTGACCATTGCTGGCACCTTGATTAGCAGCGTCAAGGTGTCAGTCGCGCTGACGTTGGCTGAAGTGATAGACTTAGCTGGGTCCGTTGACTGACGTTGAATAACAGGTGTCAGTCAATTGGGCCTAAGCGAGACAGTAGGCCACGCCTAGAATGGGTGCACTATAAATACCTGACAAAGTTGCTCACGCCTACTCAGCCCTCCCTCACCCTTCAGTCATGCACACATTCGCACACATCATTAACCAGACTCCTCCCCTCCTGGGTTAACACAATGGGCCTGTCATAAAAAGACCTCAGCATATGGGTCCAGAGTAGGCTGGGCCCCTGGACGAAGGAACGACAACAACAACCTACAAGTATTAGATTATTTTTGATAATCATGATCCAATGACACTTGTTGATGGAATAAGAGTTTTAATGATAATTGCTACTAGAAATGTCAACTTCGCTGTTATTTTCATGATTCATTTGTTATAGTTGTGCGTTGGATGTTGTCGACTTGTAGGCTACGCAGCTGATCCCAGTGTCTCTGACACTAATGCACCAGATACGGTCATTGGTGATATTCAGAAGTTTAAAGAGATGAAAGGTTTGTATTTTTACCTCACACAGTGAACTGTGGAAGGTTCTGTTTTTGGTACCATCAGTCTGTGGTTTTTTGTTTGTGTATGAAATATCTTGGGAACCGCTGAACAGATTTGCTGCAAATTAACACGGAAGACGTGTTTGGTCCCTCACTCGGACGAGTTTGAAGGTCAAAGGTCAAGGCCATCAGAGAAAAAACAACATTTTTCGGCCCTTTCGGCAGCCTGCATGTGGTTTATGTTTGGTAAAGTATCTTTAGCCTCTAGTGTGATGCTATGTTGTACTAAGGTAAACAAAAGTATGATATAATTATAGCATTATAGTCATGTTTTTTGTTGCTTGAAAGCTGATAATATCTTGTTATTGGTAAGCACATGATGATATTTTTCACCGTACCTCACACTGTCTTATGAAACACAGCACTGAATGTTATACTGATTGCAATACTCACTACATGAACACAGACGTTGAAGAACTCATTTGTCTCCTCATAAATGGAAAAATGCAAAATGTTACTATTGTCACACATATTCTTAGTATTTGAACTAAGTTATGTTTAACGTATCTGCTGTGAGCTTTGACATGTAGTGATGTGACGAAGCTGACAAAACTCACGTTTGTGGAATGTGAATTTTAGCTTCCCAATTCATTAGAATGCTTTATAGGTATGTAAAACATTAAAACCGGAAGTAAGTGCCAGCTACATTGTGCTTAGTAAACCATCTGAACCAAAAATGCATTTCCTTGTGCTGACTGCATTTGTGGGTAACTGAGGACCAGCTGCATCATTAATGGAAATGACTTGTTATGGCCACCCTATGTAATAGGGCAGGCCATTATATTTTTGCCCTGTGGTTTCTAGCTTCTTTCATTCTTCTGTCTTTTTTTCCTTGCCTAATCTCAGCGGCTGCAGATTTGATGTCTACCATACTTTCACACATGGTGTGGCCTTAGTGCGAATTTAGAATGCAGGTATGAAATGTGCTGCGTGCGGCTCGCTGGAAATACAGGATGCAAAAAATTGCCATTTTGGCACCATTGCACAACTTTGTTGAGCTATATCTTCGGAACTAAGGCATATATCGACAATCGGAAAAAAAACTTGTTAAACAGCACTACCTTCTCCACATGTCCTGATAATTTGGTGAACTTCGGTCTACTAATGGCTGAGATCTGTTGGCGAGTTTGGGGCACAGTTTTTTTCTAATATTTAAGTTAATGCAGCTAATTATGTTGCCGTAGTATTTTATGGTTTGAAGTTGTCACTGTGGTGCCTTGAAGTTGTACACCTTGTGCTGTACGATATGATTAGGTGTGACAGTATTTGAAGCAATGCAGAAACGGAAAGGTGACAAACGTCGCCGACATCGAAACAATGACGCCGGTGACATTGAAGGCTACCTTGGACCTTGGGGCAAGTTTGTTGACGAGCAGACAGTCATGAAACCTTCTGAGGTACATTGATTGTACGCAGCAAGATATGCTGTTGATTCCCATTACAGAGTTTAAATTTTATTTGCTTTATTTTCGTGACCATTGCAAGTAACGGTTAGTCCTATGCTACAGGACCGCATCTGTCCTGTCTGTGTGTAACGTTGGTGTATTGTGGCCAAACGGCTGGATTGATCAAGATGCCACTTGGTACGGTGGTAGGCCTCGGCCCAGGCGACATTGTGTTAGATGGGGACACAGCTCCCCCGTGGAAAGGGCACAGCAGCCCCCACTTTTTGGCCCATGTCTGTTGTGCCTAAATGGTCACCCCCATCTCAGCAACTGCTGAGCTCTTGTGAGCTGTTGTCATCTGGTCGTGGTTTCTGATAGCCAGTATGAAGGATGCAACACTCAGGAGGCAGTTGGTAGATCAACAACGAATGAGGTCAAATGAACAGTTTCCTTGGTTGTCATTAGTGCTTTGAATTCCCTCCAGCGCAGTGACTTTGTTGGTTATGCCACAGGTTGGGAGTCCAGCCTGTGTAAACCTCTTCTTGAAATTGGAGCATTCTGTCCAAAGATTCTTTTGGGATCTGGTCCAATCCAGAGGACTACACTGCAAACACTTTTCCTGGCACAGAGAGAAGTGCTGTTCCTCTGTGATTACGGCAATCTGATCTTCAGCCTTTACCTTTATAGATCGGGATTACTGGTATTATGCATTGGTGCCATTCCTTGGGAGCATCTTCATCGTCCCAGACCCAAACAGTGATCTCGTGCAGTGCATGCATTGGTCTTAACTGTGCAAGACGTAGACCAAAAAAAACCTGGAGTGAGGTTTTGGAGAAAGACTATCAGACCTGACAGCTAGTCAAGGAGAACAGTATAGACCATGGTAATTGGTAAATATAGTAAATTAATGAAAGATGGTGAGCTGTACCTACAAGGATAGAGAGTGAGTGAATGAATGTTTTTAGTACTGGCTCACCCAGGTTGTCCTGGATAAAGGACCATTAAATGTGGTTGTTGTTGTTACAAACCATTTGATTTCACTGTTTATGTAGGAGGAGCAGAAAGAATTGGAGGAAATACTTGCTAAAAGAAACAAGAAAGGCAAACGTACTGAAGACAAACCAGTCGAGGAAAAAACCATCTTACATCGTTAGTGCTGTTATTGTTGTTGATCGTAAACTATGACAAAAAATGAACTGTTCATAGATGAACAGAATTTTAATTGTAAAATATTGCTTGTGACACATTTAAAACAAAGAATACAGAGATGAAACATTGCTCTACACCGTGTCTGGAAAAAAGGCCACTCTGCTTTTGCCTCTAATTTTGCCATTTGCTAACCTTTTTTCCAAATTCTTTCACTGACAGACTTAGCAGTAAATTTCTGGTAAAGCAGTAGTTAAATATCCCACCACACGTCAAACATATCACTGCACTAACTTGTGAAACATTTGTGCTGAAAAATTGTAAATTAATAGTATTACAAACGTTTTATAATGACAACAAACAGCACAAAAATCATTTTTGAAGTCTTAATTTGCACATTATTATCGTCAACACTAGTCTACAATTCTGCAAGGATGATGACTAACTCAGAAACGGTGTTCAAAATGTCCACTGCCAGCTTTTTCACAAGCTGACAATGATGGTGCCATTGACGAATCGCTGCTGCGACCACCAAATGATCCAGATTAGACCACTCAGCACGCAGCCGATGCTTCCGGTCATCCAGGTCGAACATTTTAACTTCAAATCTTGTTTTATTACATCATGGACACATGACTGTGGAATACTGAGCTTGCATTATCTGTCTAACAGAACAATCAGTCTGTGGTTGCTTTTCCTCACTGTGTACGAGGTTCACTACAGCGTCAACGTTGTCGAATGTTCTCACAGTGTGTGGCCAACTGCTGCCAGTGCAACGATTCGAATCAACATCGTTAATTTTTTGCAACAAGTTGTCTAAACCACCCCCTAGTCCATTTCTTATTGGGAAACTCTTTCAGTGGACGTCAAGAACTGTACTGCTTATCTTTACACAAAATGTTTATCACATGCTTATCTTTGTCTGAAAACAGCATTTTCAGTGATGTCACAATGACGTCATCATTGTGCACACCAACGTTTAATTACCCACTTTCTTGATCCATTAGGATGGTGCATGCCAAAAATTACGAAAATAGCTGCACATTTTTGTGAGATATATGACAGAAACAAGTGGCCTCTTTTTCCGCACATGGTGTACATTAATATCACATAATTCTCTTCAAAACTGAAACATCATTGAGTTTGACCATAATTATGAGACTGCTTTAGGAGGCCCCATTTTCGATGCACAATGTTCAAGTGTTGTCCGTCTTTGTTTGTTCAGTGGTTGCTTCTAATTTAAGGACAAAAAGACCTAGATAGCCCAAAATTGACATGAAGAAGGCCTGTGTCAGGTGTATGCATAGACCAGTTTTGAGGCACTCTTCCTGTCTTCATCCTTTCCAAACCCTTATCTCTTTCTCCTGTCTTCGTTCCTTCCACCGTCCTAGCCCCTTCTTCCTCTTCCCTTTCATTCTGAATATCCTTATCTATGTTCAGTCCCTCTCAGCACTCACTGCTCATCTCTTGTCACCCTTTCTTGACCACCTTCATCATCATTGTTGAAAGTCACAGATCGATCCTTTTGATATGCATCACCTTGTCTCTGGAATCAACTGCCCATTTCGCTCCATGAGCCTCGTCCTAGTCTTTCTACCTCACCTTGCACATGTCAGATCATCACTGTTGATTCACCAGCCTCACTGTCCGTCACTGTCTCACTCCTGCTTCTCATATCCGTCCGACCTTAGATTGTCGTCTTCCTTCTTGACTACATTTAGACTAATGCTTGGACTGGGTCTTCTGGTTCAAAAGTTTTCAATTTTAGTTCTGCTCCATTAGTTTTTAGTTTGGTTCTATGCAGCAGATCAAGCTGGCTACCCATCAGTTTTTAGGTGCATGTAGATATGTTCGTATTATATCATATTCCCACCCTCATTCATTCTTCACCCTTTCGGCAGAGCAGTGCCTTATATCCACTCTGGCCAGATCTCCATTACAATAACTGCTTTTATGCAGTAGTGATGATATTGCTGTTAGTACTGAGGTATTGATTACATTAGTGTCTATGACAAAGTTTGTGTGTGTTTGTAGTTAAAGAGCCGTTGGACTATCAGGGTCGGTCTTTCATGCATGTCCCACAAGATGTTGGTGTTAATCTCCGTTCAGCAGAACCTCCGGCAAAATGTTTCCTGCCAAAGAAATTGATACACACGTGGACTGGTCACAACAAAGGCATACATGCTATTCGATGGTTCCCAAATTCTGCTCACTTACTCCTCTCATGCAGTATGGACAGCAAAATCAAGGTTTGTTATGACCTTAAACAGTTGCTATTATTTGGTTGTCATTTGTTGCAAGTCGTTAGAACATTGAATTAAACATGTTGCTGATATTGTGTAATTAATGTGATAATAAGACATCCGTGCATCTTGTTATTCCATCTACTTCAACTGTTCCACTGTTTTTCATCCAGTCAGGATCACTTTACATTCCACGTGGCTTAACCGCCCCAAATTTTCCTTAATCAATCACTTAATTAATCACTTAATCGCGACAGTGACTGGTTCCAGTCACAACCATTGTCTTAACTCTTTATTTTTTCTTCGTTTCTTGCAAAGTAAACCCATATGATTATGCTCATACCGTTTCTGTTTAAATTTATGTCATGCTGCACTTTCATTGGCCAGGTCTCGCAGCCATATATGAGATGTCTATATTATGTATGCGGTCTCATCAGAAATGATACACTTTTGTTAGTCAGTTAGTTAGTTAGTTAACGTCCCTTTTCAGCACAAATATCATATGGCTATATCAGAGATGAACAGTCACAGTTTATAGAGGACACCGTCGAGCCCTCTGTTTCCTGTCCCGGATTATCTCCCTGATCATTATGTGCATAGAGTTATTTGAAATAATTCTTTTAGTAGGCCGACACGCCCGGCTGAGGCTTGAATCGAACCCCGACCACTGTGAACATCACGCTCAACTACACATGGTACCCAAGTAATTTGACCACTGGACTACATGGGCAGACACTTTTGTTAGTCAGTATCTTCTATAACTGTAACTCTAATGCAGTGAAATTTGACATACAGTATCCTAATAACCTTTGGCTATGTGTCACATGCAGAATTTTGTGATTCATTTAGTTTGCTTTTCAGTTTAAATGGAAAACATTCCTGGTTTTTGTGGTCTAGTACTCATCAAAACTTTTTCTATGCATTTCTGACCCTTTGAGTGTACAATAACACCCCCTTTCCCCTTTCCCTCAAATAGACATCATCGGAGCAATAGAGGGCAAGAGGGTAGTTAGTTGGAGTTTAACGTCCCTTTTCAGCACAAATATGGCTATATCAGAGACGAAGGGCAAGAGGGAAAATTATCAGGTCTGTTCTGTGCAGTATTGTGTGCAACAATTGTGCACAGTGAACTGCACACACGTATGAACAGAACTAACAGTTCTCTGGATTGGGTTTTGTCTCACTGGGCCCATTTCACTG
>Ga0056135_10000440_pt1 | contig 10965 bp, 5 predicted proteins | sample WorMetG1aBELIZE1_FD_67481 | JGI IMG/M metagenome (GOLD analysis project Ga0056135, IMG submission 67481) | Marine gutless worms symbiont microbial communities from Max Planck institute for Marine Microbiology, Germany - Inanidrilus... ...
CAGACCTGATAGTTTTCCCCCTTACCCTCCAGACAATCACCACTGCTCGGATGATGTCTATTTGAGGGAAGGGGGGGTCTACGTTTTAAATAGTCTACATGGGACTTATAACAACAACACCCATTTAACGGCCCTTTGTCTGGGACTACCTACGTGAAATGCACAACCAATCTGGATTTTGCTGAAGCAAGAGGCAGCGAATGGCAGTGGCATCAGCTGGGCCATATGCAAATCTGCACCTTGCCTCAGACAGATAACCATGCTACTAGCACCCCACAACTCAGTTTTTTTGCAGACCGGATGCCCTTCCTGCCACCCAACCAACAGCATCAAAGCACTGAAGGCAGTCAAAGCACTGAAGGCAATGGGACTTATAATTGCTACTAAAATTAGGCTAAGACATTTTAGTTTTTATTTTACTAAATTCAGTACAAATACATAAATAAATATATTCATGTATTCATGTACATCAGTACTGGTACATTATCATATTGTCATAAGTCAACAGAACATTTAGCATAATGTAAACCACAAAAAGAAATCAGCCAAACATCTTCATACAGCACAATCAGACATTCAAGTATCAAAGTCATTAGTATGAAAATTAGTTCTTTCACACCATATCATAGGATCTCTGTATACTGGTCTCAACAAACACGCAGAATATAATAAGTGTAACATTACGCTACTAAACTAAAATAAATATTACACAGAAAAAACACATAAAATGGAGCTAAGTAAACAATGTTAACCGCTTACACACCAAATATATCCATAACGAAACAGTTACCGGTATGTACAATATAAACATTATATGACACAGAGATGGTATAAAATATATTGCTCTTACAACACGGAAACAAATGTATGTATTAGTTTTCAGTAAATGTACAGAATGGTGCAAAAACTTACCGATAACTCTCTGAATAAGTTGCATTCAGTTTTGTGCCATCTATCTATCTATGCATTTTTTCATACCATAGTAAAAATCTGACAGTTCCGTGTAAATAAATACAAAACTTTATATGTTGAAAATTATGATGACCTGATTACCAGGTATCAGGTAAGCACATAACAAATTGCACCCAAACTGGAGATACACACAGTGTGATTTCTACATCAACATCATTAGTTTATCAACCAGGTGTCAAAACACCAAATGACAAACCAGTATCAGAATACTAACACATTTGAATAAAATGATTAAACTGGTTCGTGATGAAAAGGGGTGAGTGCTAAGACAATTTTCAACAAACTTATGCACAAGCATTCAAGCAGTACATCAACTGTCTACTTAGCCAATAATGTGGAAGATCTCAATCACGTAGCTGGATTGGTCTAAGTTTCTAAGTTCAACTAAACTTATTAGTTTGGGTTACTGTTGCAAAAATTTGTTACTTTATATAGAAATTCCAATAGTCTTCAAAAGCAATGAAATGGTTACGTTTCAAGTCAATAAAAATAACCATTTAACTGCCGAGCCATTTTCCAATACTAGGAAATGGCTCAACATAAAGCAATGCCTGTAGCATTGTATAGAATTATAAGCTGTTTAAAGGTTCCATTTAACAGTCTTAGTTTTCTCAGTTAATAATAAATAATTCGAAGTTGGAGTATAGACTTTTTGGCCACTCTGCACACATATAAACGTTTTAAAACAAACAATATGCTTCATTTCAGCAAACATTTAAGGGCAAGCCAAATCACATAATGGGAATAATGAGTAGTCACGAATGAACAAGGAGAAATCACACAAATTCATTACACTTGTAAGGCTAACACCATGAAAATAACTGACGTTGGATGGGAGTATATCAGTGTGCATGCTGGTTTCCACACCCTGTGATCATATTATGCCACTGTAATATATATTGTATTCGGTACTTTGACACTGTTGGCTAGAGATAATGATGGACACGATCCATATTTAAACAACAAAATAAAAATGTTACTCCTACAAAAAAGATTGCATTAGACATTCACAGAATCCGAGAAACAGCAGTCAAAATGGTTGCTGTCAATGTTCTCTTTAACATAGTGGACAGCTAAGGCATATTCCTGGTCCCAAATGCTACCATGACTGCAGTCACAAATTTCACAATGCATCATTAGGTTACATTAAACATGAAAGCAATGGATGGTTAAATACATATGTGCCAAAAATACACATGTGCCAAAAACAGACATGGACAAAATGCAAAAACTGCAAAAATACTTGGCAATGGCAACTCGCAGACAATACAACATCCGTTAAAAAGAAGCTCAGCCATCGTGGAGGGACTGTGCGATATGCTATGTCAGTCGAAATCTTCTCAAGTGCTACAGAACTGTATAAAAATCACATCTGAAAAGGTCTGCAGTGCGTGAATGACCTTCAAGGTCACTCAAGGTCGTTGGAAATGGTCAGTAGTAACAACGCTTCCATCTTGCACCATTTCCAAGAAAAACCAAGATATTATCACTTTCACAGCGCATGTAACGAGTTCTGACACGACAGTTGAAATTTTAGGCCATATATGCTTTCTGATTTATGTGTAAACATACTATAGACAATATGTGCTATATTTCTGGAGGAATGGGAGTCCGAAAGGTTACAAACAGTTACAGTGACCATCTCTAGGTCGTTAGTATTGGTGCCATTCTATAGGCTACATCTGCTTTCCCATTAGTCCTTCATTGCGACTGATTAGAATCCTTAGACTATCATGTGGCACTGTTTGTGCAGTGATATGTTTAACCGTTTTGACAGAACACCAATGTGTGATAGACACACAGATACAGACAGATACACAGACACAAACACAGGGACATAGCATACACTGCGCTTGCATAGCGTCATGCAGTTAAAAAACTCAATATAGTTAACTGATCATCAGCATAAGACTTGTTTGCAAGCAGCACAAAAACAACTAGCACAAAAATAAGGTTTACTGAAGGTTGGTTGGTTGGTTGGGGTTTAACGGCACTTTTAACACAGAATAGAAGAGCAGCAGTACAACAGTACAAGAAATGACAACAACATGCTTTCACAGGCATAAGACCGTGCTTTGCACAAGCAAACCTTTCCTTTAATACGAAATTTTTTTTAGATTTCTAGAACAGTATAACCTCACTAACCCTACTAAAAAACCGTATGCTACTAACCGTAACTGTAACATTAAAACGATTATTTCAGCACCTAAACTGGACAATTACGATTGTTGGGCTTGTGGTTGTGGCAAGTGATGTCCCCAGAGTAATTGGCAGCATCATTATTTTTGATGCGCGTCAACGTCAGTAACCACAATACACGAATGCCACAGATAGACACGGGCTATAGCATATCCACGCTACTGTTGGTAAAATGCTCTTATGTACACACCAGTATCTACTCACATATAAAACAATAGATCATTACCAGCTATACGTAAAACAGAAGCAGCACTAAATGCATGCATTACAGATGGACTGCACTGCATACTTGACTCTGCTTGATGTCTACAAACATTTGAACCCAGTGTTCAAGATGACATCATTAGCACTCAACAGCTATGTGCTTATCATAACGTAACACAAACACTGATCTACTTATGAGCTCTTAAGAGTATTTCTATAAATTAATATGGAATGACAATGCAAAAAAACAATTATGAAACAATGGCATTTCAAAATCATACTGGCATTTCAAAATCATTATGAAATGTTATCAAACACATCGCAGATGACAATTTTGTCTTTCAGCAAGACAGAGAAGCAGTGTGTTGTGTGCACAACACAGTTCAACTGCTGCACTGCAAAATTCTGCAAAATTCTCGACTTCCTTTCTCCTGAGCTATAACCCAACAAAGAGCCCCAAGTTGAATCCCATTGATTACAAAATTTTGAAATTACACAGCGAGCTGTGAATAAACAAGAGTGAAGAAAAATGAAGTGACTGGTTTTAATCAAGCAAAGCAATAATACAGCATTCAAGTGAAGATGCAATTGTCATGTTTCGCCAGGTAGGGCAGAAGCACTAGCTAGGTGAGTTGGAAAAAACATCTTTTGACTGCTTGCTTCCTCAATAACATTTCTGCCAAAAATGACCAAAATTGGTTAATGTATGTCAAAGTTGTAGCAAGTGAAAAATGTGAACTTCTTTGAGACACAGTGTCATGTTATTAGTATATTACTAATATTACAAAAAACATCAATATTAAGCTGTAATTTCTATAAATAATTTAAAGTTAAAATTTTTAATACATTATTACTTTTTGTTGTACATTGAAACATTAAATTAAAGTTTCATAGTGGTAAAAATACACTCACAGTTGTTTACACGACATAATAATGATATCTACTGTTCACTGTCAAAAAACCAGATGCTGACTGTCTGAAGAATTATATTTGATAATTTTGTAGAACTGATAATTTATTAATCATTCAAAACACTTCAATTAGTCGAATGAATATCGTCCTTCAAACTGATAACATTATTATTATTAATATTATTATAACTGCCAGGATTAATGACATTGCCACAAAAAATGCTGCATGGGCACTCTATAAGATAATACATTAAGAGCAGAATGGTCAGTCACCATAAGACCAAACATACACTCACAAACATACTGAGGTATCATAATTCGCTATTACCATAAATCAGCAAATCAATAAATGAAGATTACTGTTTAGTTACGAGAACCACAATATAACCTTGGACGGGCTCACTGAAGGCCAAACAAACAACAGATCAATGCTGCAACGTTATCTGCAACAGTGACAAACGGTGCTAAATTCCGTGATTGCAGACATTATTCTGTTTTTAAAAACACAACTTGCTCAAAGTCTCAGCACTCGTCCATCTTTATGACCAGCTGCAACTTTCCGACTTTAAAGTTTGCCAGATTGATTGAAACAATGCTGCCAAGGGTAGTGAAGCTGATGAAGGCGGATCATACATCACTTGCACTTACAGATGATGCTGCAGCAGACGTCGGCTAAAAGAAATATAATACAACTATTTCACATTCATAACAACACTTTAAACGAACGATACAAATAACAGCCTGTTTTACGGCCCTTTATCCAGATCAACCCCAGGTAAGCCAGTGCCACAAACAAACATTTACTCTCACTCCCTATCTTTGTGGCTATTGCTCAATATTATAAATTAATTTCCACCATTTACTATGGTCCATAGCATCCTCGTTTAGTTCTAGGGTACAACAATCGTTTACTGCAACCTCTGTCTAGGTTTTCTTCGATCTACCCCTAGGTCATACACCCCCTTAAAAACATATGCATTTTTACTCACCAGCGTAGCATAGCAGAGTGAGGTGGATGTTTTCAGCAGCGTCTGTTTGTTTGTCAGTTTGTTTGTTTGTCAACACGATAACGTCTGAACGATTAAACGTAGGATGATGAAACTTGGCGGTTAGGTGCACTGTACAAAAATCTCGCCCGAATTCAGATATCAAGGTCAAAGGTCAAGGTCACCAGGCACAAAAAAGTGCAGCATTTTGTTCCGGAGCTGTCCTCTGGGGCACAGTCCTCATGCAGCATTTCTTCGGGAGCAGTCCTCGAGGGCGCAGTCCTTGGGGGCCATGTGTGCAGTGTATGTTTGGTAAATCGTCTGCCTCTTCTATGCCGGTGGGAAAATCAGTGCACGCTGTCTAGTTTCACCCAATTGCTCTTCATCATTTCATGTCTGTACCACCTGAACCTATTTGCCTGTATCACTGTAATTATTAGGGGGATGGTGAAGGTGAGCAGTGATTGGTCCGGATGGAGTGGTGCCCAGCCGGACGGTCGGTGTGTCTGCCTCTGTTAATCTTCCCTTGCACCATAAAGTCCAGAAGTTCTCCTCTGGTACCGGCTAACCCAGGTGGTCCCGGAAAAAGGGCCATAAAATGGTTGTGGTGGTGTAATTATTAGGGGAAAATTACTATTCATCCAAATAAGAATTGGACCTATTATTTGGACGAATATGAATAGAATACGATTAACTGCCGTGATATGACGTCGTGGTGATCACAAGCATCATATATTCATTCAAGTTTATCGTTATCATTATCGCAAACAACATTCAAGATCACACTAAGTTTGCTTAAAGTAAAGTTAAGTGTTCAAGATTTTCAGCCAATAGACACAACAGACATGTTCGTTAGTTAGAGCAAATGTCACCAGTGGAGCTAAGAAGATGCTCACTTTATACGCTGTAGCTAAAGGTAATGACACACTAGAAAGTTTTTTTTCGAAAGTAGCTGTCTAAAGTGACTTGCGAAAGAAAACTTGCAAGAATAGAACATGCTCTAATCGTGAAAGTTTATTTCGAAAGAAGAAAAATTGCGAAATTTTTCGTGACGCACGTGCAAGATTCCTTTCGAAAGTCACTTTTGACAGCTACTTTCACAAGAAAAATTTCTAGTGTGTCATTAGCTTAAGTAACATCAGACAGCTGTACTGACTAGGCCTAGTATAAATGTGGCGTGTTGTCACACCAGTAGATGAGTGGGTTTGACTGTCTCTGTCTGGGCTGAATGGCATGCTGCAGCCACAGCACACACTGACACTAAGCAGTGACCAGGTTCAGATGCTGCGTCTCTAGAAGGATGCGAGCAGGCAGAGAGTGGTACAGTCACATCATGGTCCACTGCTTAACTGCAGACAACTCAGCATGACACACACTGAGGAACTTTGCCAGGTGAGCACACGTAGTTCTGCGTGGATGAGTCATGGACTCATATATTATACAGGACTGCACAGACACAGTGGGACTGCTGATGCAGTAACTTTCACATCACGTAACTGCACATGACTTTGTGGCACAGTGCTAACTGCTGCTCAGGTGGCAGCTTGTAATATGCCTACTGTCTACTTACAGTTGCAGCAAACCACTGTTCCTTCAGCCAAACTCCCAGTAATCGTATTCGGTCAATTTTTGCAAATATTATTCTGCAGAATATGAATAAATTATTCGGCCTACTGTTTGTCACAACCACCACCACAACTGTTTTACGGCCCTTTTTCTGGGACTACCCAGGTAAGCTGGTGCCAGAAGAAAACTTCTGGACTGTATGGTGCAAGGGAATATTAACAGAGGCAGACACACCAACCATCTGGCTGGGCATCACTCCATCTGGACTAAGCAGTGCCCACCTCCATCATCCCCCAAATAGAATATTCAGTGCACCATAGTAATTATGTTGTAGATAACTCATTTTTCAAATATTACATTTAATGAAGGTACATCATGTTAAGTAGGGTAGTTCAAATATTAGTAAGAAGGGCTTAATATCAAAATAGCTAAAAAAAAATGCAAGTAGGCTGTGGGTTAAAAATTGGTTGATGAATTATAAGTTAATGTTGTGTTTAATTAATGTTTTATGTTTAAGGATTACAATTTATCATATAAATTAATATTTTTAATGAAATCTAACATAGTTTTACTGCCTGAATGATAGAATATATCCTTGAGGTCAATACAAAAGTAATACTGATGTTGAGTTTGATTACACGAGGTACATTCTGTTACCTAATAAGTATACCATCTATTCTAGTTTCTAGACTTTAAGTGACAAAAGTTGCTTCTAATTCAAATATTGGATATTAAATTGGAAAACTATTACTTACATCTCAAAATTATCACACACTCAGAAACTGGCAGTTGATTAAACAGTCACAGTATGCAGCATAGTATCAGCTAAATGCAGAAGCATGAATTGAACTACACTGTGTCTCAAAAAAACGTCCCATTTTACATAAACAGCTTGATTTTGACATTTTTGGGCATAAATGTTGCCAAGAAAGTGGGCAATCAAAATTGTACTTTATTTTCCCACCACACCTAACTAGTGCTTCTGCACTACCTGGGGAAACAGGAAACCCAGAAATTGCGTCTTTTCACTTAAATGCTGCATGCTTTTTTCACCAAAAACACGAAACACAGTTTAAAATTTCACCTGGTCAGAACTCGACCACCCTTCACTGTCAAAACGATCGATTGGGAGCACCAGACAGGACCTAGGAAGGGAGCATAGCATCCTGCTGTGTGTTACACACATGCTCTGTGTTAGCCATGTCTGTCATGCTGTCAGTCGCTGTGTAAAAGATGGGATTTGTTCTTTGTCAAGCCTGGAGTAAAAGTCAATGGACAGTATTAATGGGATATCTTACTATCTCAACAGATGTTAGACGCTATTAAACACATCACAGACGACAATTTTTTCGTTCAGGAAGATAGCACACAGGTGCATTGTGTGCGTAACACAATCCAATTGAGTGATATATGTGATTTCGTGTTTCCGCGTTTCGCCAGGTAGTGCAGAAGCACAAGTTACTTGAGGTGGCATAGTAAAGCGTCTTTTGATTGCCTACTTTATCAGTAACATTTCTGCCAAAAAATATCAAAATCCATTCATGTCTGTCAAAGTTATAGCAAGCCATAGGTGGGACGTTTTTTTGAGACACGGTGTAGTGTAAAGAAATGAACCTGCTTAGATGTCTGCAATGCAGCTGCCCCAAAACCCAGTCCACGCTTGTGGGCCAACTCCTTCAACTGTGTCGCTTCCAAATCATGCAGTGCTGCACGTTTCTCCTCCTGTCAGTAAACAAACATTCTGCAGTAAATTATCTTTCCACATCATATACAACTGCAAGTGTTCAACATCTACAGATGGGTGTGATGAAGCCTTGTAATAAATAATTTGGCTTCCTGCTCAGAGGTTTTTGCCTCAGGGAGACAGCAGTTTTGGCTTCTGACTGGCAGGCAGCATATGTTCAACTGTTTTCCTGAACGCAGACTTAAGTTGGGGGCTTTCTTTAGGGGCTTTTGACTGAGTGTGAGGCTTCTGACTGACGGTGGGATCTTATGTTTGTCCCGATGTTGAAATGTCTCACTAGAGTTCCTACATTCTGTGAACAAACATATTTCGATTGTTGCATGGTCCACTAAGCATTGGTGACACGTCGGTGTCTCCTGTTGATACTGTTCATGACCTCGTTGTCTATGTGGATGCTGACGTCTCCATGACTGCATATTACCACCACCACTTTCACAGCATGCTTTGCAGCACTCCAGCAGATATGCAGTGTTCACTGTCGCGTGATGTCTTGATGATGCTGGTATGTGCACTGGTAGTCAGTAAGCTGGACTACTGCAACTCTGTACTGGTTGGAGTGTCGGCAACACTGCAGTGACGACTGCAATCAGTACTCAATGCTGCTGCTCGACTGGTATTCTTAGCCAGGAGATCAGCACACACAATGTCACTCCTCCATGCATTTCACTGGCTTAAAGTACGGGAGTGGATACAGTTTCTTTTATGTGCGCTGGTCTACCGCTGCCTTCATCGTAGTGTGCCTCTGAATCTTGCCCAGATGCTTCATCTGTCACATGATGTTGACTCACAACGTGGTCTTCGTTCCGGCTTTATGTCCATGCTTCTTATTCTGTCAACCGGTCGAACCACACTGAGCAGCAGGGCATTTCCTGTGGCTGCAGCAACAGGCTGGAACACAATAGCAGGACATCGGCATCATATCTGGCGTTTCAACAAAATATAAAGACGTTAAATTGTTTAAAGCATTCTTCAATGACTAATGTGAGTGACATGATGCACCATATTTATGCAGAATGTGACTTTTAGGTTTATTTCGTACAGTGCCCCTGCAACATTTCTTCGTGACAGTTTCACTAAAATCTTTGCATTTATAATAATAAAATAATGATATTACTACTATTAAGATCGTAAGGTTCATGGGCTGTGAACATGGGTAGTGTGTACCGAGCACCTCTGTCCACAGGCCGTGTTGGCAAAAAGCATTTGTCGAGCGATGCTTTTGCCAACACCGTGCGTGGACATGTGTGCTCAGTACACACTACCCATGTATATGTGCCGTATCGATGGGCCATGTTCAGTTCACGTGTAGTGTGGACCGGCGCCCGTGAACATGGCTTGCGAACACGGGTGTCCAAAATGACACACGTTGGACATCCATGTTCACAGCCTGTGAACACGGGTAGTGTATATCAGCTACAACTGCAGTGGCATCAGTTGATTATTATAAAATCTATGAAAAATGTACTGCTTCAACACTTAAGAAATCATCAACTCAGTGCTTTGATGCTGTTGGCCAGGCAACGGAAGTTTTGAAAATTCTACTCCAGCAAATAAGCAAGCAAGCAGTATTTAATTGCAAATGTCAAGCAGCAAGGTTTCTTCTTTGAATTGCAAACAAGGCGGGCTAATCAAAAATCAAAACTATTCACTGTAGAAAAGAGTTAGTCAAAATTGTCAAACCTGTATTTGTTCCAATTCTCTGAGCCGTAAATCCGCGGCCGCCTGATGGTCATCTAACTGCTGCATGTGCTTATTTTTCAACCGTTTCTCAAGCTGACTGATCCTCTCTTTTTCCCGAGCTTCAAACTTCAACCACAACAGAACTTCATGAAATGCCGTTTGTTAATTCGGCTGAACCACGTACAACTCCAGACACAATATATAACACTGTATACCAGCAACAATGCCAGTAATATGCTTTAACATACCGTCAACAACACGAACACTGCATTATTTTGAGATATACAAAATTGTTATATCTGAGTTCTGTATTCGAGCTCATGCTTCACAGATATGACATGTTAAAGACACGACATGTTAAAGATGTTCATTTTATACGCACTTTTTAAGACCATGTATCTGTTCTTGTTCTATACAGTACTTTAAAAAAGAAAGACATTTATAAAGAACTAGAGATGCACCAATAAGGAACTGGCCAGTTGCCTAACAATCGACCGATTACCGATTAATACAAAAAGTTACAAAAACCTGACGTCCTTACCTTCTGAGATAGAAAAAAGTTGTTGATCGTGTTTCCAGCTGAAAAAAAATTACTGTAAAACCTGCTTTGGGCAACCACCCATTTGTTAAGCTAAAAGTGGTCGCTCAAAACAGGTGGTCGCTCAATGAAGGGTCGCTTACTGGGACAGGTATTGTCACAATA
>Ga0056135_10000441_pt1 | contig 10964 bp, 9 predicted proteins | sample WorMetG1aBELIZE1_FD_67481 | JGI IMG/M metagenome (GOLD analysis project Ga0056135, IMG submission 67481) | Marine gutless worms symbiont microbial communities from Max Planck institute for Marine Microbiology, Germany - Inanidrilus... ...
GTTATATCTTAATAAACCTCCTTTTCAAAATTCCAGGGGTAATTTTGGTTTAACAGGGCGATGTAACCAGCGGGGGCTCTATCACCTCGAGGTGCGCCACCGTCTCAATGTGGGCCAATAGCAAGCTTTCTGTTAGCCAATCAGCGTGCAATGTTTACGCAACAATCGTGTGATTATCTGCAACGTGGCAGTTGCAACACGGTTGTTGTTTGGAACTTCGGGTCTCGGATGCCGACTGTCATGATATGCGAGTGACTCTACTGTGACACTGTATTCTATATTAAAGCTAATTTCTCAAACAGTCTCTTGTCTTACCAACAACACGCAGTCGGTTGCATGTCAAGTACTGGTTTACATGGTCATTCATATAAATTATTTAAGCCACAGGTTTGGTTACATGTGAAAAAGTATTTTTTTCAGTGAAAGTGAGAGTCATTGATATTTGGAATAGTCTGCCTGAGGAATTATTACAATGTACAACAGTGGATAATTTTTTTAAAGATCAAATTAGACTTTTTCCGAAAAAAGGAATTCAATAAGCTCTGCTTTTTCCCATGTTCATAGTTAAGTTGAGTTACCTGGCTGATGAACTTAACAATGTCCCGTAAGAGAAACAGGCCAACAAAGCAGAACAGAAGAGCACCAAACACTCTGGTTCTCATGTCATGCTCAAACGGCTCTTTTGGACTATACTGCAATCAGACAACATTTTTACACTGTTATTACTAAACCAACCAGATATAACAACATCAGATATAACATCAACAGAGTCTATCAGCAAATAGCAGCAATAACAGTAACTAGAGTAATTTCTGTTCACTTTGTGCAGATTGGCAGTATCAAGGTATAGAGACGACACAGGTAACATCAACGTTTCAGTTTACTGTTATTTTATCAAAGTGCCTCTGTAAACAGCATGACACAACGTAATAGAGCACCTGTTTAGTGCTATTGACAACAGCTGGATCAGCATTAATCAGCTTGATTGGACAGCCGGTATATCTGTCGAGCTTGCCAGGATATGTAATGATGATGAATGATGACAAGCACACCAAGTAGCCGATGTATGTCAGCATGTTGACGCCGAAAAAGAGTCTTCCAAACCGTAACCTTCCCATGAACATCAACACAACATATAATACCAGTCTATCTATCACCCTGCCATTCAATAATTTCATCACAAGTTTTTAGTCAAACATGGTAACAGTTCTGCTTTCCTATGGGTTGACTGTGTCTGCACATTCAAGTGTGATGTTGGTGTACTGCAGATAAATGCCTAAATCAATCAAGCTGGTTTTTATCAGAATTACCATTATAAGAATTACCACAGAGAACAGCTCATAGAAAGGAAAACAACTCCTGGAGGTGGGGGTGTTTGACTCAGAAAATTCTGGCCTCGCTGTTAATTGTTTGCAGTTTCAGGGTGTTTTTAGCCATGACCAGCCATCCCAGCAGTTGCTGAGCTCTTGTTAAAAGTGTTCTAGACTCCTAGAGTAGACAGAATGCATGCCTGCAGTGCATGCTACTATGCTAATATTCATTCGTGCATTCTTTATAAGCAATACACTGCTTTGTCACATCTTGTGCAGTGAAACCCACCCAATTCTCAAGCTTAAGATTAAAAATTGTCAAACTCTGATCACCTCAAGAAAATCAAAACAAGAAAATAAAGATATTTTCTTGGCTACATTGTCAACCTAACAGACAGAACCAAACGCAGGTCCACTTATAAAGTCATGCTTGGCCAAGCTTCATCCACATGTCCTGCAAAGGATGATAATAATGATTAATGAACAACAAGAAAAGCACTAAACTAGCAATGCAAACACTGTTAGCCAATCAGCATGTGGAACACAACTTAGCATATCAATGCACACTGATGAACAAATGCTACAACTATAAAGTCATGAACTGCAAATCTGCACAGTGTAAATATGATTGCTCTGTTCTGCAAACATGTACAAAGTATTGCAAAATGATAACTACAGACGAAAGTAAGACTACAAAATATACACAGTTATTTTAAAATTCCATAAAGTCTGAAAGAACTAACCACACATTCTGAATAAATAACACTTTACCATTTCTGTGACAGAATATTTTGGCATACAGGATGTGACAACAGTGCTTCTCTTTCATGAGCAATCATCGACTAAACATAAAAAAAATTCCAGCACCAGCATCTGATACTGCACATAAAAAGTCAACGAGACTCCGAATTGGGCACCGTGCTGCAGTAAGTAGTCAAAATTTCTAATGCATTCGCCAGAGGGTGCCATGCTGTTTGACTCTGTCGTCGCATACAATGCAGCAAATTGTGCACTGGGCGCAAAGTCTGATGTCTATTTGCCTTGTTTGAAATGTTTTATGTAACTGTCTGATGAATAAATACAAGAGACATAGCTACTGCAAAAGATAGTGTGTCAGTTGCACAGACCCTCTAATAAATATAACCGTGCACATCAGTAGCCACTTCTAGAGAGATTGAGTAGCCTGACACATCTTCATCTGTTGGACATTCTCCTCCACTATGGAGTGACCTGTTACATAGCATGCTACTGGAACTGTGACAACAAAGTCACTCCAGGTCATTGGAAATGCCATGAATGAGTATAGTGGATATAACATCATATCAGTGCTCTGTAGCACGCTGTCCTTATCCCATAGAGTTTATGAGATATACCTGCATATTCATTTCCAAGTTATGCACAACAAACATTAAGAACAATGAAGTCATCAATTATAACTGGCAGCAAAAGTAGAACTGCACAACTGTTAGCAGTAACTAAGCCTGCAAATTGTGTCATTTTCGAGACATTCAAAATCATCATGTCTTGGAATCATCAGGCAGATAGATGGACGGACAGACAGACTGACAGACAGCAATAGTAATATCACCTTTGGCATAGCATACACATCATAAAAACTCGAAACTACTTGCCTTCAGTGCAAAATAGCGATTCTTGGTGCATGCCGGATCACCAGGCCCGGGATCTATGTACTGATAGTCAAGTGTCATCTACAATAAATACAAACAGTTACCAGAACTTAAGAACTACAACATGCAAAAGCAACCAGACAATGAATTGATACATACAAAAATATACTTATCTCTGTAAGCCAGTTTCATTTAAAATCAATATTAAAAACTGTACATCAACAACAGAAAACACAACTAGAAATGTGGACCAATGCCCAACGTGATGGTCGCCCTGCCGAACACAGGTGGCGCCCTCTGTTCAACGCCGCAAAGTTTGGCTGACGCCCACTACTAGATGCCGTGCAGTAACGATGCCAAGATGCGAAACCCATTGAAATCTGCAGGGGTGCCCCAAACTCGCCAACAGATCTCAGCCTTTAGTAGGCCGAAGTTCACCATATTATGAGGACATGTGGAGGACATATCGCTGCTTAACAAGTTTTTTTCCAACTGTCGATATGTGCCTTCATTGCAAAGATATAGCCCGACAAAGTTGTGCGATGGTGCCCAGATGGCAGTTTTTTGGCGATTTTTTGGGTCCTGCATTTCCAGCGAGCCACGCGCAGCACGTTTCAGACCTGCATATAAATTTACACTAGGGCCACACCATGTGACGAAGTATGGTAGACATCCAATCTACGGCCGCTTAGATTAGGTGAGGAAAAAAAGAAGAAAGATAGAAATCACAGGGCAAAAATATAATGGTCTGCCCTATTACATAGGGCGTCCATAATAATCACACAGCTAACAATAACATCAGCTGACAATAAGACATACTCCAGCTATACTTAATTTTTCAACTTGTCAAGGACACTAACCGGATGTCTTTGGCTTCGTGCTATATAGCTGGATCATTGAAATAAATAAAGTAAATAAGTAAATTAATGACTTCTTCTCAACGCAGGAATTTCTTTCAGGCTTTGCGGAAGTATGACCTGTCAGGGTGCCTTCTAGTTTAATATTTTATACAGCAGTTAAGCGGCTCTTACAACTGAAACAAAACAATGCAAAACAATTCCAAAACAAATCCAAAACAAACCCAAAACAAAACACAAAACAAAATTTTTGTTTTGGGTTTGTTTCAGCGCTTCGTACATGTGAAACAAAATGCTGAAACAAAACAGAAGTAGGCATGGCTTATCTGTCAATCAAAGTATTAACTTTGCTCAGCAACACTGCTGTCTCGTCAACATTACGTAATGCAGACTGCATTCATCAACAGTGATGCACCACATTATTTTATGAATCACGTTTATTCATTCGCCTTTAATGCAGGTGTGGTTATACGCGACACTAAGTTCTCAAAGCTGGTCATATTAAGATACATAGTTTCGTCCAAGAAATCTATTAAGATGTGTTATTATTACAGTGTTGCAAGCTTCAGCAGAAATCCCGTGCTGCCTAGATTACCGATCTCCATGTAAACGATAGGTGCACCATCTATCGAGCAGCACAGCTGAAGCTTACGATGAACAAACAAGCATCCATTATGATGCGTGAAAAGTGTTTAATCAATGTTCAGTATAATGTAATGCGTGTGCGGTCGTCAGTGACTAGCTGAGACCTCTGAAACTGTTTTGGGATTTGCATATTTTTCGACATGTGAATAAATATGTTAATGAGCCTGAAACAACTCTGAAACAACTCCAAAACAATCCCAAAACGTTTTGGAATTGTTTCAGTGTTTTGTTTCACATGTAAGAACGCCTGAAACAAAACATTGTTTTGGATTTGTTTTGAATTGTTTTGCGTTGTTTTGTTTCAGTTGTAAGAGCCGCTTTAGACGACCATTGTTTCACAGTAATGCAACAGTCACACACCGTAAGACTGCGTTCCTCATCGTCTCGGACTGTGCGATCAATGCAGTGATTCAGAACAATCTGACACACAACACACCTCACTCACAGTACATGCAAGATTCACAATGCTACCAACTATATGTACAAAAACAAAAAGGCAATTGCAGACATCACAATTCACCCCAGTGCTGCCCACTGGTAAGGCACTTCGCGCATACGCCACAGGCCTATTAGTGACGATATCAAATCCATGCTGCAACCAGGTCAGTCACTTTGAGTATATGCTCTATTATCCACACGACATATGGCACACTACGGGCAAATGAAACTCACAAAACCGGAGGTACATAACGTATTACACTGTCATCAAACAAAAAACCAAACCACGGCACAGGTATAACTTGTACAAAAAAGCAAAGTAATTTGACATAAGGCCGCACCACTGCCGCACACAAATGGTTCAATCGTATTCACCATGTTGCGCCAATGTGCACGTCATCTAGTACACCCCAATTAGCATACTGTACCCGTGATGCCCCCTGCTGAGCCACTTTGAGCATATCGACCACCGGAGATGTCCGGAATGTTATGGGGCCAGCTCCTTTTCATCCTTAAAATTGCCTCTTCATGTGAGTGGATCTGGACCCCTATCTAATACATGGTTCCTTGGGTCCACCCAAGTCCATATCAAAAATGGCATCTCAATCAGTTCAGCGGTTTTTGCAGTGCTCATTGCAGCGCTCACAGTCATAACAGACAGACAGATTGACCAACAGACTGTGTCTGTAGCAATAGGCCGCATCTAGCTAGTGCTGCGATGTGGCCTAATAATACTAGACAGAAATGTGAACGTTACCATAGCCGCATCAGGCAGCTTAGCGATGAGTCGATCCATGCTTGTCTTGCCTTCAGCATCGCGGACGTTCATGCATGCATGACAAGTGCTGCAGAGCACAAACACTTACAAGTGTTTGGAGCTGACTGTCTAACTGAACTAGAACTATTAATACCACTCATACTTTTAAATCTAAACTTAAAAGCAGACCTACAGTGTCATTCTATGCCTCTGATTATTTTCTGGCACTTGGTTAGATAGGATTACATTCTACATTTTGCAGTGTAGACACATGAGAGAGACTGCTACAATACAATAACGTTGACCGAATTCTAGCTCACTGTAAATTCTATAACAACTGACCATAAACTTGCATCCAACTGACAACTCCTAACGGTTTATACAGACAATAAAATACCTAAACTATTACACTTTTCTGTAGTTTTTGTACTAGTACAGTCCACGAAGATACCACTAAAACCATATGCCATGTATTATTAATTATCTCACTTACAGACAGCTAAATAATAGATGGCCAAACATTGGCAGCTTTTGCATCAGACCCATAGCAACTTTCAAAACAAGAACTCATCAAGAGATGAGATAGCGAACATGAACTTTTATGCAGTGCGCCCGGAAGCTACCCGAATTCGCTGAAATAACGCAAAATAACGCCATTACGCCGTTCAAGGTCATTCAAGGTCACCGATTTTGGTACCAATTGATAGCTCATGTACGATTTCCTATTAGTGATAATTCCAAACTTACCTTCTATCTTGCACCGTTTCCAAGATATAGCCGTCGATAGGTCCGAAATCACTATACTTGGCTACCCCTCTTGTGTTTAACTCCCCCGGCGGAGGGGTTCCCCTTGGACGCATCTCCGTGAAATTTTCAGTAGATGTCAATGGATGGCCAAGGTACCTAATGCCATAGAAATATTGCCAAAAATTTGAGCCGCCTGAGTAGGGCGCACGAACGTTACAGACAGACGACAAACAGACAGACAGACGACAGACGGGCGGGCGACAGCAAATAGCGAAAGTTCGGTAATGAAAAGTACATATACCAATTTACTCATATCCGAAGCCGGTTTTGTCGCTAACAGACAGCACCTTTTGTTTCGGAGCATGACAGTGACGACGTCACTGTTCATGTTGTCTACAGCGTGATCAAGTGGTGATTGGCCGTATGTGTTCTTGACGGCCACGTCGGCTTTGTATTCAAGTAGCAGCTGCACTGCCTCCACGTGGCCTCCAGAGCATGCATAATGCAGAGCTGTATTCTGCACACGGAAAACACGACAAATACAACATTGATTGAAACATGACTAACCTATATACACTCACACTCACAGTTAATGTTTTCAGTTAAAACATAAACTACTGCACTATTGTGGGATGAATAAACTATGTTCCAAACATGACGAATATTCAGCAAAGTCAACCATAAATAATGACAGAAAAAAAAATTTAAAAGAACTGTACAAATGCAGTCACTGAAGACTGAAGTGCCAGTTAACCTTACCTTCATCTTGTCTCTGTCGTTGACGACTGCATGGTTATCAAGCAAGATCTTCATAACTGGTATATGACCCTCTTCCGCAGCCAACATGAGACCTGTTCTATGTTCATCATCTCTGCACAACATCATCTCAGCGTGCACATCACATGATGACGCTTGTTAGTGGTTCAATTTGTAGCCTAGTTCTCTGATGCACTGAAGTAGGTAAGTAAGTAAGTAAGTAAGTTTATTAAAACACGCTTGCAGCTAAGCAGCTGAACATATCAATACCACAATAAGACAAATGACGCAATAATAACACACAAATAAGCACTATACATGAAATACTATAGTAGCAGAAATAAACTAGAATGTGGGCCAGTGCCAAATATAGGTGGCGCCCTCTGCTCAACGCCGCAAAGTTTGGCTGACGCCCACTCCTAGAGTGCCGTGCAGTAACGCTGCCAAGACGCGAAACCCGTTGAAACTTGCAGGGATGCCCAAAACTTCGGAACCGATCTGAGCCGTTAGTGAGCCGAAGTTCACCATATTATCAGGACATGTGGAGGAGGTATTGCTGTTTAACAAGTTTTTTTCCTATTCTCAATACATGCCTTAGTTGCGAAGATACAGCCAGACAAAGTTGTGTGATGGAGCCGAGATGGCAATTTTTTGCATCCTGTATTTTCAGCGAGCCGCGTGCAGTACATTTCAGACCTGCATTCTAAATTCACACTAAGGCCACACTATGTACGGTAGACATCCAGTCTGCGACCGCTGAAATTAGGTGAGGAAAAAAAGAAAGAAACAGGGCGGCCATAACCAAAATATAAATGTAAGGAGTAGTAGGAAAGCTAGGTTTTATTGACTTTATGCTGATAATAATTAAGAACATATTATATGAAGGAGCAATAGCGCTTCACTTCGTATGAGTATGAACTTTTGGAAAGGTTTGGGAGGATCTAAGCCTTGAGGTGACAGCCGACGGTCTAGGTGGGGGGAGAAAACTGTGAAGACAGGAGGCACGATCCATTATATCACAGAAAAAAAACTACAAGAGACATCTTCTCTACAAGAAGCCAACGAATTCAGGTCGGCATGAAACAACACTTGTGCAAGCTTTCACACACTCTCAGTTGGACTACTGTAATGCTCTATTGGCTGCAGCAGCTGATTCTCAGATAAAACGACTTCTATCAGTGCAGAACACTGTAGCTCGTTTAGAAAGGAATCTCGACACTGGTAACCATTATATGCCATTTCTATGTGGCCTCCAATACAATACAATACTTGCACTTATAATGTGCACACAGTCAACTACTATGGCTGAATCTGATATGCGGATGGGTTTTCACAGGGAACTACCGGTAAGTCACTACACTTTCAAGATACAAAATCTGCACAGCCTGCAGTGGGATTTTATACAATATCATATCACTTTCAAGTCTGCCATTCCTGTACAGAAGTAATGACTGCTGTGGGGCTGCTGGATATCTTCAGGAACCATGCACTGCAATTGAAAATGTTTTAGGTTATACATGGCTATAGTCTGCATCTACTAGATTATTCACTTCCCAAAAGTGCAATGAACAGCAAAGTATAAACAAGAAGCATAGCTGAAAAACTGCTGCAATATGACTGCTGTTACATGTGTGCATCTGTGTATGTATCACATGCATGATGGTTATAAGTGCCTTACCATAATAACACAACTCCCCCAATGACCAGCCTACGAACACACGCTACCTTAAACAAATAAGCATCAAAACAGCAAGTAACGCAGAGACGGTCTCACCTCTTTGTGATGTCAGCTCCAAGTGTGAGCAGCAAATGAACGACCTGATGATGTCCGTTCAGGCACGCGAGCAACATTGGAGTTCTGCCATCGACGTCACTGTCATTCGTCTCGTGACTGCTTGCAAGCACCAGCGCTTCCACGCAGTCGACGCTGTCATTTCTGACACAATGAACAACCTCACGTATATATGTGCAATCACTGCCTACCTACCTCCATTCTAAAAGCCGTTTCCAGCCACACCCGGGTTAGCCTCTCCTCGGTTTTCTTCCTCCGCTTGTTCCAGAACAGAACCTTTGGCGACAAGCGGCACAGATTTTTATCGGCCGCTTGCTCTTCCTATCGTCTAACTGATGGTGTCAAAGCATGAACAGAAACTCAAAGCACTGTGGCCTGGTCTCACCCTTTCTTCATCCACCACTCAACTTATGACACAAGGGGCGTCGGTCCCTTGTGTCACTCTCTATGCCAGTACCTATATTTTCAGTCCTCAGCAGATCTAAACACCGATTGTTGTACCTTGCAACAACATCAGCAATAACAGCAAAATAAAAACAGCATAATATGTCAAATGTAGATGTACCAAGTTTGTAATGCGTATGATAACCCATTCCAAATATACAAAACGTGTGCCGTAAACAAATTCCACTTTGTGAGCAGATTTTGACTCTTTGGGGCATAAATACATGTATGAGTTAGATCTGGATAGATATCAAACCTGACTGAGCTATATGCCCAAGACTGCAAGGCTTCATGTGCTCATAGCTTGCACATACCATACACATTACTAGCAGGCAATCAGCTAACGTACTGGGCAGCAATGTGCAAAGCAGATCTTTCCTCCTGATCTTTAACACCAGGCTGTGCACCAACTTCCAGCAGCAGCTTCAGCGCCTAGCAGTAACAGAATCAGGTCATAACTCTGCTTTCTGCATCTCAGTCTGTTTCACCTTCTTAACTGTATGACTGCAACAAAGTGAAATTAGTTATGTGTAATTATTTCCACATCATTTCAAAATATCACTTGATTTCATTCTCATTACCACTTATAAGTAGAAATTTTGTACTTTACACTGCTAGTATACAACACAAAATATAACATTCAGTGCTCTGCTTTGACACTGTTAATTACAGGCTCAAGGGCAAATGTTGCAATGATCTCCAACAATCTAGAAGATTTGGAAAATTCAGTGCAACTGAGTTTTTTAAAATAAACCAGTTAAACAAAGACAACAGCGTATAAAAACAAAACAAACAAGGAACAGTAGTTATTCTAACCAGAACGTTTCCAACACATGCAGCATAATGCAGAACTGTCTGGTCATTCTTGTCAGTGCAACCAATCACGGTCCTCGCGCCATACTGTTGAATATGCATACAATTATCTCTCATTATCATTAACTATACTAGATGCCAATAATGCAAATCTGAAGTGTGCCAACTGCAATGAATATTTTGCTAATACTTAACACACAGCAAAATCAATCAACTGATCAACTAACCCATTTATTTTCACAAACACAGCCCATACAGTAAAGAGTAACTGAGACAGGAAGAGAAAACACAGAGAGTACTTACATCACACTACATCAAAACTGCTTCTGCACCATCAATGAGTGACCAATACCACACACATTAGACACCAGTCAATTCATGTACAAACTGATCACCAACATATTACCCCCAAGGTTGATACTTTGGCAGACCACGTTCAACAGACATTGGTGTAATGCTAAAAGAATGCAAACAATAACTTCAAGTAAACAGCAAATGAGATTGCAACCTTCAACAGCGTGTGCAGAACGTTGAAGTGATCGTACTGAACGGCCCAGTGCAAACCAGTCTTCAGTGATATGTCGCATTCATATGTTTCCGCTCCATGACTCAGCAGGAACTCAACCGCCTCCAGCTGTCCCTTCCAGCAAGCACAGTGCAGTGGCATCAGGTTCTTCTTGTCCCTCGAGTGTATACTGGCACCCTGATTTTTTGCACATCAACAGCCAGAAATTAACACAATCATACACAGTACTTTGAAAGTGCACAACATTATAA
>Ga0056135_10000442_pt1 | contig 10958 bp, 8 predicted proteins | sample WorMetG1aBELIZE1_FD_67481 | JGI IMG/M metagenome (GOLD analysis project Ga0056135, IMG submission 67481) | Marine gutless worms symbiont microbial communities from Max Planck institute for Marine Microbiology, Germany - Inanidrilus... ...
CAGACGATGCGACATCACAACCCCCGATCAACCTCTATCCTCAATCGAAGGAATCACACCAAACGGATTTATGCAAAGCTCTCTTGACATGATTCAGTTCATCGCACGGCCAATCCTGTTAGAATGTCAAAAAACAGTCATACAATAGCCCTCACGGGTCCATTTACTGGGAGAGGACCATGCCGAATCAAGGCAGCGGCCCGCTTCGACCGATGAACGCGGACGATCTCGAAAAGAACCTGCTGCCGCCGCAATCTCGCAAGACCAAGACAACCGCCGGCCTGACATCGAAGGCGGCGACCAAGGCCCGGAAGAAGGCGACCAAGGCGGCCGATCAGACGACGGCAGCGGCGAAAACCGTCGCCGAGACCAAACGAACGACGAAGAGGGTGCTGTCCGAGGTGGAAACGGCAGGTTCGCGCAACAAGGTCACTCAGGCCATTACGTCAGCCGACAAGGAAGCCAAAAGCACCGCCAAGGCGGCGGCCGCGGCCGTGGAATACGCAACACGCGCCGCCAAACTGGCCCGTGAAAGCGAAGCGGCGGCCGGTGTCGCCCGCAAGAAGGAAACCGCCGCCATCAAGGCGCGCGCCCGGGCCCGCGGCGCCGAAATCGAAGCGGTGCAGGCCGAACGAAACAAGGAACTTTCCCAAAAGGTCCGCAAAAACATCGAAACCCGTGTTGCCAAGCTCGACCAGTTGGCGAAGACGGCGGAATCGGAAGCGGCCTCTGCGGCCGCGGACGTTGCCGCCCTGGCCGCCCGCGCCAAAGCTGACGCCGATGCCGCGGCGGCCAAGGTCGAGGTGGGGGCCAAGGCCGTCAAGAGGATCGCGGACGCGGCGCGCAAGGCCGAAGAAAAGGCGAAGGAAATCCCGGCGACTGCGAAAGAGACCGTTTCCGCGACCTCCGCCGCGGCGGGCCGTGCCCGCACACAGACCCGCGATGCCGTCGACACGACCCGGGCCTCGGCCAAGGCGGCCGAGAAGATGGAAACGACCGCGGCTGTCGCCGCTGCCGCTGCGGCATCGAAGGCGAAAGCCGACCGGGCCGCCAAACGGGCCGCTGCTGCCGCCGCCAAAGCGGCCCGTGCCCAGGCCGAAACCGGCACCGATCTCAAGGCACCCGAGCTTTATCTCAACCGTGAGCTAACCTGGCTCAATTTCAACAAGAGGGTGTTGCGCGAAGCGGAGGATCACGCCAATCCGATCCTCGAGCGGGTCAAGTTCCTGGCCATTGTCGGGTCCAATCTGGACGAGTTCTTCATGAAGCGGATCGGCGGTCTCAAGCAGCAGCTCGGAGCCGGCGTTCACGACCTCACCGTCGACGGCCGTACGCCCGATCAACAGATTCACGACTCCGTCGACCTTGTCCGCGAGATCCAAGCCAGCATCCGCAAGGTCTATCTCGACCTCAAGGAAGAGCTGCGCGACTACGACATCACCATCTCCTCCTGCGCCGAACTGTCACCGGAAGAACTGGCCGGGGTCCGCGCATACTATCTCGAGAACATCTTCCCCTTGGTGACGCCCTTGGCGATGGACCCGGCGCATCCCTTCCCACATATCTCCAACCTGTCGCTCAACCTGCTGGTGACGCTGCGCACCCCCGAGGAGGCGACACCGATGCTGGCCCGGGTCAAGGTGCCCATGGGCAACGCGGTATCCCGGTTCATTCAGGTCGGTAACGGGCACCAGTTCGTTCCCCTCGAGGACGTCATGGCCAACAATCTCGACGTCCTGTTCCCGGAAGTCGAGATTCTTGACTGCGAGGTGTTCCGGGTCACCCGCAACGCCAACACGGAGCGCGACGAGGATACCGCCGACGATCTTCTGGCGATGATCGAAAGCGAAGTCCGCGACCGCAAGTTCGCCCCCATCGTGCGCCTGGAGACGACGAACAGCATCATGCCGACGCACCGGGGAATGCTGGCCGCGGAGCTGGGTTTGGACGAAGACGAAGACGTGTTCGAGAGCGATGTCATGCTCGGTCAACGGGACCTCATGGAAATCGCCGGGATCGATATTCCCCATCTCCATGATCCCGATCACCATCCCATCGACAACGTCGATCTCGACGACAACCAGAACATCTTCCACATCATCCGCAACAAGGGTCCGATCCTGCTTCACCACCCCTACGAATCGTTCAACACCTCGGTCGTTCGATTCGTCCGCGAGGCCTGCCAGGACCCGAAGGTCATGGCCGTCAAGATGACGCTCTACCGGACGACGGAAGGGACGGGTATCGTCGACTACTTGATCGAGGCCGCCAAGAACGGCAAACAGGTGGCGGTGTCGGTGGAGCTGAAGGCGCGCTTCGACGAGAGCGCCAACATCAAATGGGCGAGCCGCCTGGAGGAAGCGGGCATCCACGTCACCTATGGCGTCGTCGGGCTGAAGACCCACTCCAAGCTGGTCCTGGTCATCCGCCGCGACTACAACGGCCTCAGGCGTTATGCCCATATCGGCACCGGCAACTACCACGCCGGTACGGCCAGGCTCTATGCCGATTTCGGCATGCTGACCAGTGATAACGAAGTCGGTTCGGACCTGGTCGATTTCTTCAACTTCCTGACTTCGGGCTGCCAGCCGATACGGCGCTATTCGAAGATCCTGGTGTCGCCGCGGAACATGAAGGACCAGCTTCTGGCCAAGATCGACCGGGAAATCTCCAAACATTCCAGCCGTTCCCCGAGCCTGATCCGTTTGAAGACGAATGCCCTCGAGGACCCGGACATCACGGAAGCGCTCTACCGAGCGTCGCGGGCCGACGTGAAGGTGGAGCTGATCATCCGCGACACCTGCCGCATCCGTCCCGGCATACCCGGGATGTCGGACAATATCACCGTGATCAGCGTGGTCGGCCGGTTCCTCGAGCACACGCGGGTGTTCTACTTCCGCAACGGCGGTGAAGAGGAGTTCTTTATCGGCTCGGCCGATCTGATGATGCGCAATTTGGAAAATCGTGCCGAGGTGGTGGTCGCTGTCGAGGACGACCGGATGCGCGACGAATTGCGGGAGTTCCTCGAGGCCCAGCTCAACGATACCTGCGACGTCTGGGAAATGCTGCCCGACGGAAGCTACGTGCATCGCATGCCGGACGACGCCTCCGGTGAACGCCGGGGCTGCCAGCAGGCCATGATCGACGCCGCCGAGAGCCGCCATCAGGAAGTCCGGAAGATGGAATTGAGGCGGCCGAAAGCCATCGCACGGGGTACCAAACGGGGTTGATTTCAGCGCCAGGACTACGCACCGGGCCGAGAAACCGGAAAAGATTTAGAAAAATGATCTCCGCAAACGATCTCAAGCTGGCGCCGATTGAAGACCTCCAGGACATCCGCGGGGTCCCGTTCCCGAAGGAACCGAAGTTCAGGCAATTCCTGATTACGGGCCCGCCCGGTGTCGGCAAAAGCACGTTGATCGGGAAGATCTACGGCTGGCCATACGAAGGATATATCGACCTTTCAATGCCGCGTTGGTGGCGGACCCAGGCGTTGACGTTCCGGCCGCGGGAAATTCACCTTGGCATACCGTTTGTCGGGTACGACGAAGGCCTGGCCGTCCTCGATAAGGCGTGGCTCGAGAATCCGGTCGACTTGGTCATCGAATTCGAGCGGATCCTGATCCCGCCGGCCAAGACCTGGTTTCTCGGCACCAACTGGCGGGAGCACTACGTGTTCGAGTTTATCCTGCCGGACGAACAGCTCGTCTTTGAGGGCCGTACTATACGTGGGAAAAGCGGGTTGTTTCCGCATGACAAAAAGGTGACCCGTGATTTCGTGAAGTTGCAAATGGATCTCTACCGTACGATGGCCTGGTATTTCTGGAAAAACGGAATACCCGTTTACATCCGCCAAGATCGCGACGGTCATCCGATGGAAATCGTCGAACTGGTAGGTAAAGAGCCCACATGACGGGACCGTCAGCACCCGAGACCGAGATCCCGGAGACCGACGACAAGCCGCGGCTCTCTTTCATTGAGCGCATGCGGCGGGTATTCGACGGGACCAGCGACGCCATCGAACTGCTGCCGGAGCAGGAACCTTGTGAACTCTCTGCGCCTGTAAGGGTTGCGTGGTCGACGGGGCCTTTCCGATTGACACTCGGGAAAACGACGATGGAGCTCCATCCGGACTCGGAGGCGGACGACCGAAAACGCGGCGGGCAGAGGGACTGGATCGTCCATCCGGGCGAGGAGTTCTATCGGAGTCTGACCGGGTTCCTGCGCATTTGCCCCGGGGACAATGTCATCCTGGGTCGCGAGGATGACGTTCAGACAGCGATTTTCGACTACTCGAAATCCATTGCCCGCCGTCACGTGGAAATCACCAACCGAAACGGCGAGCTCACGTTGAAGCCGCTCGATCCGGACCGGCTGTGTGCAATCAGCTTTTTTCCCGAAAGCAACGCGCCGCAAAAGCTCCTCGATCAGCGGCGCCGAAACCTGGAACGCCTGACAGCCTTGCTCGGCCACCCGTTCGAAACCTTCGACCGTGACGACGCTCTCGAGCGCATTACCCGGGTCAACCGCATTCTCGCCGAGGAGGCCTTCCGGGAACGCGACGCCGACGGCAACCCCGGCGGCATCCTGGAGTTGCCCGAGGATCTGACACCGTTGATCGTCGGCGACATCCATACCCGCATCGACAACCTGCTGAAGGTGGTTGTCGAGGGAGGGTTCGTCGAGGCCCTGGAGCGCAACGACGCCTGCCTGGTCTTGCTCGGCGACCTGGTTCATTCCCAGGAGCCGGGAGAGCTCGAAGAAATGGACTCTTCGATCCTGATCCTCGACACCTTCCTGATGTTGAAGGAACGGTTCCCGGCCAACGTATTTTACATCCGCGGCAACCACGAGAGCTTTTCTCCGGACGTTGGGAAAGGGGGCGTCGCGCAGGGGGTGCTTTTACGCAAACACTTGAAGAAAGTACGGGGAAAGGCCTTCCTGTCTGAAGTGGAGACGTTGTTCGAGCAATTGCCCTTCGTCGTTCAGAACGCCCAATTCGCGGCCTGCCACGGGGCCCCGACGCGCTCCGACGTCAACCGTGAAAGTCTGGTCAACATCCAGCGGTATCCGGGACTCCAGCATGAGATCGTTTGGAACCGGGTGCGCCAGGGAAACCAGCCGGGCGGCTATACGAAAGGCAGCGTCAAACGATTTCGCCGCACCCTCGGTTTGCCCAAACATGCGCCGGTGATCGTCGCCCATACGCCACTTTCCAATGAGGATACGGTTTGGCTCGACGTTACCGAGATTAGCGGGCACCACGTCGTTTACTCCGCCCACCTGCACGTGGTCGGCGTTATGATCTTGATCGGCAATAGGGCCGTACCTTTGGAGTATGCCGCCGAACCCCTGGTTTCCGAGGCCGAGCCGGAGGAAGGTTCGGGCTGACGCCTGCGGTTGGTTTTTGTGCCTGCAAAGAAAACGGCCTCCGCAAGAGCGGAGGCCGTTTGTCGTGGAGGGCCGCTGATTACGCGAACGGCATTACGTAAACATGCCGCGAAGCGTAAAGTAGAAGATGGCGGCGAGAACACCGCCGACCGGCAAGGTGATCACCCATGACATGATGATGCCACCGATGACCCGCAGGTCGAGGGCACCGATTCCGTGGGCCAGGCCGACGCCGATAACACCGCCGACGGCGATGTGGGTGGTCGACACCGGCATACCGGTCCGCGACGCCAGGACCACCGTCGTCGCCGCGGCCATGGTCGCACAGAAACCGCGGGTCGGGGTCAGTTCGGTGATCTTGCTACCGATGGTGCGAATTACCTTGTAGCCGTAGGTGGCCAGGCCGACGACGATGCCGAAGCCGCCAAGCATCAGGATCCACAACGGCAGTTCGGATTTTTGCGCGACCTCGCCGCCGGACTGAACCAAGCCGACGACGGCGGCCAACGGACCGACGCCGTTGGCAACGTCGTTGGAGCCATGGGCGAAAGCCATGCCGCAGGCCGTGAACAGCATCATCGGGACGAAGACCTTCTCGACGCTGGCGAAGTGGAAGTCCTTGTCCGCCTCCTCATCGACCTGGACCTTGGAGATCAGGTGCCAGCCGATGGCGGCGACGATGATGCCGAAGATGGCTGCCAGCAAGAAGCTCATCGGGATGCTGAGATCGACCTTCAGGTGCTTGAGCCCCTTGAACATGGTCACCAGGGCAATGATGAAGCCGACCAGGAAGACGTAGAACGGTCCCCATTTCTTGGCCGCATTGAACGGGTTCTCGGCATTGAGAATGAGTTTGCGGATGCTCATCATCAGCACGAAGGCGATGGTGCCGCCGAGCACCGGCGAGACCACCCAACTGGCGATGATCTGCCAGATTTTGGTCCAGGCGACGGCCTCGAGACCAACGGCCGCGATGGCGAAGCCGACGATGGCGCCGACGATGGAGTGGGTCGTCGACACCGGCCAGCCGCGGGTCGAGGCGACCATCAGCCACATGGCTGCGGTGAGCAGCGCCGCCAGCATACCAAAGAGGAGAATTTCCGGATTGGCGACCATCGGCGTCGGATCGATGATCCCCTTGCGGATGGTTTTGGTCACGTGGCCGCCGGCCAGGGCGGCGCCGGCAAACTCGAAGATCGCTGCGATGATGATCGCTGTCTTAACCGTGATGGCGCCGGAACCGACCGAGGTTCCCATGACGTTGGCGACGTCGTTGGCGCCGATCCCCCATGTCATGTAGAAACCGAATATGACGGCAATAATGATGAACATCATGCCGTGGGCTTGAATAATTTCCATGATTCCGTCTCCCCTCTTAACGCGCCAGCAGCAGACGCAAGCGATTGCCGACCTTTTCGGACAGGTCCGCCAGCTCGCCGATCATGTGGATCAGGTTGTACCAAAAGACGACGGAAACGGGGTTCATCTCGTCTTCGTGAGCGAACAGGGACTGCGTCAATTCGAGACCCATCTGGTCCGTATCCGATTCGATCTTGTTCAACTCGTCGATCATCTCGGCGACGGATTCGGATTCGGGTCCGCGGAAGCCGGTTTCGACGAGCTCGTCGAGGCGTCCGATGATCCTGGCCGCATGTTCGCTGGCATCGACGCAACGGCGCGTCATGACCAGAAGCGGCTCCCGCATATTCTCGGGTACGTCCATGGGTCGTTCGACCAGCAAACCGGCGATGTCCTGGGCGACGTCGGCGATGGAGTCCTGAAGGTCGAGAACTTCGAGAAGGTCCCTTCGGTCGACCGGCATCATCAAGCTTTTCGGAAGGTGGGCCCGCATTTCGTTTTTGATCGCGTCGGCCTCGTGTTCGAGTTCGAAGATCTTGTCCTTAACCTCCGCGACGCGGGCTTGATTGCCGTCGCACAAGGCCTCGAACAGTTTCGTCACCTGGGCCGTGCACTTTTTCACGGCCTGCATGTGTTCCTGCATCGGTTTAAAGGGCGATCGCCCGAATAAACTGGCAAAAGGATTGCTTCCAACCATGGGCATGTCTCCTGACTATATCGTTCCCAACAAGGGTACGGAGCGCCCGGAACCCTAGTTTTCGTTTTTTGGCGTCGTTTAAAGCGAATGTTAAACTTTTGTTAAATTTTTATGACGCCCCTCACATCTTCGACCGGCCTCGCGAAGACACCGCGGGATCGCATACCGATCGAGCAGGCTAGAATGGCGACAAAAAAAATTTGCCCTTTTTCTTTTTACCCGCGTCTTTCGATGACGCCGACGGTTTCGATTGGTCCGTAGCAGCGGCTTTTTTCGGCAGTAATGATTTGGCGGTCGCGATGAAGACTTCCGCCCGTGCTACGCTGACACCTGGCACCGCGGCAAACTCTTCCGGTGATGCCGAGGCAACCTTGTCGATCGCCTTAAACCCTTTGGCGGCACAGGCGGCCGCCAACGCCGGGCCGATCCCTTTGATTTCCGTGAGTGCGGACATGAACCTCTCCTATGGCGTCGATACCGATTGACCGTCGTCAGTGCATGAGCCCAACTACGGTCCCGAATACTCGTACCTGATTTCTGGGGTGCCCCAGTTTCCCTAACCAAACCGACCCTTAACCAGCCGGCCGTCTCTCTCTACTCTCCGAGCCGGAATTACCAGGTTCGGATTTCAGCATTTTATGGATTGGCAAAAAGCCATCCATGATTCAGGTCAAAAAAATGCAACAAAAGTGTCATAAAAGAGTCGCGAGAACTCCCGATGTGGGTTCTCTGTGAGCTCGATAGAGTTCGACTCGATAGGAGCCGCGTGCGCAGACTCAATGAGGAGTTTTCTCAAAGAAAATGCCAAAATCCTCCATATTCTCAGAGAGCTTGTGATAATCCCACAATCGACAAAGCGTCGGACCGCCTTTCCGGAAGGCACCCGAAGTTGACAATACTGTTTCCGCTTAAAGGTGATCCGTTTCAGATAATCTTCGACGACCGGCTCACTGGAACATTTGTGGCCGAAAGTTGACCAATGCGTTAGAATCGAAAGGAAATTTCGGCAACGGCTGGATGACAACGGTCGATCGGAGAGGAGCGGTGGCGATGTGGAATTGGCTGAGACGGCGCCGAAAACTCAAGGACTATTACTCCATCCTCGACGTGTCGCCGAGCGCTTCGCAAAAGGAAATCCAGCAGGCTTTCTGGCGGGCGGCACAGACGCTGCATCCGGACGTCAACCCCGACCCCGAAAGCATGGAGCAGTTCAAGGAGGTGGTCGAGGCCTATCAGGCCCTCAAACGCTCAGAAGGGCGCGACGACTACGATGCCAAGGTCATCGCCGATTTCTGCCAGTCCTATCTTGGTAATTTCGATAGCGACGAGAAGCCAAAGGAAAAGGCCCTGCCGCCAGCGCTCCGCGCCTGGATGACAGACGAGTGATCCGGCAATAGGGACAAGAATAGACCCGGGCAGCGAATGCTGCCCGGGCCCGAAGTCGATTTCCGACAGACGAGTCCGCCGATGGCTACTCCTGCGGAACGACGGCGAGTGCCGTGCTGAACTCCTGGCGGGTGACCAGGCGCGCCATACGCTTGGAGTGCTCATAGACGCGTTTCAGGTTCTCCATAATGTCGGTCATCAGGTTGAACGCGGCCATCTCTTCGGCCGTGTGATCTTCCTTCAACCACTTGGTCTGGCGTTCGGAGATCAGGGTGTCGATGCCTTCGACGATCTCCTCTTCCCGTTCGAGCACCTTTTCGGCGGCTTCGCGCCGGTCGTGCTCGATGGCGACGATCGCCGTCTTGAAGACGTCGAGCACCTTACTGTGGTACTCGTTCAGCGTTGCCAAATCGCCCTCGGAGAACTGGATCGAATTGGCGCTGCAGGTCGTCGCCAGGTGGTACATATGGGTCTCGACGATGTCGCCGATGTTCTCCACCTCGCTATTGGCCGTGGCCAAAGCCACCGCCTCGTCGGCGTTCCGTTCCGACAGGGTTTCACGGCCGACCTTTGACAGATAGCGCGCGATGGCCGCATAGAGGTTGTCGACCTGGTCGTCCATCTCACGCACCTTCGTGGCCTCGTCCACATTGCCGACGAAGACCGTCTTTGGCACCGAGGCCAACATCTCCTCGACCACCTCGCCCGTCCGTGTGACCTCGCGGCGCACCATGCTGAGCGCCATCGGCGGCGTCGAGATCAGGAGATCGTCGAGGTACCGGGCCTGGAACTTGGCCAGGGCCTTCTCCTCGACTGTCACCGCCTTGTCGCGGACGACGAATTCGGTGAACCGCGCGAAGATCCCGACGAAAGGCAGGAAGATAAGCGAGAAGAAGACGTTGAAGACGGTATGCGCATTGGCGATCTGGCGCGGCGTCTCGGCGGCCAGGCGTTCCATGCCGGCAAGCTCCGGGCTCGCCGGCGAGATGGATCGCATCAGTTCCGCGAACGGTGGAATGAACCAGACAATCAGGACGACGCCTAGGATGTTGAACGTCACATGGGCGACGGCGACCCGAACGGCGTCCCTCGGCTTGCCGATGGCGGCCAGAGCCGCTGTCACGCAGGTGCCGATGTTGGCGCCGAGGATCAGGGCAATGCCACCCTCCAGCGAGATCAGCCCCTGCGTCGCCATGGCGATGATGACACCGGTCGTCGCCGACGACGACTGGACCAAGGCAGTGAAAGCAGCGGCGACCATGATGCCGACGACCGGGTTCGAGACCTGCTGCATGAGGTCAATGAACGGCTGGTAGGAGCGCAACGGCTTCATTGCACCGCTCATCACCGAAAGGCCGAAGAAGACGAGGCCGAGGCCGAGGATCAGGGCACCATACTGCTTGATCTTCTCCTGACGCCCGACGAACCACATGATGAAACCGACGGCGACCATGCCGAGTGCGAACTTGGTGACCTTGAAGGCGATGATCTGGGCCGTAATCGTAGTGCCGATGTTGGCGCCGAAGAGGACGCCGATCGACTGTACCGACGTCATCAGACCGGCGCTGACGAAGCCGACCAGCATGACGGTGGTGATCGACGACGACTGGACGACGGCGGTGACCCCGGCACCGGTGATGACGCCCATGATCCGGTTTGTCGTCAGGCGCCCGAGGATGTCGCGCATGCGATCGCCAGCGACGACCTTCAGGGCGTCGCCCATCATCTCCATGCCGTAAAGGAAGATGGCAAGACCACCGGCCAGCTTCATGGCCATGAAGCCCCATTTGATGGGTTTGGCGGCGGCGGCGTAAGCCGGGCTCGCGGTAAAAGCGGCGGCTGCGATAACCAACAGGACCAGACACGCAAAGCCTTTATGTCGTCCCAAAAACGATGATAGTCGGTTCATTACCTTGTCCCCTCTAGAAATCGGCCGAACGCGTTTGTCCGGAATATGACGACCGCCGGTTCAGTTGGTTCTTGTTTTTCGCGTTTCAGCCCCCGTATGATATCGTTGATAAACTCGTCCGAAAGAGTGTTTTGGGCGTCCGCTTCTATTAAGAGCGGACGTTTATTCGCCGCCACTGGCAGATGCTGCGGCGGTTTTTGGCTTTGGTTGGCGGTT
>Ga0056135_10000443_pt1 | contig 10954 bp, 9 predicted proteins | sample WorMetG1aBELIZE1_FD_67481 | JGI IMG/M metagenome (GOLD analysis project Ga0056135, IMG submission 67481) | Marine gutless worms symbiont microbial communities from Max Planck institute for Marine Microbiology, Germany - Inanidrilus... ...
AATGGCCCCCCTATTACATAGGGCGGCCATAAAAAAATATAATGGTCTGCCCTATTACATGGGGCGACCATAAGAAACCACAGGGGTAAAATAAAATGACCTTTCCATTACTATGGGCGGCCATAACTAGACAGTAGAACACTACTGTGTTAACGTTTCACACTGGTTGCGCTGACGTATGAACGCGATCGTGACGCTAATAACCGTTGTCAGGCGCCTAGCTAGTTACCTGTGGCTGTATTGATCATTCTGTCAACTTTCGTTACAGGTATCATCCAATACATCCATGGCTATCAAAAAGGCCTAAGCAAAGGCATGCGACTACGCGAATCATCTGATGACTGAAAAGTACGCGTACAGAAACCGTACTTATTTTTTTGAAACGTATACTTACAGTATGCATGTCTTATCTTTATACATTAAAGGGGCAAGGTGTCCGTAGACGTACGTAATGAGAATGACGTCACAATGACAATAGCTGGCTGATGGAGATATGGCGATTGGCGACATGTGGCCACGGGTTGCACAGCTCTAGTGGCTAGACGTCGATGCGTGATAGCGCTGACAGGTAGACGCCACTGCCTGCCACAGCGGTCCGTTACATTCCGTACAACAAACAACCGAGAGCGGCATATCGCTGTACCGAACGTAACAGCCCGACCATCCAGTGTACCAACTTCACTCGATGCCCGCTGCTTGAAAAGGCTTAAGGCTGCACCAAGTTCAGGTAACGTTAACCGTCAGTTAACTAACCCACTTTGTGTTGTACTAGTGCACTGCACGAAGCGCATTAGAGGCGTTTGCGCAATGCGCTCTATAAATATTCTACTTACTTACTTACTTACACTTTCCAACACCGCCGTTTTCTCTGCTAACAAGCCCACGACCTGCAGCCATGCAGCGCCTCTTAAAGGGTCACTCCGACCGAAATTTTGCCCTGCTGACTGCTCACTTACAGCAAAATATTTTCCAAACCGACTTACGTCTCAGATGTCGTACCCCCAATTATTACAATTAAGGCAGCAAGGCTCATTTTATGATGACGCGGGGAAATTTGATCCGCGCTGTGGTAGAAACTTGGAAATTTGACAGTGCTTCTAGTTTGGACAACGCACCAAGTTTATAAATCACATTTTAATTCGTCTTCAATGCACGTGTTGATATACACGACACAAAGTTGTCAAATCTGGTCACATGAAGTCACTTATAATTCAGTGCAAATGTCGGTCAAACACAGTAAAACTGGACCTTTGGAGTCTCAAGCACACAAAAAGCCATTTGGCGGCCGGGCTCCGTCACGACCCGCCGAGGAACGCTTCCCAGTTGTATAAAGGCACGTACAACGCCGTACACATTACCCGTGTTCACGGGCCGTGAATACAGCCCTCACGGGGCGTGAACACGGGTGTCATTTTGGAAACCCGTCCTGCAAGTGGTTCGTCTCTGATATAGCCATATTTGTGCTGCAAAAGGGACGTTAAACTCCAATTAACTAACTCCTGCAAGTGGAAAATAATTATGACGTCATTAATAATAGCGCCTGCCGATCTCGATGGCCCGTGTTCACGGGTGTGTTCAAAAATGACACCCGTGTTCACGGGCACGGGTAGTGTGTACGCGCCTTAAGGGAAGGAACAGGGATGTCGACAGAAGAGGGCAATGCCAACATGACGGGCTGGATGGGCGTGCGACATAACGTACACCTGTAACACGGAAGCTGACAGAATGATCAATACAGGCACAGGTAACTAGCTAGGTGCCCGTCACCCACGCGCGGACAATAATCGTCACGGGGATCGCTCGCTGGCTGGCCAGCACCTGCTTATACATCAATCACCGGTGATCGACTCGACAGATGTCGCCACCATCGCCCGCAGCTCAATCGTACCGACATACGGTAATTACATTCGCATCCACACGCCGCTCAGCCCAGTATCATCGACCGCCAGTCGCCGCAGCAGCCCAGATATATCCATCTATCACATCCCACTTCAACGCTCCGTCAATCGCACGTACACAATGCGAGTGCAGTACTATGCGGCAGTAAATAACAAGCCGTATCGATTCGGCGACGGTAACGATCACGCCCGTTCACAATACAATCACGACCTTTCGATCGTGAGACCGGCGATTTTCCCTCACCCAGTTACACCGGGTTAGGCCAGATTCATCAAGCGTATCACAAATGCCAAGTAAAACCAGTTTTAAGGACTGTTAGGCATCGTTCACAGCTAGGCGCCCTTCTCATCACCCAACCAATGGTGTCAAAATAAAATAAAATAAAAACAAGTGGTCAAAATAATTTCACAAAAAGGCAGCATTGCCGCCACACATGGGCAATTCAGTCGTATTTTTCAGGTTGTGCGAATGTCCACCCACCATCTAATAATGCTTACTTTGACCCACCCGAGTCCACATCCCAAATGGCATCTCCATCGGTTCGGGTTTCTGCATGGCTCACGATCGTGACAGACAGACCAACCAACAAACCGACCGACCGACGGACAGACAGACCACGCTATTCCGTCTGTAGCAATAGGCCACACCTATGTACGTGGTTCTGCGATGCAGTCTAATAAATACATTTATGCGTCGCCATCAGGTCTTAACTTGAGATGCGGTAACGGTCACAGATTATAGAGAACACCGTTGAACAAGAAGTCAATCTCAACGCATGTGCAGTAATGATCCTGACACAAACTATCAAACCACACCAGGAACTGAACGGCAGCTAGACGTTCACGCACAGCATGCACCATGGACGTTTCACGCAAAGCGACAGAAACCAGCGCACACCAAATCACACAGTGTCGTGTCTCACAAGAAGCCGCACTGCCACAGTACTGTTTATATTAGGCGCCACAGAGGCAACAACGCCTCAGGACAGGCTCGGAGGCGGCTCACAAAAGCATGTCACGTCCACAAAGTCCCCAGAAATCACGCATGTTCATTTTCACACAAAGTGCAGGGCGGTAGCCCCAGAGCAAACGCTGCTAGGCTAGTTGAAGAAAAAGTAAACTTGGCAAAACGATCAACGACGTCATCAGTTCATGCAGGACAGGTGCACTAGGGACATTTCAATAAGATTCATGCACAGAATCATTCTACCAGCATTAGTTAAATCAAGTCTCATAAAGAAGCAGGTATACATGTACTGAATAAACTGCAATAGACAGTCAGCATACAACACAAACAGAAACTTGTATTTGCCCAAATCAATGCTGATCTCCAATGACCTTCACTATCCACTAACTCCTAACTTGAGGACCCCTTCTATATTTACAGAGAGGTGAAGCTAGGTATCGCTAACGGATTACAAAAATTTAATATACAAACGGACGACGAATAACCTCCAGAAGGGACATGATCTAGGCTGTGACAACTTTTTCAATTTTGAGACCTCCTTCCTGCTAGCATGAATGAAGCTATGTACTTCACATTTGCTTCACTCACTTCACAGCACAGACCACCAGCTACGGACAGTTTAGGTGACATTTGAAAACACATTTATTTAGGGCCTAGAAACCATGGCGCATTGTGACTTTTATTTTTTGCTCTATACAAATATGCTTACTTACTTATTGACCACGTGAGCGAGCTGATGACAAATTACCCCCAAAAGGGGCGTGATCAGAGTCGCATAACTTCATTTCAATTCCGAGACCTTATCTATATTTTTGCAAGGAATAAAGCAAAAACAGATCGATTACAAAAAGTACTATTAGTTCCTATCACTCACAGACAAAGTTTTCACAACCATTCAATCTGCTTCTCATCTGTTGTTACCCTCTTTCTACAACTTACAATACTATATCACTCTCGTCACAGACTGAGAATTGGTGACCGCAGCTTTTTAAATTCATAAAAATTCATAAATTTTACCATTGTTAAAGAAAAATTAACATTTAATCCTGAATTCCATCCAACACAATATTCCATTAATCATCACACAGATGTAAAAAACGTTTTTTACATTTTTTATTCTTGTCACGTTTTTACGTTTTTTTAATTTTCTTTCTATGCAAGCTAATAGTGAGATTTAATTTTTTGAACACAACGTTTCTTAATAGTAAATTGGTGACATTGTGCGAGTTTAACCAATGATAGGCCTAACTGCAGCAGTTTACTGTTGCTTTCAACTTTCTTTGTGTCTTGCTGGGCCTATTATATGAGGGTAGGCAATTAACTTTATCTGTTCGGCGGAAAATTACTGCTAGTGCTAACGTTTTTTATTCAACGTTTTTTGGGGGGGAACGTTTTTACATCTATGGATCATCATGAATCCCCATTCCAAACAATATCTCAGCCTGTTCAGCCACTGTTACATAATGATTGTGATATGCTATTCCAAAGGTGCGCTATTCCGAAAGTCCACTAACCCACCTAACCATAACCGTAATCCTAACTCTAACCTTAACCTTTGGAGTAGTGGACCTTCGAAACAGTGCACAATATACCACAGAGACAGTCATCGACAGATAGAGAGATTCATTCTCTCAGTCACATTCCCAGCCATTCTACTTCTCATTCACCTAATCTCACACATCAAATCATCACTGTCTCTTAATTCAACACTCTCATCCTTTCAATCCTGGCTCAAAACCTACCTGTTTCACAGATCCTTCCCATTATAGACTGCAAGTTTCCCTCAGGACAGACTTCATTTATTTATTTACCATAGGCCACTGACTGTGCGTGCATTGACTTTGCGGATAAAATTTTAACATTTGCCATTCTAAAGCGGTGGCTTTACAACTAAGAGACACAGAAGTCAATTTTCTATTTACAATATGTAACACGAAACAAATATGGTTACCGTGCAGCCATTCAAGACAGCGTCGGACATAAGGTTTGAAGACGGAGCATATGACAAGTGGAATGGTGAAATCTGTGGATCCACCACAACAGCAGATGATGTTGACGACGGAAAACCAGCCTCCGCGTGGTTACGAAGGACGTGGATCGCATCGTCTAACCGGTCCTCCATTCCACCACGCTACACACCACCATCTACTTCCGTTCACGTATGTAATTTCTGATACCATTTCAGTGGTCCTGGTAGAACAATCTGTCCAGCGAGTAGGGTTAGATCAGTACCGGTTGGTATCGGTATTGACGGATACTCATTCTAGTTTCGTTGCCGATACTACACCGAGTCTCAAAAAACGTCCCACCTATGACTTGTTATAACTTTGACACACATGAACAGATTATAATATTTTTTGGCAGAGATGTTACCGATAAAGTAGGCAATCAAAAGATGCCGTAATATACCACCTCAAGTAATTTGTGCTTCTGCACTACCTGGCAAAATGGGGAAACACGAAAATCACATTTTTCACTCAAATGCTGTATTAGTCGAGAGCACTGCAGCAGTTGAACTGTGCTACACGAAGTACGCTGTCTTCCTGAAAGAAAAATTGTCATCAGTGATGTGTTTGATAACGTCTACATTTGTTGAGAGAGTAAGATATCCCATTAATACTGTCCATTGACTTTCAATCAAGTTTGACGAAGAACAACTGCCATCGTTTACACAGCGACCGACACCGACACCGACACCGTGACAGACTTGGTTAACACAGAGCATGTGGGTAACAGAGAGCAGGATCCTAGGTCCTGTCTGGTGCATCCAATCGATCGTTTTGACAGTGAAGAGTGGTTCAGCTGTAACCAGGTGATATTTTAATGTTTCGTGTGTTTTTTGTAAAATGTATGCGACATTTAAGTGAAAAGACGCAATTTTTGGGTTTCCTGTTTCCCCAGGTAACGAAGAAGCACAAGTTACGTGAGGTGGTAAAGTAAAGTACACATTGATTGCCTACTTTCTCGGTAACACGTGTGCCAAAAATTATCGTAATCGAACCATGTATGTCAAGATTATAGCAAGTCAAAGGTGGGACGTTTTTTGAGACACGGTGTAGTAGGCATGTCACGGGTGCAAAAGCACTGAGATGAGCCATTTTTTAATTGCTCGTTCTAAGAACTCTATGCTTACAGCAGCTGGTAGGAGCAAGCAGGCTGTGGTTCAGCCAATACTGAGCTTGGCATTGGTATAACCTACTCAAGGTTACTGCAGCTGCTGGACCATCGTACGGTGTAACCTATTTTCATGGGCTCAGTCACAATAACCCAACAGCGGGCGTGATCACGGCCTCGGTGTGACAGGTGCGTGATACCACAGTGCTGAGTCTGGTCAATAACTTTTGCACCATGTGACCTCTGATCTAGATGTGGCGTTCTGGTTCAACCGACCCTAACTAGGTCAAGCCACAGATCAAAGCTCACAGTCACAGGAAGAAATGAGAGCAATCGCTATGGCAATATGCACGGTGAATGCATAACACTGCTCACGGCCTCTGGTTAACGAGATTAAATTATGACGGAAATGTGCTTGACTAAACAGCCGAGCACATTACAAAAAAATGTCATGCCAAAGTGGTCAGTGCAACCTCGAGTGAGGGCTTTCCAGCTCCCATTAAATTTAGTCAAATCAATTTCAGTGTGTGCTCTTGCAATAACAGTGGCAATCTGTGAAGAGGTTACATTGCAAACACCGCGCATAATCAAATTTCACTTTAGTCGGCTACTCAACAGTGTGGCCTGGTGGTGTAATGGTTTGGAGTAGGACAATGGACTCACAACTCAAAGGGTTGCAGTTCGACTCCCGGCCGTTCCGCTTTCAGGTAACGACCTTAGGAAAGTTATTCACAGACGTGCCTCTGTCATCAAGCAGTATAAATTGGTACCGGTCAAACGGCAATGATGCCCTACGGCTGGGAAGGTAACCATAGGTCTGGTTTTGCACTGGCCATGTGTCACAGACTTCAGTGGTTTATCCACCTAAGGGCTCAGTGCCTTACGGAAGGGAGATGAGCACCCCGCCTACACTCGTCTCAGGAGTATGGCACCCTTTACCTTACCTACTCAACAGTCCACTGCATTTACAACTGAGCCATAGATGGTCTTCAACTTGTATTAACAAACACACTAACTGTGGCTTGGCAAAAGGCAAATGTGCCACATTCCCAGCCGGGTCTCATCTTTGTTCCAATGGCCATGAGCCCATACTTAGGTGTAACCTCCAATATGGTGAAACCTGACAAGTATAACATCATAGTCACTTTTCAGTGACATGGCCCACAGCCGAGACTGTTTGATATCAGAGGCACTTACCTGTGAACAGTCAACTTGTCCAAAGTCATTACATGCCAGCTCAACAGCCAGAAGTCGAACCCATAAGCAACTAAAGGTAAAGGTACTCCCACAGTCCCTCGGAAACCAGTGCTATCTCCGGTTACTAGGTAGGCAGCCATAAACCCAGCGGAAGGTTGCCATTACTTTCTGCCAGGTTCTGCTGGTTACTTTTCCAGCTTTGAACAGTCACCTGGCCAGTACCAATTTATGCTGCTTCATGAACAGAGGCACAAGTGTGAATGAGTTGTTCAGGGTTGCCACAAACAGTGGAATGGCCAGGGATTGAACTGGCAACTTCCAGAACGCTACTCCAACGCACATCATAACTACTGTCCCACCAAGCCACACAAGTAAGCAAGAGTCTAATGGCAAAACCACTACACTACCACACATTACAACAACTACGGCTTGCACTCCACAGAGAAAGACTCAGTCCAGTCAGATGCATGGATTACATGATGAGTGGTCAATAAAAAGAGACTGACCGATGATGGTGTCTTCTTGACAAGTGCGGCTGGCGACGTGACAACAGGCTGTGGCTGCTGCTGCTGTGGGTGATGCCACTGAATTGCTGCACCTAGTACATCACACACAGCTCATACTGACGTGGAGTTAGTAAGCAAGTCAGCAATACCCATACTCCTCCTGTAACCACCATCACCTCCATTATTTAATAGCCATTTACCATGTGAACCTGGATTAGTCGGTTACCCCTCAGTTTTCTTCCTCCACTTGTTCCAAAAAAGAACTGTTTGGAAAAGTGGCACAGACAAAATAATCCACACAGTTGTAATTGTCAACAAAATCAAAAGAAATGCCACAGAAGCTCCGGATGATGTTCGTCATTTGTTATCTGAAATGACGATTTTTACTTTCACTCGAACACACTCTTGCATAGAGTACACTGTTCCATACTGTGGGACTGTAAAAAGTGAAACATTGCGAACATCAGCCGCTGCAATATAAAAGCAATATACTCAAAAGTTATAGCTATGCAAAGTCTTACCAGTGAGTGGTGGTGGAGATCCCATGATGGGCGTCGATGGACTAGAACCATAAATGTTACTTGTATGATCGGATGCGTATATCTGCAAAATTACACTGTATGACAGGCCCTAAGCCAAACGACTTACACGTAAAAAACAAACTTCCATACGTTTCCTGAACTGCTGAATAAACTTCTGAATACATGTAACAGTGGAATAACTGAACCTGGGACATGCAGGATGGTTAGTTTGCCACACACTTCATGGCTCAATCAACATTTATACTGCTTCCATTTTAATGACCATTTTCCAGGTGAACCTAGGTTTGCTGGTTCACCTTTCTTTCTTCCACTTGTTCATAAAAAACTTTGGGGATAAATGGCATGGTTACTATGGGCTGCTTGCCCTTCCTGCCATGCAACGAAAAGTATCAAAGCACCAAAGAAAAATCTAAACATACACCTCAATCAATGAATATTACCCACTGGCCTCATCCTTTTTTCATCCACCGCTGGAATCGCAAGAGAAGGGGGAAGGGGCACTGCTGCCATTACACTGGCTGTCTAACGCCAATATTGGTACCCTGCTCTTACACTTGAGGGAACATTTAGGCATCACTGACAACGACAAAAAGGTCCCATAATATTCAGCCACTCATGCTACGAAACAGTAGCAATAGATTTGTTACAGTAAGATTCCATTTTGTATCATTAAATCCTACATTTTAAGAGTTCCGATGAACCATAGTGTGAAGTGGGACTCCCTGAAACCATGGGACTCATACATACAGATGTCACTAGCAACTGAAGATGGGTCACTCTAGGTATGCCTGCTCCCAGTTGACTTCTCATTACAGTGTTATTTATGCCCTGTCCATTTGCATTCTTAGATTGATGACCGCAATAAACGTGATTATTTTGTTTAATGCTAATCAACTACTACTCCAAGATGACAAAGATGTACAGACAGAAGTCAGCTGTGTTATAATGTCTGTAGTTACTTGTTTGTCTCCAAACTTATTTACTGATTACTGTAAATTGCTATGGCCACCCTTCGTAGCAGACGCGGACATTATATTGTTGCCCTGTGGTTTCTTCTTTCTATCTATCTTACTTTATTTCCTCGCCTAACCTCACCAGTAGCAGATTGGATGTCTACCATACTTCCACACACGGTGTGGTCTTAGTGCAAATTTAGGATGCAGGTCAGAAACGTGCTGCACACCGCTCGCTGAAAATACTGGAGTAAACCGGATGCAAAAAATCGCCAAAAATTCGCCATCTGGGCACCATTGCACAACTTTGTCGGGCTATATCTTTGCAACTAAGGCATGCATCAACAACTGGAAAAAAAACTTGTTAAACAGCAATACCTCCTCCACATGTTGTCACAATATGCCGAACTTCGGCCCACTAATGGCTGAGATCAGTTCCGGAGTTTGGGGCACCACAGTTAATTTCAACGGGTTTCGCATCTTGGAAGCGTTACTGCACGGCACTCTAGCAGTGTGCGTCAGCCAAAATTTGCGGCGTTGTACAGAGGGCGCCACCTGTAATCGGCAGGGTGGCCATCACGTTGGGCATTAGCCCACATTCTAGTACGTTATGAATTTGCACAGTGTGACCACTGTGTCTGACTCCGACAATAAACATCCTATCTTACTACAATAACACTAATTGCACCATGTTATTGAGCTACTACTCTGCATTTCATCACCAAAATGTGCCAAACGGATTGTTAAAACCTGCTCACTCTGTGCTAGTCTGCAGTGAATAAATTTCAGTCTGCATTATCATGGAAAAAGAATCGTGGTCATTCTGGAATGAAAGAATATAACAAAAAAATCAACATCATGAAGCTTTACCGATGCCAGTGCTTTGCCGAGAGCATCACACGTCTGTGACATTCCAGCAGCACCTCGTTGTGACGGAGGTACCTGGCCGCTGGAGTCTGTGGCTCCAGGATAGGCCAGACCAGACGCAGGTGGTACCACGTTGCCTCGGAACGTCGACAGTGGGGGCAAGTTGACACCGGGCGGTACAAGCGGCGGGTAAGACTGTCACAATCATCATAAACTGAATGCATTTTAACAACAGCTGCAATTATTTCTAACACGCAGCAGACAAACTTCTTGCTCTCTCCCATTTAAGGGCTCACACCAGTGACGTTAATCCTTGGCCTCAGCCTGTAAGGCCAAAATCTATGTCCATGGTCTTGGACTTTGTTGTATGTCACTGGCCCCGCCTCGCATAAGCAAACTGTTTTCTCTCAGAACACTGCAGTGTTACATACAGGTGTTTTGACAAAACTGTTCGAGTTATCGGTGTTTGTCAAAAGCAGTTTGTGTCTGCAGGATGTACCTTGTGAACGAAGGAAATGTGACATGTCAGAAACTGTCAATACCAGGACAGTAGCCTTACATTGGTTAGAACTACTTATAACTACTACTTAAATGACTGTAGTCTGCTTGGCCCTAGCTCCATAGCTCAATAGCTGTTAAAACATAAATTCTGGATAAAAACTTTAAAAAACATGTTTCATACTTCAATTAAAACATTAAAAAAACTGAATAAAAAACATGGAATCACATATTTCAGAACTCCAAAAGGCACTTAGCTGATCAAAAGAAAACATGCTTACTGGCTGCAGGATTAATGGGCACAGGCCAAGCCGGCTGACAATGAAAATATGATAACACAGAAAGAGTAAATTAATAATTTTTATAATGAACGTAACAACACATGACTGCAATTTAGAATTTAATGTAATAC
>Ga0056135_10000444_pt1 | contig 10952 bp, 9 predicted proteins | sample WorMetG1aBELIZE1_FD_67481 | JGI IMG/M metagenome (GOLD analysis project Ga0056135, IMG submission 67481) | Marine gutless worms symbiont microbial communities from Max Planck institute for Marine Microbiology, Germany - Inanidrilus... ...
AGTTAAGATTTGACAGAGTTGCAGTCAAATGTACACTGCTACGTTTTATGAATCACGGCAAAAATGTAGGTTTTAATTTTTCCAGGTACAGTGCGCACATAAATTGGGTGATGTGGTAGATGTTACTACAGTCGCATGTAGAATTCCTTCACGATTAAAACGATATAAAAACTATGAAAATCGGTTAAGATTAGCCAAAGTTATAGTCAAAAATATACTGCCACGTTTTTTTATGGTTCACTGTGTAGTAATGGCAAGCCATTACGTTTTACTCCTGTGATTTATTCTTTTCTCGCTGTAATCTTCAAACCCCAAGAATGCCGCCCTGTAGGACCTTTGCCAGGTTGTCAGAATGTTGTGTAATTTTATAATGCAGATCAGAGGGCGACCTATCTGTATCCCTACATTTTGAGGGGAAAAATATGCAAATTTTGGGGCGATTTTTTGACTACTTCAATACTTTCAACCCTTATAACTTCAGAATAACACAATATTGTTGCAAATCTGAAACAACGGCCTGAAACTATTAGGTTTGTCCTGTTTTCATGTTTGCTTTTGTTGGATTAGGTTTATTTACGTGAGTACCATGCTATTGGCTGGGAAGAATATGTGTGAAATAACATTTTTTTGTGTCAAGTGAGGTGCAGGGCTGTAACTCAGTTAGTTGTTGCTGGTATGGTTTTAGCATATGGTGAATGTGTACAAGTAGTGATGGTGGTGAGTGTGATTTAAGATTCATCTGTGAGAGTGATTGAGTGCAAAGTAATTATTTACTGACTAAATTATAATAATAATAATAATAATCCGATTTGTAAAGCGCCAGAATGTCAAAAGACTTCCGTGGCGCTATTACGATATTACGGTGTCATAACACCTGGAAGCTTCGTTTACGTTAGTTATATAGAATCAGTCAGTTGTTCTATGTCTAAGTCGTCATACAGTTATTCCTGGAATATTTGCTATTCTCACACTACATCAGTAAACTTTCAGTCACTCAACTTGCATAAATATTACAGATTTTGTCAGAAGTGTCATTTTTATGATAAAATGTAGCCTAAAGGCATGATATAACCTAATTTGTGTTGAAAGCAGTCTTAAATTCTTGCCAACCAAATAGACAGACACCCGTTTAACGGCCTCTTTTTCCAGGACAACCTGGGTAAGCCGGCACCAGAAAGGTAAAACTAATCTGGTTTTAATGAAGCAAGAAATGATGGGGTGGCAGTGGCAGCTGCTGGACCATATGCAAATCATCTGCACCTTGCTGCAGACAGATAACAATGCCAACACCTGTGTATAAATTACTGTGTCTCCTTTGGTCAGTTAGCCACGGATCACTAGTGATAAAGTGCAGTGGCCGTAAGAAGGATTGTATGTTCTCTGTGAGCAGCTGATACAAGTTTAGACAAGCAGTTGTCTGCAGCGGGTTTTAAGGACGTTTCTAAACTGACTGCTCGACAGCAAACCATCTTGGAGCTACTTCAAACAGAGAGCAACTACGTCAGCATTATTAACACCATACTAAAGGTATACCATCTTCTGTCTTAACTTCCACTACTTCTGTTGCAGGCCTATAGAATGACTGAAACTGGTTTCATTATGGTCGCCCTATGCCCTATTTAATAGGGCAGACCATTATATTTTTGCCCTGTGGTTTCTTTTTTCTGCCTATCTTCTTCTTTCTTTTTTTTATTCCTCGCCTAATCTCAGCGGCAACAGATTGGATGTCTACCATACTTCTACACATGGCGTGGCCCTAGTGCGAATTTAGAATGAAGGTCTGAAATGTGCTGCTGGCGGCTCGCTGCAAATACAGGATGCAAAAAAGTCTCCAAAAATCGCCATCTGGGCACCATCGCACAACTTCGACGGGCTATATCTTCGCAACTGAGGCACGTATCGACAGTCGGAAAAAAACTTGTTAAGCAGCAATACCTCCTCCACATGCCCTTACAATATGGTGAACTTCAGCCCTCTAGTGACTGAGATCCTTTCGTTAGTTTGGGGCACCCCAGCGAATTTTAACAGGTTTCGCGTCTTGGCAGCGTTACTGCACGGCATCTAGTAGTGGGCGTCAGCCAAACTTTGTGGCATTGAACAGAGGGCGCCACCTATGTTTGGCAGGGCGACCATTGCGTTGGGCATTGGCCCACATTCTAGTTTTCGTATAATCTGCAGTGTTACATGAAGTGCGTTAATGTGCTAATATTAATTCTTATGAGAAGATACTCATAGTGATACTTTGGAGACCTGACCTCAGTGCTGTAAGTGTCGAAAAACAGGCTGATTAAAGGAAAGCTGGAAGCATGTTGCAAATAATGAGAGGTTGGTTCCATATTTTTCTCAACCCCACCACACACCACAACCATTTTACGGCCCTTTGTCCGGGACCACCTGGGTGAACCGGTGCCAAAAGAGAACTTCTGGACTTCGTGGTGCAAGGGGAGATTAACAGAGGCAGACACTGACTATCCGGCTGGGCACCACTGCATCCGGACTAACCAGTACCCACCTCCACCACCCCCCATATTTTTTACGGGCAAGATACCCTTCCTGCCGCCCAACCAACCGTGTCAAAGCACTGAAGGCATATTTTTCGTAACTGCTGTAAATTATATTCTGCATTTTCCAGTTGTTAATATAAAATTAATGAGTAGATGTTTAATTTCACACTGACACGTGTGACACATTTATGGTTTGTATAGCATGTTTTATGGTTAGGAAAGGGCATTTGGTCATGTTCCTGTCGTCACAGTTCTGCGTACTGTTTTTGGTTGTTCAGACTAGATTCTTGCAATGGCTGTGTAAGATTGTTGGATGCTATAGAAGCAGCATCTGTGTTCACTAGTACTTTTGCACATATTTATGCTGTTTGATGTTTATAAAGGGATAAATAATGATGCAATATTTCTACGTAATATAGTGCATGTGTATGTCGTATTTTTGTAAATTGAGTGCTTAGTCATTTTAGATGTTAGTTAAATGATAATATTTTTAATAGATAACAGTCTTGGTTACTTAATATGTTTTTCACATGGACAGGTATTCAAAGATGAGATTGAGAAGCCAGATCAGCCTGGCGGGTCGATACTTGACCCACAAGAAAGCAAGTCAATCTTTGGTGGTCTGGTTCCAATTTATGACGTTCATGTGAAAATACGAGATGAACTTGCAGGAATCGTTTCTTCATCATCTTCTCACTGGCCTGTCGGCTCCGCTTTTCTTAAACACGTATGCCAGTCTTTGTTTTTACATCCTGTTTTATTTGTAGTGTTTGTGAAGTTGTTGAGAGCCTTTTTCTAGCATCATATTACCTTCGGCCGGTCTTGCATTGGTTATGGGACAAGCCTAGGACAATGGATGGACACTTTCAGAAATTCTTTTAAATTTCTTACACAAGAGGTCATCTGTATGTATATATGAAAACCTACCTGCATGGCAGTGATAGTTCACTATGACATTTATTTACTAGCTATGCTTGTTTGGTCGCTGAGCTAATCTTCAGCCACTAGATTAGATAGCACTGTTTGTCATCTGTGATCATATTTTCGTATAATTCATAGGTTATCTTGTAGGAGACTGATATTGTCATCTTTATTTGTAGTATGTATTGCTATTCACTGAGGTAAATGCATTTTGGCATTGCTGTCATTTTAAAGATACAGATGAAGTACCATTTATTATCAGTTTTCTGATGATATATCATATATGTTATGCTGATAACATAAGTTTTAATACTTAAATTGATCAATTGAATTGTACTTTCAGACAGATGCGTTGTCGAAGGCTTATCCAAATTTTGTGAATTATTTTGAGAAGGCCAAAGAAGCAATTCAGGAATGTGAGAAATCGAAACCACGTTTTCATGCATTTCTTCGGGTAATTGAAATGCAGTGTTGATGTTATCTCCATGGCTATTGTACAAGCAGATGTAGAGTAAACCTGTCAGGTTTTTCAGTTGGCTGCTGAAAAGGCAACCGAAGGCCATTGTTATGGTTGCCCTATGTAATAGGGCAGACCATTATATTTTTGCCCTGTGATTTCTATCTTTCTTCTTTTTCCTAGCCTAATCTCAGCGGTTGGAGATTGGATGTCTACCATACTTCCACACATGGTGTGGCCTTAGTGCGCATTTAGAATGCACGTCTGAAATGTGCTGCACACGGCTCGCTGAAAATACAGGACGCAAAAAAAATTGCCATTTTGGCATCATCGCACAACTTTGTCGGGCTGTATCTTCGCAGCTGAGGCATGTGTCAACAATCGGAACTTGTTAAACACCGATACCTCCTCAACATGTCCTCATAATATGGTTCGCCTACTAACGGCTGAGATCTGTTGCCGAGTTTGGGGCACCCCTGCAAATTTCAACGGCTTTCACATCTTGGCAGCATTACTGCGCGGCACTCTAGTAGTGGGCGTCAGCCAAACTTTGCGGCGTTGAACAGAGGGCACCACCTATATTCGGCAGGGCGACCATCACGTTGGGCCATGGTCGCCCTGCAAATGGCCCACATTCTAGTTTTTATCTTTTCTGCCTTTTGTATTGAAGCAGGTTACACTAAGTTGTAGTTGACAGCCTAGTTTTCCTATCTGATGTCAAGGATGTCATAGCTGTATTACATTAGTGTGTTGGACTTCCATTTACACTTGACAAGAGTTCATCTCTCATCCTAAGTGCTGCTGCATGAAGTATTTCTTACCCATTGTCTCTATCACCCTTCTCTTACCCACCTGCCTTCATTACGCCACCACACCACAACCATTTTACGGCCCTTTTTCCGGGACCACCCGGGTGAGCCGATGTCAGAAGAGAACTTCTGGACTTTATGGTGCAAGGGGGGATTAACAGAGTCAGACACACTGATCATCCAGCTAGGCGCCACTCCATCCGGACTAACCATTGCCCAACACCATCATTCCCGCATATTTTTTTACAGTCCAGATGCCCTTCCTGCTGCCCAACCAACATTGTCAAAGCACTGAAGGCAACTAGCGCATTCGGATTACGGAGAAGACGCTAGAGTTCTCCTCAACTGCCTCCATTACAGGGCAGCATAATTTGTTACTGTGAAATCTGGGAGGTAGACAATAACTTTACTAGCATCAATGACCTGGCAGCTTCTGATGATGCCCTTGTGATTGTGGAAGAGTGAAAGATCAGTACCACATTGTGAATATCTCTGACTTGGTCAAGTAACCTTTAGCTATATCTACAATATCTTTGGAAATATTATAAAAATAACCCAGCTGTTGTTATTTTGCCCAGTTCTCACTGGTTGATGACCTCATTAGAAAAGAGCTGAAAAGAAAAACAGATGAGTTGGTCGGAAATTTCCTTTTCTGTGTTTGTATAGATAGATGCTTTACATGGAGGACCTTTTGTTGTCATCCACTGCAGGCAGCATTAATAGATGTTTATGGTTTACGTTGAGTTGTTTTGGTTGTGCATGTTGTAGCTTCCCATGTGCTTGATTAGTACTTGTCATAGTCATGTGATTTCTTCTGGAGTGAGATGTGGTAACTTGAATGATGTATTTTCCCAATGAAGTGTAATCTATCGCTTGGCAACAAACTATTACTACATCTGTTTAATTGCCTTTTTCCAGGACAACCTGGGTAAGCCGGCATCAGAAAGGTAAACTGTTCTGGATTTTGCTGGAGCAAGAGATGATGGGGTGGCAGTGGCATCAGCTGGACCATGTGCAAATCATTTGCATCTTGGTCCAGACAGATAACCATGCCAGTATCTCACCATTCTGTTTTTACAGGCCAGATGCCCTTCCTGCCACCCAACCAACAGCATCAAAGCACTGAAGGGAACAAACTGGCTACAAAATAGTAATTATTCTGCCATTTCTGCAGCTGTGTCAAGGAAAGCCAGAATGTGGTCGGCAGACGTTAACTGAACTTCTGATAAGACCTGTGCAGCGAATACCAAGCATTCTGCTACTTCTCCGAGGTATCATTGTTTTCTTGAACAGTTAGGACATCTATCAACTGTCTTGCTGGTTGCAGCCGTTTAGTGTTTAGTCGGAATCTGTGATATTAACAGTGTGATATTTCACACACTGTTGTGTAGCAATTAAAACCATATAGTTTGTAGCATACATACTTCTAAAATGGCTTGTTTGTTTTCTTCTGTTGAAATGTTGATTGACGATTTCAGTTTTGAATCTACATTATAATAGCTCTACTACATTACAATCCTTTTTTGTGCAGACTGCTTGATTAAATTCTGTGGAACATGATGTATAGATATTTTAAAGCGAACTGACTCCAACCAGCCAGACTGTGTGGAGCTGAAGAAGGCAATTGCGGCTCTTGAAGAAGTGATGACGTTAGTAGCTAACGGCTGTTGTATACTTTTCTTTGTAGTATTATCGTGACATTTCTGTGTAGCCAAAGAAATGAAGAGTCGCATGTGACTCCATGTTGTGAAGTCTATAGCAGCTTCTCTTTCTTCGATTACTAACTGTGTATACGTCATTTGCTATATGTCATTCCTAAAGATGACTGTCCTCTGATGAATGTAAGTCCTTGTCTACAGCAGTTTATTGCATATACATTTGTTTATTGCACTGTTATGGCTGGAGTTTGCCACATTCGGTCAACAGTTGAAATGTCACACGTGTAGTGGTACAGTACTTGACCTTGGTTTTCGAACTGATGCATGTTGTGATATTAATGTCGTGTTTCTTTTTAAAATTTCACCGTGTACTGTACTTATTGCTTGCAAAGGGGATTAGTTATGCATTGTGACTTTTTAGTTGCTGCTATCTTTGATGTTGTTTCAGTGAAGCAGGAGTCATGTTGTGTGTCCGTGTGCAGACATATTAACGAGGACAAGCGGCGAGCTGAGGGTCATCAGACACTGTTTAGCATCGTCAATGACATTGAAAATTGTCCTGTGAGCCACCATGCTTTTTTATATGTTACTTTTTGTTGTGTAGTGTTGATGGTATGGAAACAAAGTGTCTTCTCCCTATTCCAAAAGTGCTACTTGACATCAGCAACAGCACGAGAACAGTAAAACTTTGCTCCGACAAAATCCTCCAGTTTTTAAAGGGGATGGGGGTTCAGTTATCACGTGCTGACCCGTATAATGGCCATAAAATGGTCGTTGGTTGTGGTTTGTATTACTGAGTAGTGTTTCACCCATTGTGCTGTGTGTATCTGTATGCTGGCTGTAAGCATTTTTCCATTCCTATATGCACTTGGTTAGTGGTATTTTTGCCATATTCTTGGCATCTCTGTTTAGCATGTAGGCCCACAAGCACACTGACCAGTCAGTCTTCAGTAATTAGAGGAGGCTTATAATGCTTACTCGTCAGATGAGATAAAGTGTCTGGTGGGAAGACTACAGCCAAAAACTAGAAATGAAATTATGGTACAATACATCTGGATTACAGTGTAAAATAAACTTTTCAAATCAGTAGATGCCTTTGTGCAACATATGATAACAACTTATGGAATATATGCACAGCTTCGTCCTGTCTGATCACATTGAGCTCATTAGACATGGTTGGCTGCTGTTTGAGAGGATCTTTGTAGAACTGGCTACTGATGAGCAAGGGCAACAGCTAATTCATGGTGCTATGCACCAATTAATGCATGGTCCACATGATGATGTAGTTCTTACAGAAAAGCATCAGTAAGCTATTGCTACTGAAAGTAAACAGTTTTTTGACAAATACTGTTTACTGTGCTTCTGCTAATTATTTCTTGGCACAGTTTGTAGAATTTAGTATTTTGAAATGGCTGTAAAGTTTTTATTGGGATTATATACTGATCGTGATAAATACCATATATTCAGTTATATAATGTTGAAGTTTTTGCAGGGCCGCTGTTACTGTACAGTTGAATGTGTTGTGTGGTTTGCAGCCCAATCTGCTGTCAGCTCACAGAATGTTCATTCGAAAGCTTAATGTGCTGGAAGTTGGCGAAGAGTTGCGTGGAAAGGGAACTACAATTAGTTTGTTCGTCTTTAGTGATAGCTTAGAGGTGAGCTTTTCGTTACGTATGTGTACTTATGGGCACTGCACAAATTTTATGTGAATGCAATGGAGAATTTTCTTGTTGTATTGCTGTACAGTGTTCTTATAACGTTTTCTTTCTTAGTCTTATAATGTTTTGTCAGCCAGCCTTACTGAAGCATACAGAATTGATTTATTATCCCACCGTATGGTGGATAGGATATTTAGTTTACTTTGGCGTAACAAATTTTTGGTAACGCTTTTCTCATACATCATTTGGCCGACAGCGATGAAATTTAGCATGATTATGGGTATTGGTACGTAGCATGTCTTCTCCCATTTTGGTGAACTTTGGCCTGGGGGTCTCCCCACAAACCTATATGCACATCGCACCTGGCAAAAGAAGAAAAGTTGGGACAGCGACCCATACAAATCTCACCTGGGAAAAAACTTCGCTGCGAGGCTCAGCGGAGCAGTTGGAATTGGCCGTGGCTCGGTGGGGCAGTCAGAATTGGGGGCGGCGTCGTCGCGTAAAAGGCTGTATGGTGGGATTTGCATCTTGCAAGCCGCTGACGCACTTGTTGTTTTAATGTTAGGTTGCTGCTAAGAGATATTTCAGAGGTTGCATTGTTATTGGCACAGATTGCCAAGCGACGCAGCAAGGTACCAAGTACAAAGAGTCCTGGAGTGCACTTGGCGAAACCTGCACAGAGAACGATGAAGCATTTATCACTTTTGCCGTTTTCCTGCATCAAACGTATTCTTGATATCACTGAAACTGCAGGTGGGTCTTGCTTTCATTAGAGTGAAGAAAATTAAATAATTTTGCTGCTAAGTGACAAAATGCTGTGTTAAAGTTATTATACCAGGATGCGTACCATGTGCTGTGACCATGAACATATACTGCTGGAGTCTGTAGAACAAGTCTGACAATCCACAACTGTTATATGGCCGTTATACAAGTCAACCTGTAATAGCCGACACCCCCAGTTAAGAACTGGAGGATTTTGTTGGAGCAAAGTTTCGCTCTCCGCATGCCCTTGCTGATGGCAACTGGTGCATGCGGCTTGCGGAGAAGATGGCAGAGTTCTCCTAAACGGTGTTACTTATACCATCTCCATACAATACTGTCTCTGTAGCATACCATCTCCGTACCATACCGTAATTGTAGAACAAATCTGAGTGCGTCTCATAGTTTGTGATTAATGTTTGTACAGATTGTCGTACAGTGTGATGGTGTCGAGACACAGATGAAAATGGCATTAATTGCTATGTTGTGTAGAATGTCTAGGTGTGTTTGGGCTCATCACCAAGAAACCAGATGACAAAGAGGAGAAACTGTTCGTTTTTGCTGTCGATGACGCGTCTGCGAGTAAAACTGAATTCCTAACATCTCTCAGCAAAACAGTCTGCTCTTCGCAGTGTCGTGCCGACTACGTGAGCACTTCTGTTTGATGAGTTCACCTTGTGCTCACTGTTTTAACAATTGTTTATCCGCCTATTATAGTTTTAATAATATTATTTCATTTTTTCTTTAACTGATATGGTTTTTCCCCCGAGTTCATTTATGTTAGGCCAGGCCTTCCAAAAGCAAACTATCAAGATTTGCGAAGCAGCTGTTTTTATGGGCCACACGTCCTTCCTAAAGGATGCACAGTGTCAATAATAGGTGTGTCAAATTGTTCCCTACAAGCATCCGTGCTCTTGCTGGGTGCATCGTTTGTACATTGAAAGTTAAACTGTGCTTGGAAATGTCGGATCACAAAGTGATTAATTTATTTACAGTGATTACGATAATCTGTAAGTGGTAGATAGCCCCGTGTGGGTCCGGAGCTGTAAGTGGGTGTCTAAGTAGGTAAATAAGTGATAAATTTATGAAGCACCGAAACCAGAATAGGCCCGTTTCCAAGCCGGATGTCTTAGGGGGTGACTAAACCTGGCTTTAGTTTTTTGTTGTGTTTATTTTGTGTTGTACATTTCTTTTTATTGGTGAATGTGTGCTTTTGTTATTGCCGCCCTTCGTAGCAGATGCGAACATTATATTTTTGCCCTGTAGTTTCTATCTTCTATCTTCTTTTTTTTATTCCTCGCCTAATCTCAGCAGCCGCATACTTCCACACATGGTGTGGCCCTAGTGCGAATTTAGAATGCATGTCTGAAATGTGCTGCACGCGGCTCGCTGGAAATACAGGATGCAAAAATGATGCAAAAAATCGCCATCTGCGCACCATCGCACAACTTTGTCAGGCTATATCTTCGCAACTAAGGTACGTATTGACAATCGGAAAAAAACTTTTTAAGCAGCAATATCTCCTCTACATGTCCCCACAGTATGGTGAACTTCGGCCCACTAGCGGCTGAGATCGTTTCGTTAGTTTGGGGCACGCCAGGTAATTTCAACTGGTTTCGCGTCTTGGCAGCGTTACTGCGTGGCACTCTAGTAGTGGGCGTCAGCCAAACTGCGACATTGAACAGTGGGCGCCACCTATATTCGGCAGGACGACCATCATGTTGGGCATTGGCCCACATTTCTAGTTGTGTTAGGTTTAGTTTTTCCGTACCAAGCCAAGAGATTGGCTTGGGGAGCATGTCCGAAATGAGCTATTTTGTGTCAAGTGGGACGTAAAACCACAACTCAGTCAAGCGGTAGATAGCCTGATAACTTCAAGACACAAGAGTGATCATGGTCTCATTGGTTCATCTCCTTTGGTTACAGCCTCACTTAAGACTGGTCGGCATGCTTCTGGGTCTCCATGTCTTGAAGTGATTGATGTTACTGTATTTGTATGTTGCATCATAATCCAAAACGTAACGTTAATTATGGCTGCCCTGCGTAGCAGATGTGGCCTTTTTTGCCCTGTGATTTCTTTCTGTCTTTTTTTTCCTCACCTAATCTCAGCGGTCGCAGATTGGATGTCTACCATACTTCCACACATGGTGTGGCCCTAGTGCGTATTTAGAATGCAGGTCTGAAAT
>Ga0056135_10000445_pt1 | contig 10932 bp, 7 predicted proteins | sample WorMetG1aBELIZE1_FD_67481 | JGI IMG/M metagenome (GOLD analysis project Ga0056135, IMG submission 67481) | Marine gutless worms symbiont microbial communities from Max Planck institute for Marine Microbiology, Germany - Inanidrilus... ...
TTCCTGGATTATCATGCTGGTATTGTACATTTTAATGTTTTGTGCCTTGAATTACTGCTTACATCCTTGTAATAGTTTAAACTGGATGTATAATCAGCATTATGTCATCATGTTACCATGATGTCTGCTACCATCAGTATTGTTATATATGCAACGTTTCTGTTTCACAGTACACAATTTTTTTCTGTGTCTACTGCTGTAAAACACACACTATTTTGCTGTTGATGATGCTAATAGGTTTCTTTGGACTGTTTTATGTGAATACTTTGAATGTTTGTTAATTTATTGTGTTGTCCTTGGTGCATTACACCCAAAGTGTACCAGTGGTCGCCAGCTCATTCTCTGAAAATGGCAACATTTCACCTGCTTGTAGGTTACAATATTAGAATGCTGTTGGAGAAACTTTTGCTACCTAATTTGTATGGCATCTTGAGTGATGCACAACTGATATGAAACATGCTTGAAAAGAATTCGTAAGCAATGTCCTGACAAGCAATTTTTGAATTGTAACGTCTTCAATAAGTAGAATTGTGTTATGTATGTCCTGTGATACACAGAGGTTGCATAATATCAGTCACAAAATTCTTAAATTGCCAATAAATTCAGATTGACCATGTGTCTGAAAAACCTGGAAATGTTACGGAATTGGACAGCTGTCACGGAACTGACCAAAAGTCAGTGTCAAGGAAAAATTATGGGGGCAGGGTCTGTTTATTGCTAATTTCACATTTGGGGCTTACCGGGTAGTAGACCTTTCAATTTGTGAGCCTTGTGTCACCTGTTTTAAGGATTTTGCTGCTTATGAAGTCACTGTGAACATTTTTGCAGCATATGTACTGATATTTACAGGTAACGGTGGCATTAACAATAAAATATGCATCTCTGGGTGATGCAACATAAGTAGGAGTGCCGTGAACAGTCAAGGAAATGTCAAGGAATTGCACAATCCATACAGAGACTGGCCACCCTGTCAATGGCTTTACTGAGTCTTACATCATGACAGTAGCATGGCAATGCTTTTATTTTCTGCCAACTTGTCAGGCAGTGTTTTAGTCACAAAGTAATATAAGGAAGTGACTACAATATGCTGCAGAAATATACATGTACAACAGGTGATCAAGTCGGTGTTTGTTTGCCTGTAATACAAAAACGTGTAACATAACAATAAATAAATGATTACGATTTGCACTACTGTTATTATTGTAAGCAATTCTATACTGAACAATAGTATTTGTCCTGAAAAAATGCCCAAGACAGCAGCCACAAACATGTATCATCAAAAAACAATATGCAGTAGAGTCTTAAATATCACAGCAGTGCACAACACTGCATCAAATCGGCTGCATACAAGGACAGCGGGGTGATTACAGGCAATGCTCTCAGATGCTGAAAATAGACTTTCACTGTTGCTGACTTGCTTTGATAGATCTCAGTACACAATGAGTTAAACTGCTTTTCATAATTATATCACAGTCAAAAACCATGTACTGTGGCAGGTTAATGTCCAGTTAAACTTGTATCACAATGTATTCAACTTTCAGCACAGCAGCTGGCAACAGTAATAATGATGATAATGACAATAACTCTTGTAAACCCAAAACTGGCTTCAGTTTCTCTTTGTTGTAAAAGCCACTGCTTTGAAACAGCAAATATTGAAATTTTATCTGCAAACTCAAGGCACAGAAGTTAGCTATCACATCAGTCAGTGGCCTGTCACAAATCTAAAAGCTAGCTTCTCACTGCTGTGTTTAGTGGGACGTTAAACCATACTCACTTCACTTCACTCACTGCTTAGAATTTGCAGATAAAATTGTGATATTTGTTGTTTTAAAGAGGTTTCTTTTATAACAAAAAGTAACTCAAGCCAGTTTTGTTACAGTGATTTTTGCAGTTTTTATCAGTTAAAATAGCAAGCATAGTTTATAGGCTGCCATGGCAACGTTCATTATGGCAATGTGCATGACCGTGCCAAATTTTATGGAGATACGCCGAATGTTGCCGAGATATGGCAATTTTACGGTTTTCAAAATGGCGGCAATCCGCCATCTTGGATTTGCTGTATGTGTGTTTGGACCACCCATATAGAGTATTTGCTGATCTTAATCACCGCTCAAAATGTGGTTGGAATCAATGCCGTAGTTTCGATAACATGCAAGTTTTAATATTTACGAGCGCTTGAAAATGCCTATCCACGCCCCAAAATGTTTTTTTTGGGATTTGACCCTAAATGGCGAGCAGTCTCGTCATGACCCCCAATCATTGTTTGTAAGCAAAATGACAGTACTGCAAAGCAATCTGGTTGAAACACAACTAAACATTAGCACCAGTTCAGTTACCGCATGTGCCCTCTGGTCTGGAAACAGGCCACATCTACTTCACATACACCTCTGCTGGTTAATCTACTCTAATATCACTATATATTATGCATGTTATTATGACACTGGCGTCAAAGAGCTGACATAAAGGGACCAACATCCCTTCTTTCATGAGTCTGGTGGTCGATGAAGAAAGGATGCTGCCAGTGGTTTGCGTTTCCTTCAGTGCTTTGACACTGACACTTCAGTGACACGAACAATGTCTGGCCTATAGAAAACCTATGCCACTTAGTTATTTCCAAAAGTTCTGTTCTGGATGGTGGTGTTGCCAGGATCTGGGAGGAGGGCACAAAACTACATGAAAACTATTTACACATATAACATGACACGAAGTACGGCAGTGAACAAATACGTTTGGAGAGGCAACCGTACCAACTAGCTCTAAAGTGAATAGAAAAATTAGATTGTTGGAAGTCGAGGGAGGGGGCAAGTGCCCGAGTGCCCCTTAGCTGGCGACGCGGGGTCCTTTTGGAACTAATAGAGAAGAAAACCAAGGGGAAACCAGCTGTTAAAACTGTTAGTAACACTATTGACCACGTTACCGTGTTTATTGTAAAATACATCAATACGAAAAGATACAATTAGTTTCATATATATAAATCAAACTACTTCTATGTTGGAACACAGTACAGCAGCATACAAAAATATGTAGGAAATTTGCACAAGGCAGTTGGAATGCAGAGGTCTTGAGTGCTGAAATTTACTTGACTCCAAGCTGTTGCAGTAACTCAAGAGCCTCAGTGCGTGCCTATGGTAACATAATCATTTGCCAGTACATATTTGTTAGTGCTTCAGTAACCAACTACAGTCATCGTTAGCAGTTAGATCTGGTTGTAAAAACTGTGTTGTACGTAGTTGTAGATTAAACTAAGCTTATTAACACAACCTTATTGCACTAACAAATTTCATACTTTTCAACACATTCTGTGCAGAAAAAGTAGATAAATTTTCCTTTTACTTGCAGTTACCTGTTTCCAGCCAGGTAAAATGATTATAAGCATGAAATGTGTACTAGAAAATTTTCATCAGTTCTGAAGTACCACATTACTGCACTGTTCTACGCTCTGCAATCAGCTGTACCCAGCAGTAAATAACATGCAGTACCAAAAGCAAGTACTACAATTTTTGCAAATTAATTTTTTAAAAGATGTGGTCTAACATTTACTGTAACTGCAAGACTGAAAAATGGCACAAAAGATGTGAAAGCTTTATCAACGTAGTGTTACTACATTATTATTGTAACATTATGCTGAACCAAGTTTTTGCGTCAATAACAATACTGTCTCAGGCAATGCGTAAAGTGTAATTTACAAAACTTAGTCAACCTTTTTATCGTCTTCTGTGCGGACTGGATAGTCACGTGTCTTTGTGAGGTAATCGACAGCTCGGTCTTTGTCCTTCATACGCAAGCATGTCTTGCCTATCATCATAAGGTTCATGCTGTAGAAGCCAGGATCAGCTGAAGAGTAGTCCACATCACACACAGTACAACTATCAACTACAGAACGTTCACGTGCATTTAATTTCTACCAGTTTTACGTAATTTACCCAATAACATAATCACAAAATATCAGCCATTGAGTGATGCCACTCTACTGACTTTATAGCATGTTAGGCACATTAATTCGAATCCCAGCAAAATTTTCTACTGAAATAAACGCAAAATTAAAATCAGCATATAATTTACATCTTCGAGACTTTGATGAGATCAAATCTCAAATTAGACACAGGCTATTCATACGAGTTAACAGTGTTTAGACGTTTACCTTCAGTGCTTTGATACTGTTGGCTGGGTGACTGACAGGAATTCAGCCTCCAAAGACATGATCCAATTATCCCCGGGGTTCTCTATGAGAATATGTGCAGAAAGTAAACTAGAATGTGGGCCGATGCCTAACGTGATGGCTGCCCTGCCAAATATAGGTGGCGCCCTCTGCTCAACGCCGCAAAGTTTCGCTGACGCCCACTACTGGAGTGCCATGCAGTAACGCTGCCAATATAGGAGAATGCAAGACTTGGAGGCAAAGTGAATTTTGCACCTTGCAAAATTCCGTTACAGAGCAGGAGCCCCCGAAAATGTATACATAGTGTACCAGCGCAGGAGACGGCCAAACATCGTGCAAAGTTTGGTTGGTCTCCGTTGAGCGATGTCGCTGCAACAACGAAGCCAACACGCGAAACCCATTGAAATTTGCTGGAGTGCCCCAAACTGGTAAACCGATCTCAGCCGCTAATGGGCCGAAGTTTACCATACTGTGCGATGGTGTCCAGATGGCGATTTTTTGCGTCCTTTATTTTCAACCAGCCGCGTGCAGCACATTTCAGACCTGCATTCTGGATTCGCACTAAGGCCACATCGTGTGTGGAAGTACAGTAGACATGCATTCTGTGACGGCCGAGAACAGGCGTGGAAAAAAAAGAAGAAACCACAGGATGAAAATATAATGACCTGTCTTATTCCATAGGGTGGGGTGACCATAATCAAGGCGTCAACCAGGTAACCAGGTCCATCGGTAAAATGACTATCAAATCAGTGTCAGTGTGTGCATTTGTGTGTGTGTGCAGCAACGTTCAAATTATAAAGTCAAAATCCTCACTGTCTCCGGCTAGAATAGGTTAGTTAGTGCCAGTGCGTCCACATCGTGTGGGCTGCATGGGCAACGGCAGCCTTAAGGTGGATGATGCAGACGAAGGATATACCGGCGGGCCAAAGGAAAGGGAGTGGCTGTCCACAAACCTGCCAAGGTGCTGCGGCTAAGTATGAGTAACCTGGTAGCATCTCGCAAGCTGGACACATGGAGTGGAGTCTGCATCAGAAGCCGGTTGCTGGGTAAAGACAGTGAGGTCAGAGGAAAGCCTCTGCAGTTACGGATGGACCTACCATAGGAGAAGGACACTCGGGAAGACGAAAACTGCAGGGAAGGCAACGTGAAACCACCCTGGCAAATACGTGATACATGAGACTGTAAGAACGCAGCCGCACCATTCTGCGGTGTAGACATGCCATCATGGCTCCTCACCTGGAATATCACCCCTAGACATGACATGTTAAAAATGTCATAAACCTGCTGGAAACAGTACAAGACTAGAGAGAGATGGGCACAATCTGTCAACAGTGTCCCAACATCCAAGTGCATGTGTCATCAATTTTTACAACAGCTGCAAATGTCATAACTTGTTTAATGACTGAACTCTAGAATAGATGCGTTCAAGCCCCACACAGAATATGCTAACAGCGTTAGCAAAAACAGAGAAATCTGTTATATGTGGTCACTTACTTTCCTCTGCTTGCATGAAGTAGTCTAAAGCCTACAATTAACATTAAACATTACATCATAAAGAAATATTATAAACAGTAAAAGAATTCAATCCTAACTTCCAAAAATGAGGGATCATTAATCAAAAGAAACAAGTTGTAGATTCAAGATATAAACCATAATTAAACAAGTGCATCAGTGAAGGACTGAAGCATGTCGCTGTATGGTATTGCAGGACCCCCAGAGCATAGTTCATGAAATTCGGCGACTACGTTTCAATTGGCCAGCACCCTAATGCTGCTATATTTTGTCGCACCTCGATAAGAAGTGTGCGGGACATTCGCTGTCCAAAACTTTTGCTCCCAGAAAAGTGAATCAAAGTTCACCAAAATTCCTTAACAACTGCTATGCATTAATGACCCTTATTGTGTCAAATTGCATTGTGCTTGGCTAAACGATGTATGAGAGAAGCATTACAAAATTTTTTGAGACCCTTCAGTATTTTGGCGCCCCAAGGGGACTTCCTGGGCCGAAGTTCACCAATCTCGGCATTGATATACAGCAAGGCCCACACTACGAATGTGCCAAATTTCGTCCCCTTCTGACAACCTGTCTACGAGATATCTGCTGCCAAACTTCGTTGATTTCGCTGAAAGCGTGACCGACAGACATGACCGATAAAAAAACGGTAAACAATATGTGTCCACAACTCCGCATACCATGCGGCAACAATAAACAGCAGAAAAGGTAATATATTTCCAAAAGATGTGTTTACAAAATTGACTATGGTTTCGTAGTATGACAGCAACATCACTGCACAAAATATCAATATGAATACCTCCCTGTTGATACTATGCAAGATGTCAACAGTAAGTTCTGATCAACAGATGATATCAGTAACTTATTAGTAACTACACTTTGTGTCTCAAAAAAGGATACCACCCATCCACCAACGATAATTTCAACAATAGCTGTCTGATTCCAGTAATTTTTGGTACAAATATTACTGAGTAAATATGCCATCAAAATGTGGTTTAATATACCACCTCACCTGTTTGTTGTATGTACCTTACCTTTGAGACCCTGAAAATCACCAGATCAGCAGTACAGAAGCATCTTTTTTTGAGAATAAAAAAGGTATTTATACTTTATTTGTCCATAAGTTTAGTGAGTCACACATGCTCAAAATAAATGCTCAAAATGTTGTTCATCTGCACGCACGCACACATGCTTTGTCGTTTTCTCCACTCCTTGATGGCCATGTTAAAATGCTGCAGACTGTTCCAGACCTCAACGAGGCGCTGCTTCAGCTCATCGATACTGTTCATACGATTTCATACACTCTCTGCTGCATAACACCTCAGACCTTATAATGCACTTGATTCAGGTCTGGGCTGTTTAATGGCCAGAGATCAGGACCAATGAAGTCCGGCATTTCTTGCTATAGCAGTTTAAGGTGTCTTTGGCATGATGAGATGGAGTGTTGTCTTGCTGAAAGACAAACGTATCGCCTGCAACATGCTTGATCGCTGGCAGCATCTGCCGAGAGAGTAAGGCATCGCGGTAATACTGGCCAGTGACTTATTCCACTGTTCACAAAGATCAACTTGGTCATACCCATTTTCGACACAGCAATGGAAACCATCCGCAGTTTGAGACTAACTTCATGATTTTTAGGACCTTAAAGTTTCCCAAGGTAAGGTACGTACACTAAACAGGTGAGGTGGTACATTAAAGCACCTTTCAATGGCATATTTACTCAGTAATATTTGTACCAAAAATTACTGGAATCCGAAAACAATTGTTGAAATTATCGTTGGTGGTCCGGTGGTATCATTTTTTGAGACACAGTGTAGATGTGCGTGCAAGTTACATTCACAACTAATTTTGTCAACAGGTTTGCACTTCATAATGCTTATACTGGTCGCTGAGTAAAATCTGTAGGCGCATTTTCAATCAGTAATCATTAGTAGCCGAGTCCACGAACATTGCGTACAAAGAAAAGGCCTAAATCTGTTACATAATGCTGAAGATGATCTGTACAAAAATAAATCTGGCACTGATTAGCTTGTACACAATGCAACTAGAAAATGAGATTATGTTTCAGCAGCACAGCAATGATAAAACAAGAATAACAACTTCTTTGTAAGATGATGTTGGTGGTGTGGCAAAAACAACAGACGCTATCTTCTGCTGATACCACGGCATATCAGCAAACACGAAGCACCTGAAATCAACCAGAGAAAGCTGTAACACCGTACTGAAATGTGCTAATATGCAAAAACAACAGACCGTGTTTCTGAAGTATTTTTACATATTACTATTTTGTATGAGCCTAAATTAAGTGTAGATGCAGGAATATGTGCTATATCAAAGAAGGACAGACAAAAATGTAAAGCTACCAAGAACTAGCTTCATATTTTATTGCAATAAATAATACTGTAATTAGTCAACTATAGGCTGCAGCACTTCTTCCCTAATATGATGCATAATGCATTATTTGCCATTATTTTCTTGGATCAATAATAGAATAATAATTCTGTACCAGTAACCCAGCAGGTGTATAGAAGTAGCATCCTTTGGATTCAGTTCTACTGCTCGCTACAAATGAATACATAACATATATTTCTGTGCAATATGTAACAACAACAAATCAATAATGATAAAGTTCAAACATGAAAATAATAATGCTACATTACTGTAGCTCCTCTAATGCTACATGAGTATCAGTCTACTTTGTTTATTGCATGGATACAGGTAAAAGATATGACACGTAACTCAAAAGAACAAACAGTGACAATAAGGATCAGCATCATGACCAGACCTGCGAAAGGAAATAAATGAAAGAAACTCTTCATTGTGTAAATGACAGCAATTTCATAAGCAAACTAGAAGCACTGAGACAGTGCATACCTCCACCAAGGCACATCTTACCAGTGTCGCAACACGGATCCGTGACCAGGATCACCACCAAAATTTTATCATTTTTACATTGGCCCATTGCCAACCTTCCCTGAAAATTTCATGCAAATCCATTTGGAAGTTTTTTGCACAAAGTTGCTAACAGACAAACAAACAAACAAACAACAATTTCACATCCTCATTGGTGGAGGTAATAAAACAGAGTTGCATGCACGAAACTATCACAGCATACAATTGAAATGCGCTTTGTTACTGGTGGCATGCAGTGCACAACCAAACAACATCAACAAGGTCTTCCTCACCACAAAATGTTCCTTTATTTTGAATGCTTTTGATATTCTTTCCTTTGTTCCTTCATATTCACCAACATAGTCCAGCATAATAGCATACCACTGAAATACAAACAGGAGCCTTGCTATACACTGCATAAGTGCCACTGTTTACAAGATAATAGTAAAATCTGCAATTCTATTCAGCATGAATTACCTATAACTGGAGATAAATTTTAAAAAACTCGTTTTTAGCCTTAATTGAAGCACAATTTACAGCCCAAGTATAAGACAACTCTGGTATGCCCGACCCAAATCCATTTAATATACCTTCATCCTCATATACAATAAACTGTCTTAGCTGTCAGACAGGGGGAACGGGAACTGCTTGTAAACTTATTCAACCACTTCTCATTCTTGCTGCTATACACTGCGTAAGTGCCACTGTCTACAAGATAATAGTAAAACGCATGCAGTCTGATGGACTTACTGATGGCACTGACATAATGACTGTAAAATGGTTGTTAACAATCGTTGAAATACTACGTACCTTGTGACAGGCAAAGTTTGTCTCGCCAACTTTAAGTGCAAGTTCAGCCGCTCTGAATGCATCGTACATCAGTTCTTTTCTCAGTGCTTTATCGGTGGTAGACTTGGCCTTGTCACACGTTGCACGTGCTAGCCGCCACAGCACATCCGCCTCTGATGAATCCACAAACTGCTTCATATATGCGTACAGTTCGTCAACAGCATTCTGTAACGACAACATATGGAACAATTTGTTGAATGCTTCTACCCACCTCCATTTTAATGGCCATTTTTCAGTCAAACCTGGGTTAGCCCATTCCCTCTTGCCAGTGGCACCGGTTTATTTTATAGGTTAGATGTCCTTTGTGTCACCCAACCAACAATGTCCAACCAATGAAGAAAACACAAAGCACTAACCCCAACCAGTGGCGTGCCTTTACCCATTGTCCCATCCTTTCTTTATCCACCACCAGACTCCTGACAGAACGGGCTTTGCTCCTTTTATGCCAACATCAGTACCAGTTGTTGAAAAAGTCATAACACATGTAAATCTGTTTCAATGGCTGTTTTTCAAGTTTACCTGCATTGGATCGTGGTCAAAGAAAGTCACAAGGAAACTTGAAGATTACTGGAGTAGTACAGCAGAATCCATGTGCAGAAACATTCCATAATTCAATTTTATCATCTTTGGCATCTTGTAAAGACAACAGTCAGTTGTCTTAGTAAAGTGGCAGCAACTAGAATGTGGGCTGATGCCCAACGTGATGGCTCTCCTGCCGAATATAGGTGGCGCCGTCTGCTGAATGCCGCAAAGTTTTGCTGATGCCCACTACTCAAGTGCCGTGCAGTAATGCTGCAAATATAGGAGAATGCAAGACTTGGACAGAAAGTGAATTTTGCACGTGCTAAAAATTCCATTTGGGGGTATATATAATGTAGCAGCCCAGGAGATGGCCAAACATCATACAAAGTTTGGTTGACCTCCGTTGAGCAACGTTGTTGCACGAACGAAGCCAAGACCTGAAACGCACTGAAATTTGCTGGGGTGCCCCAAACTGGTAAACCAATCTCAGCTGCTAATGGGCCGAAGTTCACCATATTGTGAGAACATGTGGAGTAAATATTGCTGTTTAACAAGTTTTTTTCCAAGTGTCGATACATGCCTAAGTTGCAAGATATAGCCCGACAAATTTGTGCAATGCGCAGATGGCGAATTTTTGCATCCTATATTTTCAGCCAGCCGTGTGCAGCAGACTTCAGACCTGCATTTTAAATTCGCACTAAGGCCACAACATGTGTGGAAGTATGGTAGACATCCAATCTGCAACGGCTGAGAATAGGCGAGGAAAAAAAGAAGAAGAAACCGCAGGACGAAAATATGACGGCCTGCCCTATTGCATAAGGTGGCCATGATAACATTATGCATTCATTGTATCATACCTGGGAATACAGTTCATCAGCCTGTTTTGCAATATCTTCTACCTTCACCGTATCAGCTGTGCAAAATTCAATAAGCAAGAAATTAAACATTTAACTTAAGTAATTAAATAAAACCAGTAGCATTCAAAAACAGTAGTCAAA
>Ga0056135_10000446_pt1 | contig 10912 bp, 8 predicted proteins | sample WorMetG1aBELIZE1_FD_67481 | JGI IMG/M metagenome (GOLD analysis project Ga0056135, IMG submission 67481) | Marine gutless worms symbiont microbial communities from Max Planck institute for Marine Microbiology, Germany - Inanidrilus... ...
AAACACCGAATTCGAAGCAAAAAATTCCCATTCCCCTCCAGGCGGATCACCAATTCCTAGCATTCTGAAACTACTCATAAAACTGAAGGACTAAAGTCCAGATATATGCAAAGACCTCGGCGCGTACTTGAGCCAATTCCTAATCGAGTTGCGCGAAGAGATGCAGAAAATCGGTGTTAGGCTCGGCATCGGCATTCCCCGCGGCGACATCATCGGACCGCCTCTGGGCAACTGGCCGCTTGAGTGGCAACGCTGGATCGCGGAAGGCACGATCGATCACCTTGTTATTGGGCAAAATTCGAGCCGCTGTCCGTCCATGTGGCTCGACTTGTGGCCGATGCACCGGGGTGAAGGATACCTGCAGAACTATCTCGACGGATCCGGCATGGCGCCGCTCTCCGAACAGATTGCCGGTGATTACGGCCCGGCCCTGACCGGTCAACCGGTCGACCTCTACATCGCCCGACAATGGCACAACCGTGATCGGAGGGAGGAGGCAGAACTTCTTTCCGCAGCGGATGTTTCTGGGCTGGTGTTCAGCTCCTTCCGGCACGACAATCCGGGGGCCCTCGAACGCGGCGACTGGCGGATCACTGAACGATGAGCGATGACAACGACAAAATCCTCGGTTTCAGTGGCTTCAACCGCATCGTACGCGGTCGCGACGCCGTCTATCTGGTCAACGAGAACGACGCCTACGTCGGTCGCTCGCTGATCGAGTACGGCGAATACTGCGAGCAGGAGTTCGACATCCTGAAGCAGATGTGCGGCCCCGGCTCATTCATCGCCGAGGTCGGGGCCAACATCGGCGCCCATACGGTGCGCATGGCCAAACAAGTCGGTCTTTCGGGACGTGTCGTCGCCTACGAACCGCAGCCGGTGGTCTTCCAGGCCCTTTGCGCGACCGTGGCGTTGAACAGCCTGATGAATGTCGATTGTTATCCTTTCGCGCTTGCCGAAGCGGAAGAGACGGCCCGCTTTCCGGCCATCGATTACCGCGTCGCCAACAACTTCGGCGGGATCAGCTTCGAATCGCTGCCCGAGGGGACGATCCCGGTACCGGTTCGACGCTTCGACGACAGCTACCTGCATAGCCGTCTCGATCTGCTGAAACTGGACGTCGAGGGTATGGAGCTCCGGGTCCTCAAGGGAGCCCAGAAGTCGATCGAGCGGTTCCACCCCTACATCTATCTGGAGAATGACAACCGAGAAAAGTCGGCGGCGCTGATCAGCTGGTTGTTCGAGGCCGGTTATCGGCTATGGTGGCACACGCCGGCGCTCTACTCGCCGGGCAACTTTTTCACCAATCCGGAAAACATCTTTGCCGGCGTGCACAGCATTAACATGCTCGGCGTCCACAGTACGGTGACAACGACGGTGCCGCTCAAGGAAGTGACCTCGGCAGACGAGTTCCCGACCATTATCGTCGAACCTGCAAGGTCGTGAGTAGCCCTTCGGCCTCCCTGGCGCGCTCCCAGGCAACTCGCAGGCGAATTTCAATGCAGGCAAAGAAACGAGAAGCCGAGCCGACGGTGTTTAGGCCTCACATTTGCGCAGGACGTTGATCTTATGTCGGCGATTCGCGTGATTGTTCTACGCCCCGCCACATCCGGTGATACCCTACCGTCCAAGAAAAAGACCAAGCCAATGTGGGGAGACTGGATTGAACCGCCGTTCGCCAAAACCGAGTTATACCGCCATGACCACAGGTGTCCTGGCGGCAACGGCGGCCGGTGCATCGGTATGGGAGTTTTTCCTGGCGGCACCCGTGCTCGGTCTCTTCGGTTTTGTCGCCGGTCCCGCCGACGTGCTGGCTGGGGCCGGGTCCGTGCTACAGGTCCTGGTCTTTGTCGGTCTCGCCTTGATTCTCCCTTATCTCTGGTACCGGCGCCTGGAGCGCGAACGCGACTGGTTGACCGACGACCTTCAGAAGGTCCGGGCGAGGGCCGAATCGGCGGAAACGGCGAAAGCCGAGATGGTCAGCGCCGTCAACCATGAGCTCAGGGCACCCGCCAATGCCGTGATCGGCTATTCGGACATGATGATGGGTGGCCTGGTCAACCTCTCGAACCGTGAAAAGATGGACTATTATATGGGCGCCATCCGCCAGGCCGGCGCCACATTGATGGGGCTGATCGACCAGATGGTCGATGTCGAGACTTATATCAAAGGCGACGTGTATTTGAACTGGGACGTGGTGCGGTTGTCCGACTTGGTTCGCGGCTGCGTCCAAGGTTTCGAGGCCGACGCCAAGCAAGGCGGCATCACCCTGGATCGACTGAAGATCGACCGGTCCATCACCTTCGGCGGCGATTTCGACAAACTGTCGCAGGCCCTCGGCCACCTCGTCGCCAATGCCCTGGCCTTCGCGGGTGAAGGCGGACACGTCTTCGTCGAAGCCGGAATCGACAACGAACAGGCCATCTGGGTGTCGGTCACCGACAGCGGCCCCGGAATCGCCAACGACGAACTGCACCGTATCACGGAGGCCTATTATCGAGGCTCCGCAACCGGATCAGACGGCGCCGGCCTCGGTCTCGCCGTGGCCGCCGGCATCATGCGAGCGCACGGCGGGCGGCTGAACCTTTCGAGCAAGGTCGGGGCCGGCACGACGGCCACCCTGATCCTGCCCCACGCCGCGGAGATCCGTCGTGCCGCGGCCGCGGCGACAGGGTTGCTGAACCCCTAACACCCGCAGGGCGGCCCTTCACCTATCCACAGTTCGCGCCGCGACTACGGCTGTTTCAGCTGACGCGCAACGCGGCTTATAGTGGCGTTCATGAAACAAGCGTCCTTTCTGTCATTGTGGGATCACTCGGCCGAGGAAGCCGATTATGCGGCGCCTTTGGGCGGCGATGCGGTAACCGACGTCGCCATCGTCGGCGGCGGCTATACGGGCCTGTCGACGGCGTTGCATGCGGCCGAACTCGGGCTCGACTGCCATGTCCTCGAAGCCCAACAGATCGGTTACGGTGGTTCCGGTCGCAACGTTGGCCTGGTCAATGCCGGACTTTGGCTGCCGCCCCAGGACGTACGCCGTCGCCTCGGCGATAAGGCGGGATCGGCCTTGATCGAGCTCTTGGGTGCCGGGCCGGACACGGTCTTTTCGCTTATCGAACGCCATCAGATCCGCTGCGAGGCGGTGCGCAACGGCACCATCCATGCCGCCCACGCGCCCAAGGGTCTGGACGACCTGGCCCGCCGCGCCGGGGAATGGCAGCGATTGAACGCCCCGGTCGAACTGCTGTCGGCCGAGGAGACGGCCGACAGGATCGGCAGCAGAGCGTTCCATGGCGGCCTCCTCGACCGCCGCGCCGGCACCATCAACCCCATGGGCTACGTCCGCGGCCTGGCCCGGATCGCACTGGCCAAGGGCGCCAAGATTTCGACCGGCGCTCGGGTGCAGACGCTGCAAAGAGCTGGCAAGGACTGGGTTCTCGACACCGGTCACGGCCGGGTCCGCGCCACGACCGTGATCCTCGCCACCAACGCCTATACGGACGACCTGTGGCCCGGGCTGAAGCGGACGTTCACCACGATTCAGTTCTTCCAACTGGCGACGAAACCGCTGGGTGAGCGGACCGCCGATATCCTCCGTGAAGGGCAAGGGATTTGGGATACAGGGACCATCATGTTCGCCCTCCGGCGCGACGCCTTTGGCCGGCTCATCGTCGGTTCCATGGGCCAGGCCGTCGGCGGCGAACACGGCCTGTCGCGGCGCTGGGCGGCGCGTCGACTTCGGCACGTGTTTCCCGACCTGGGACCCGTCGAATTCGAACAGGCCTGGCACGGCTCCATCGCCATGACCCCCGATCACTTGCCGCGTATCCATCGGCTCGCCGAAAACCTCTACACACCGATCGCCTATAACGGCCGCGGCATCGCGCCCGGCACCGTCTTCGGCAAAGCCATGGCCGAGCTGCTGTCGGGTGGTCGGGAAGAAGACCTGCCGCTGCCGGTCAGCGAACCGAAGACCCTCGCCTTGGGTCCATTGCAGACACGCTTCCTGCAGGCCGCCTTCACCGCCAACCAGTGGCTGAAGAGCCTCTGAGCTAGAGGCCATTGCGGCCGGGACTGCGGGACCGGTCATTGATGAACGCCGGTCACGACCGGGGACCGGACGTCGCGGCGGCATGTCTACTTTTGTCCATGGATGTCCATGAACATTTTTTCGCCGCCCATTCGTTCTGTGCCGTGCCGGAACGAATGGGCGCGACCATGGCCACGGGAACGCGCTTAAGCATTGGCCGGCCGTTCCCGGAACCGCCCGACCGTTTTTATGCCCCGCCTGCCTGATCGCCATAGACCACGACCCTTGATTAAGACCAAAGATAGGAAAATATAACAGATACTCGTGCAGAATTCAAGAACAAAAAGGAATATTTTGCTTTTATATTGTGTATTGTCCTATAACCTGCGTTCGCGTCAGCCGGCCACTGGATCAAAACGCCGTACCGTGACCCGAGGTTTATCCGGCCGACCCCGCACCTGAGGAACTGGGTGGCCGCTTCAGGCGCTATGGCGACATGGCGCGCTGGCTGCCGATAAGGCTGGAGTATCCCACTCACGGACATTGCGCCGTTACGGTCGAGTCTTCCGGTCCATCCGATTTAGCCTTAAGGGTAAATGAAGTCGAATATCCGGTTTTGACCTAAGCAGACACCCAAGGCGCTCGTATCAAAACGATCAGGTTCACGATACACGGATATGCGAATGACAGGTCATGATCCGTGATATCCTTTAAGACCGTGTTGACAAAAAACGTTGAGAACGACCGGCGCACTGTACCGAGGGGCTTCCAACTCAAACGACCGTTAATCGTTTCCTCGTGGCTTCTTGTCGGAGAGCGGGACAACGTTCTCGAAGCCCTCGACGCGATCGCGCGGGAAGCGAACCGTGATCTTGGTGCCGACGCCGAGTTCGCTCTGGATGTCGAACTCGGCCCCGTGCAACTCGACGAGCCCGTTGACGATATGCAGCCCGAGACCGGCGCCGCCGTGCGAGCGCTGCATGGCGTCTTCGACCTGATGGAAGGGTTTGACGACGTTCTCCAGTTCGTCCTGGGCGATGCCGATGCCGTTGTCGGCGACGATCACGGCCAGTTCACCGGCCGGCTCGAGTTCGGCCAGAATACGGATGGTGCCGCCCTCGGGCGTGAACTTGGCCGCGTTGCCCATGAGATTGAGCAGCATCTGGCGGATGCTGTTGGGATCGGCGAAGAGCTGCGGCAGGTCGTCGGGCACATCGGCCTCCAAGGTGAGCGACTTGGAACCGATCGCTCCGCCCAGCATCTTGAGGCATTCGTCCACCACTGCGTCGACACGCAGGAACTGTTCGCTGAGCTCCAAGTTCCCGGAATCCATTTTCGACACGGTCAGCAGATTGTTGACCAATTCGAGCAGGAGCTCCCCGCTCATATTGATGTCCTCGATATATTGGGCGTACTTGTCGTTGCCGACGGGGCCGAACAACTCGGTCTTGATGACGTTGGAGAACCCGATGATGGCGTTCAGCGGCGTGCGCAGTTCGTGGCTGACGTTGGCGAGCAGTTCGGATTTCGCCTTGTCGGCGGCGATCGCTTTGTCGGCGGCGTTGAGCAGGGCCGATTGCGCCTTGAGGCTCTCACGCATGTCGCGGAACGTATAGATGTAGGCGGACCGGGTATCCGTTCGCCGTTCAAGCGGGCTGCGCCCCGGCGCCAGGGAGGCCAGCGTCGTCGAATACTCGACCGGAATCCGCTTCCCGGCATTGGTTTCGATTTCGCTCACTTTCGAGCGCACCAGGACCCGTGTTTCCGTTTCACCAGCCGAGCCGGGCTTGCCCTCCTCGCTGGTGTCCGGACGCAGGAAGCGCAGGATGTTCTGGCCGCCGATTTCGTCCGCCGAAAGGCCGATCAGTTTGCAGGCCGCAGGGTTGACGAAATCGATGCGGCCGTCGGCGTCGGTGATCATGATGCCGTCGTAGCTTTCGCCGGCCACCGCGTCCATCATGGCGCGGCGGTGCACGGCCGCCATGTGTTGTTTGAAGATGCGCAGCGACTGAACATCGAGCTGTTGCGCCAGCCCCCAGAGATAACTCAGGAAAATGACCAGCAGCGGCGGCGAGATATCGGCGCTGACGGCCATGGACGCCTGCAGCCAGGCGGCACCGCCGTAGATCAATCCGCCGCCGGCGAGGCCCAGCCCCATGCCCTGCGGCCAGGCCCAGGCGGAAAAGGCGGGGCCGACGAGCAGGGCCAGCAGAAGGGCTGCCGCGAAACTCCAGGCCGGGGTGCTGCGCTCGATGGTCCTGTCGAGGACGACCGATTCATAGGCGAGAACCTGGATCATGGACCCCGGTAGGGCGACGTGGACCGGAACCGCCAGCATATCGCCCAGTTCGACCGCCGTGGCACCGACGAAGACCGTCTTGCCCTTGATCGCCAGGCGCGGGAAACGCCCTTCGAGCACATCTACAAAGGAAAAATAGGAAATGCTCTCGGGGCGGATGGAATAGTCTATGTAGAAGGGATCGAGCAGATTAGGGATCGTCCCGGACAGTTGGGTCGCCACCGACGGGACGAAGGCCCCCTGCCAGGGTTCGACCCGGTTGTAGCGGCGGATCAGGCTGTCCGTTTCCGGCTGCACGTTGACCGATGCGGTCTGGGCATGTTCCAGGAATTCGGCCATGGGTTCCGTATAGATGAGCGTATTGGCGGTCCCCGAGGCGCGCTGTTTGAAGACCGGCAGGATAACCCGGCCTTCGGCCTCGGCGATGGCGGCGGCGAGATCGGCGTCGGCCGCCGCCGTCGTTCTCGAGCTAAGGTCGATGTCGATGACAATGCGCGCCGCGCCGGCCTTGCTGAGGCGCCGGATCAGATCGGCGTGGCGGCTTCGCGACCACGGCCAGGTTTCCAGTTCACGGATCGAGCGGCTGTCGATGCCGACGTGGACGGTGTTGCCGGAGGCCGCCCGATCGGAGACGGCAAAGCGCGAGTCCATAAGGCCGTATTCGAGCCATTCGAGACCGCCCACCGCGTAGAGGAGAGCGACCGCCGCGAAGATGGCGGCATGCGGCAGCCTATGGGTCCAGCCCCTGCCTTGGATCGAACCGGTGTTCACCGGTTGAAAATAGCTCACGTCCCCAATCCCGGACGGGGTTCCCCGATACCCCGTCTTCAGTCGTATCAAATCATCATTCCATTATTGTAAGGCCCGATAAAGCACCGGAACTTATCAGCAACCCGGTTTCTTACCCTTGCCGTTGCAGCCATTGTTGCCGTTGTTGCCGCCGCCGTTACCATTACCGTTGCCGCCGCCGTTACCATTACCGTTGCCGCCGCCGTTACCATTACCGTTGCCGCCGCCGTTACCATTACCGTTGCCGCCGGCGTTGCCCCGGCCGTTGCCGCCGGCGTTGCCCCGGCCGTTGCCGCCGGCATTGGAGACACCGGGTATGGAGCCGCCGCCGAGGCCCGCCGACAATTGACCAGGCGTCTTGACCTTGGTCTTGCCCTTACCTTTTCCGGGCACGTTGCCCTTGGCCGAGGCCTTGAGCTTCGGGCCCTTGGCTGCTGCGGCGCCGGCGGCCCTAAGAAGCCCCTTGCTGGCCTGGGCGATATTGAAAGCACCACCACCGACCGCGGCCTTCAGGCCCTTGGCCTTGCCAACCGCCTTGGCTTGCCGTTGGCCCTGGGCATTGCCCTGGGACTGGCCCTTGTTCGCCTTGTCCTGACCTTGTCCCTGACCTTGGTTGCCCTGGGTGCCCTGGTCGTTACCGGTTCCGTCGTCGTCACCTTTCTTACCGCTGTTGCCCTTACGCCCGCCGGTCGTCTTGCCGCCGTGGCTGATGGTCAGGCGGCCGCCCGGCACGGATGAGATGCGCGCCGTCTGCCCGGGACGGACAAGTCCGCGCTCGCCGGTGCTGACCGAGATCGCCTCGACCAGGCCTTCGGTGACGTGCAGGGCTGAGCCCTGGGGTGAAACGTTGACGGAAAAGATGGTGCCCTTGATGACCGCGGCGAGATAAGGCGTCTCCACCTTGAACGGCGTTTCCTTGGCCGCCGCCGTACCGACCAGGTTCAAGAGGCGCGGATCGCGCTTGCGGACCTTGAACAGCATGGTGCCCAGTTTCTGCAGGATGCTGGTACCGCCGGCGGTCTTCGGCGCCGGCACTTTCATGTGACTGTTGGGCGACAGGGTGACGATGTCGCCGTTCTGCTCAATGACGGCGCGCCCGCCCGGCCCGACCTTGATCTCGGCGCCCGGCGCCAGCGCGGTCTCGACCGTCAGCGGCTGCCAGGTGCCGCCGGGTACGAGGATTCGCGCCTTGGAAGCCGAGGCGACGGTCCACTTTGCCTCCTGGCTCCACGCGGTGGAACCGGAAACCATCAATACGGCGGCGATAAAAAAGACCAGATAGAGAGGTGTCGTCAGCGTCCCAATACGATTTGCCATCTATTTTCTCTTCGTTCATTGGCGCTCGCCTGCCCGGCGTCGCGCGTCCACTTCGCCCCGATGCCGTAGCCGGCATCCTGTTATTCGGTTTCCCTCGCTGGCGCTTGATCGCACCGCAGCACATCTGGCGGGCACATTCACCACGACATAATATGGGGTGTCCGCTCTATTGGACGTTAACTATACCAAGCTCGTCTTTCTGACGTGTGTATCGCTTGTTTCCGATTGTTTCAAAACGCGCCGCCAACTGGAGCATCGGTTTGAGCTTCATGCCACGATCGGCGGTATTATCCGGATGCCGCTAACCGGTTATTCTTGCAGCCATTAGCCGCTTTGCCCGGTTTGGACTTTCTATTAGTATAGTCTTTGACTAGTATATCATTTCGGTAACGAAACGCAACAAAGGTGAAATAGAACCGCTAGAAATTAAACTCCTAGTAGTTGTGGCCCAGGGAGACCGGAACAAGACCAAAAAGGGCAAAGGGCCGAGAGGACGTTGACGAAGGCAAGAAACGGACACGGAAAAACCCGGGGATGGGCACCCAGGTTCTCGGGCCTGTTCTTCGCTGCCTTACTTTTCGCGGTCATGCAGTGCGATCGCGCCGCCGCTCAGGCCACGAGTTCGTCCGGTGCCGAGCCGGGCAAGATCGAAGACCGCATCAAGAAACGCCCGGCCGTGGCCCCGGAAAAACCGGCACCGGAGGCCCCGCAACTGCCGCCGGCCTACGTGGAACCGGACGGCCTCGACGAGGTCTTCATCCTGACCGGCGTCGAGATCATCGGCGCCAGCGCCTATCCCATCTCCGAATTCGCGCCGTTCTACGAGGGCCTGTTGGCGAGCGAGATCGATACGCCGGCCATCGAAAAACTGATCAAGGCGATCACCCAGAAATACAGGGACGATGGCTATTTCCTGGCCACCGCAATGGCGGAACCGCAGGACCTGGCGTTGGGCGTGCTGCGCATCAAGGTCAGCGAAGGCGCCATCACCAAGGTGAGCTACACCGGCGACGTCGGCAGGAGGGCCGAACGCCTCGAAAAGTTTGCAACCAAGATCACGGCCGAGCGCCCGGCCCGCCTCGAGACCCTCGAACGCTACATGTTGCTGATCGACGACCTGCCCGGCGCCACCGTCGACGGCTCGCTGAAACCCGTCGACAGGGACAAGGGCGAGTTCGAACTGGTCCTCGCCGTCGAGCATCAGGCCGTCGACGGCTACGCCAGCATCGACAACCGCGGCACCCGCTCGGTCGGCGAATACCAGGCCCTCGTCACCACCAACCTGAACTTAGATCTGACCGACAGCGAACGGACCAGCTTGACGCTGTTCACCATTCCCCGCTCGCCGAAGGAACTGATCTACGGCGATCTCACCCATGAACAGCATTTCGGCACTGAGAGGGGCTGAGAGCCTGGGCCTCCTTTTCCCACAGCCGCGTCGATGCCGGCTATACCTCTTCCGCCAGCGACCTCGGCAGCCGCAGCACGCGGATCCTCCTCGGTACCAGCTATCCGCTGATCCGCACGCGTGAACAAAACCTGAGCCTGTTCGGCAAGATCGACTTTTCCAACCAGCGCCAGGACGAGAACGACGCCCGCGACTTCGATGACCGCTTCCGCCTCCTGCGCGTCGGCTTCGATTATGATGTGACCGATCAGCTGGATGGCTTAAACGCCTTCTCCCTGGAATACACCCGCGGCTTCGACGCCTTCGGCGCGTCCGAAGGCGAGTACCCGAGCCAGTCGCGCTCGTCCTCGGTCACCGACGGCAAGGCGGAGTTCCACAAGGTCACCGCATCGGCCAGCCGCCGCCAGCCGCTGGGCGAGCTGTTCGCCGTGCAACTGGCGGTCTCCGGCCAGAGGGTGAGCGAACGCATGCTGTCCGGCGAGCAGTTTTTCGTCGGCGGTTCCGAATACGGCCGCGCTTATGATTCCGGCGAGATCTCCGGCGACGACGGGGCTGCGGCCTCGGCCGAACTCCAGTTCGGCCAGTTCCTCGAGTGGCCGTTCCTCGACTCCTACCAGGTTTACGGTTTCTACGATTTTGGGATCGTCTTCACGCCGGAGAACCGGGATTTTGGGGACCATGACTCCCTGTCGTCGGCCGGCGGCGGCATTCGGGTCGGCTTCACCAAGTCCATTTTCGGCGGCTTCGAGGTCGCCCAGCCGCTGACCCGGGCCGTCTCCAACGAAGGCAACGACAAGGGAACGCGCATGTTCTTTTATCTGCTCGGTAGCTATTAAAGAAGGACGACGCATAAGTCGGGTTCGCGCTTGGAGCGGCCTTTTAGTCAATAATTTCGGGGAGCTTTAATCGCGAAAGTGCTGAACGCGTTTCGTGAGAGAGGTGAGTCCGAAAAGGGGGGATACTGTTGATAAACCCCTGTTGATCGGTTTCTGAGATCGTGATTCCGTTTCCCGAGTGATTCGGTGGAGGGCGGAACGATGATGGGGCGGTTGTCGGACGACCAGGGCAA
>Ga0056135_10000447_pt1 | contig 10869 bp, 11 predicted proteins | sample WorMetG1aBELIZE1_FD_67481 | JGI IMG/M metagenome (GOLD analysis project Ga0056135, IMG submission 67481) | Marine gutless worms symbiont microbial communities from Max Planck institute for Marine Microbiology, Germany - Inanidrilus... ...
GAACACTACTTCCTTCAGTGCTTTGACACTGTTGGTTGGGTCATTTGACCCGCAAAAACCGTCCCCGAAATGACCTATAATGTGTTTAGTGGGACGTTAAACCCTACTCACTCACTCGCATATGGTCCAGCTGATGCCACTGCCACCCCTCCAGTAAAATCCAGAATGATTTACCTTTCCTATGCTGGCTTACCCAGGTTGTCCTGGAAAAAGGCTGTTAAATGGATGTCGTAATAGTAGTAGCAGTAGTAGTAGTTACATTGAGCAGCACCTGTCTCTGTATTTGATAAGTAATGCCAAACCCTTTCAGTATACACTACCATTTTGGGCAGAATTTCATGAGTACCAGTAATTAAAAACAATTCTAATTCATGGTTAAAAGATTTCCAGTGTTATTATAACAGCAACAACTATAATGATAAAAGCCTTTATATAGTGCTGTTATGCCTTCAGTGCTTTGACACTGTTGGTTGGGCGGAAGGAAGGGCATCTAGCCTGTAAAAAACATGGGGATGATGGAGGTGGGCACTGCTTAGTCCGGATGGAGTGGCGCCCAGCCGGATGGTCGGTGTGTCTGCCTCTGTTAATCTTCCCATGCACCATAAAGTCCAGAAGTTCTCTGCTGGCACCAGCTCACTCGGGTGGTCCCGGAAAAAGGGCCGTAAATGGTTGTGGTGTGGTGGTTGTGGTGCGTTAGCACTATCAAACACATGCAGTCAGTCTATCACGACCACATGTTCAAAAGCACGGAACTGTTATTTATTAGGTTAACCTTGTAGACTGCATATCCAATGGTCAGCATGTCGAGGCCTTCCTTTCGCTTCTTTCTTCTCTCCTTCTGCATCAGTGCAATCAGCAGAGTTCCCATGTTCTCGTCGTCGTCGTCGTCCGGGTCCGTCACTGTCGCTCTGTACTGCGGGTTTGTCCAGAACGTTTCTGGATGTTCCAACAAAACAAGCAAACACGTTTACTACCAACTCTTGTACTGAACATAAAGCCGTCGTGCATTTCTGCACTACTGAAAAATAACCAATGCAATTTTCCAACACTGGGATTTCCCAGACAGACATTACCAGTTATCCAATATTCAGATTTCCCACAGTTACCGGGTAGCTTTCGCATTGCAATACCTAGTTCATGATGCATACTAATTTACTGTTTTCCCTAAAAATATAGCAACTGGAGCAGTATTGTTACCAGCCTGACATCACCTCCAAGTACTGAATGTTGAGTTTTGCATCCCACTCAACACAAAATAGGTCATTCCAAAGGCCTTCTTCCCACCCATTCTCGTGGCTTAGTACTAAATAAACTAAAACTGATATCACAAATTTCATTCACTAGTAACATAAAGATGCTATAACGCAAAATAAACACAAAAAACTAAAGCTAGATTTGGTCACCTTTTACGACCTTCAGCCCGAAAATGTAGCAAGCCTATTCTTAGAGCCTGCGCAATATCACCTACAAACTGTAATAAATTATTTCTCGTCCACCCCTTCCAAAATTTCAACATTTTGAGTAGGCCTGCAAACAGACAAACGAATTAACGATGTGCTACAAAATTAAACTCCATGCAGAGGTCGACTAGATGAACGTTGCCTACCGAGGTAGTTGCGGCAGCCGCCAGCATTAACACGCTTCTTCCAGCAACCATCAGATGCAGTCATTTCCCAGCGCTTCTTTGATGACGACTCATCAGTCAATGAGTCGGCGCCGAGATTGCAGATCTCCAGCTTCTGGTAATTCTTCACAAAATCCTGGTAGGACATCCTACGACAGCAGAACACCGGCTAATGAGCAACATCCAAGACAACAAAGTTCGCAGAAATTTAACGGTTTTCTGTCAAGATCGTCTTCGGTTCTAACTAAGAATTTGTGGTATGCTAACCAACCTTATACAGTGTTCATCACACGGCAAGTCGAGTCTTCAAATGTCTATCTCAAGGGTTCCCAACCAGGGAAATTCCCTTTAATAAGGTAATTTTGGAGTTTCAGGGGAAACTGGGACCACAGATTGACACACTCAAATTAAAATATCAGTCTTTTAGCAGATCTAAATCTGCTAAAAGACTGGTATTTGAATTTGAGTGTAATTCCAAATCACTGTCTAGTCAGACCAAAACATCAGCACTGTACTGATGATAATGCTGTATAACACACAAGGGAGAAGATCTTCATGACACACTTCAAGTATGAATAATACGATGTTTAATTGCATAATGTTCCATATTACTCATAGTGCATCTGTTGAGTGAGACAATCTTGGAAAAGGGGAATGACATTCTGACAAATGATGAAGAGCGCATAAGGCAAAAAGGTTGCGAACCACTGGTCTATCTAGAGAAGACTTTCATGATGTGTGGGTCAGGATATCACTAGCTAGACAGACGCCATTCCTGCTGCACCGTTAATAGTATCTAAACAATAAAGGTATAACCACCAATGAAGGCAACTCTGAAACAGTTAAAATGTGATTAATAAATCTGGATGACGATAAATGAACACGAACTGACATGGTGTCACTTACCAGAATTCACCGTCGTCACTGAAAACAAGTCCGAGCCTCTTGCGTTCCTGCTCAGGAATCAATTTCCATTCTTGCGACCTGCACTCAACAGCATCTTTCAGTGTTAACGCCAACTCACCACATATTCCTCGGCTGTGATGTGGATGACCAGTCACTGTCAATGGTCGGCGTACAGCAAGAACCAGACACAAGACACGATCTACTGCTGATACAAATGCAACAGAAGAAGCCCAGCTGTCGCAGACAGACTTCGCAATGCTTTGTGTCGTGGTCAATGTGTTGCAAACAAAGGTAGGCACTCAGTGTGATAAACATGTGACAGTCAAACTAAGTTCACACGCTCGCTATGGACGACGTGCCACGGAGAAAAGAATCAGAAACATCGGCTAAGTTCAGAGTATAAGACTAAGTTCCAGAGGGAAGCACCCTTGTATCTGGAGAGAACTGCTACCCAAATTCGCTTATAGCATAACGTAGGACAACCTAATGGTAGCCTGTGTGTGTGTCAAAAACAGCCTGATCCAATATGCTGTTTTGATATAATACCAGTTTGTGACACCAGTTCATAGCATATGCTATGCTAGCATAGCATCATGCAGTGATAATACAACTGGTGAAAGAACAACAGCAGAAAAGCCAGTTACCACACACAGCACAACAATGGCAATAAGAGACTAGTGTTAAACATATGTCACTATATCACACACCACATTCAGTACTTGGTTAACGAGCCTAATTTTATTCCAGGTTTTTACGGTCCCTCCATCACACAATCAACAGCATCAAATCACTGAATGGAAATATTACATGGTATAATTACATTTCACGTGAGGTGTAGCCGAGGCAAAATATGTATATTGGCCATGGCTGTCTGTGTATCTGTCTGTCCCTCACCGCATTCCCATAAAACTGCACAAACCCGGATGTACCTTTGGGAAATGGTAGGGGGTGCCCTCTAGTTGTGCACTATTGGGCGCATTTGCAATCGGTGCACGGGTTTCATTGCTATGACAACAGAGCACCGAGTATGAAATGTCAGTGAGTGCTTGTACTCGCTCTATGCCTGGTTCAGCTGTTTGCCAGTAAGTAAACACACAGTTAGCTAGGTCATACCAATTTAAACAGCTATACACAGTGAACCATTGCAATTGCAATGCAAATATTGACAATTCCTTGGCATGATGTTGCTCCCAAGATTAAAACGTCATACAGTAATTTTTCTGCTTGTTATTATTTACCCAAGGTGTATTATGCAACTGTGTAGCATGTTAGTTTCTCGGCCTTCTATTTACTGTCACTGAGTAATGAGTACATATGTCATAACTAGAATGTGGGCCAATGCCCAACGTAATGGCCGCCCTGCCAAATATAGGTGGCGCCCTCTGTTCAACAACGCAAAGTTTGGCTGACGCCCACTACTAGAGTGCCGTTCAGTAACACTGCCAAGACGCCAAACCCATTGAAATTTGCAGGGGTGCCCCAAACTACCGAAACGATCTCAGCCGCTAGTGGGCCAAAGTTCACCATATTATGCGGACATGTGGAGGAGATATTGCTGCTTAACAAGTTTTTTGCGATTGTCGATACATGCCTTATTTGCTAATATATAGCCCGACAAAGTTGTGCGATGGTGCCCAGATGGCGATTTTTGGCGACTTTTTTGCGTCCTGTATTTGCAGCGAGCCGTGTGCAGCACATTTCAGACCCGCATTCTAAATTCGCACTAAGGCCACGCCATGTGTAGAAGTATGGTAGACATCCAATCTGTGGCCGCTGAGATTAGGCAAGGAAAAAAAAGACGAAGATAGATAGAAGAAAGAAACTACAGAGCAAAAATATAATGGCCCCCCTATTACATAGGGCAGCCATAACTATGTACAAACCAACAGTGTCACTGCAAAGATGGGTTGCTATTGTATATAGTGAAAAAAAGTTTAGGTTGTTTACAAGCATGTGAAATTTTTCAAAGGCGTGTAAGAAAGCCTCTTACAACATGCATAATTATTCTTGTCACTAAGAATACCATACTCCTGTTGCATGAAAATCATCAGCAATCAGTTACTCAAAGTGTACAAAAATAGACATAAACACGTTCTTACACAAAATCTTGACAAATACATCTGTATTTCTCCCTTCAGTGCTTTGATGCTGTTGGTTGGGCATCTGGACTGTAAAAAATTGAGTGGTGGGATGCTGGCGTGGGTATCTGTCTAAGGCAAGGTGCAGACTTGCATATGGCCAAGCTGATGCTACTGCCACCTACTGTCTCTTGCTTCAGTAAAATCCAGATTGGTTTTACCTTTCTGGTACCATCTCACCAAGGTAGTCCCGAACAAAGAGCCATTAAATAGGTGTTGTTGTTGTTGTTGTTGTTTCTCTGGCACACGAATAACTGCGATAAAGCCACCCAAATGAAACCATGATTCATTTTAATTGCAAACTGTAATTTCTCCATCGACAATAACTAACACAAGTTTTATCTATGCCAGTCACGCTCTTCTTCATACGGTAAACATAACAATAAATTAATCACTCAACAAGTGCAACGTACATGTCACTCCAAGCACCCTTCCATTCACACTCGTTGCCCCACGGATTGCGAACTCTCACAAGCGGTATCTTCCCCTGCACTTTTGTTGTCTTGATATCCACCTAAATATAAAACACAAGATCACACGTGTATGACGAAGATCAGAGTACACAAAGTAATTTATCTGTTATATAAGTTTCTCTGGTCTGCTCTCTGATAGAGGCTCTGCATGAGTAAACAGAGACATCATTGCAGCACATTTAGAAACTAAGCCACTGAGAAAAAAAAAGTGCCCAACCAACTGAAACTGAACTAAAACGAAACAGGGCTCGCAACATAAGATGACTGCAAAATAACCTTCCAACTGCCACCGCCACCACCACCGGTTTCCACTTGGCTTTTTCTCTCCAGTTGTTCCAGAAGAGAACCTTTGGGGATAAGTGATAACAAAGCACTCTACCTCTGTATTTCTTGAAGCACACTATTCTTTATCACAGATAATGTGCTTCAAATATGAATGCATTATAAGCAATATCGAGTAATGACAGAAAATGCTGCAGCATTACCAGCATGACTCCAGTGATGCTATACGCATGGCCCATAATCAAACCATTCGGCAGCTCTGCCTCAAGCTTGCCTGGATCTGCCTATAAACAAAGACTCAAACTGTTCATCAAGGCACAAAAACATCTAATCCACTTTCACAAAAAACAGTGTGCATGTTTTGTGAATAAAATCACATAAAAATCGACATCAAAAGCCAATATCATTCACACGTCACTCTGTGACCAGCCTTTACTTATACACCATCAACACCATCAATCTTGTGTGTTGATGCACCAATACAAAGCTCACTGTGGCTAACATGATAACACGTTAATAGTTTCAGCCATCCGTCTAGGCTTACATTTTTACGAGGATTTATAACGCATGACATATGGGAGAACACACTGACAAATACACACACAAGCCCACCTCGGTTGAAGAAAATTCCTTTCGTATCTAACATATGCCATACTCACATCAATGGAGCAGCCCATCAATGAGCTTCTCTCGTGTGCCTTCAGCATGATCTGAAACAGATTTGCCGGCACGTTCTGCTTCAGGTCAAACATTTCAGTCACTCCGCCAGTAAAGTCTTCCATTGCCTCACTGGTCGAACCACCTTTCAAGCTCTCATAAGATCCATGCAACCTATCAACATCCATCAAAGTTCTGGTAGCACAGAACAGCACAGCATCTGTGGACATGTACTGTTTACAGAAACATCAGGTTACATTTTGTACCTTACTCTTATCTTCATAATAAATTGTCTTTTCCAGTACAAAGAGACTTCCATAAAATTTAGACTAGAAAATGTCACATTTCTACAGTTGAAGGAAAACTAATTGTTGCATTCATTTGACATAAGCTCAATTTTAATAAAAATTCCCTCAGGTTAATAGGTCGTGCCTTCAGTGCTTTGACACTGTTGGTTGCTGTCAGGAAGAGCATATGGCCTGTAAAAATTAAGTGATGAGGTGCTGGCAAGGCTATCTGTCTGGAGCAAGGCACAAGTGATTTAAATATGGTCCAGCTGATGCCACTGCCACCCCATCATCTCTTGCTTCATTAACATCCAGATTGATTTAACCTTTCTGGTGCCAGCTTATCCAGGCTGTCCTCGAAAAAAAGGCTGTCAAATGGTTGTCTGTCTAGGTAATGAAAGGCCATATTAATAACTGTGTTTCTGTCATTTATGTGGTTATATTCCATCAGAATAAATGACACACAGAAAGCAGTAAATGACACTGACTTTGCATAAGCCTTTTCCAGCAGAGCGCTCCAGAATTCATTTTTCTCAGTGGAATGCATGAAAACCAGTCGACCGTTGTAGGTTGGTAAACGATCATCAATAACAACATCAATCCACTTTCCAAACCTCCAGAACTTAAAGCACAAAGCACCAACATATCCATCCGCAGTGGAGAAACTCTGTTTTGGAGGAACAACTCTGTGCAGAAGGTCTTTAAACTGACTCAGGCATGAGACGGCCGCCAGAAGCCAACAGTCTCCTGCAACAGAATGCCTTTCGTACTATCCAGCAACTAAGCACATAACCCACTCTCCACAAATAACCTGCCAACTAAAACATTTAAGCAAAAAACTTACGGTGATTCACATGTTAGTTTTCAGTAGCCAGCAGCACAAAATTTCAGACAAGTAATTTACCTTATGTTGTGACATTTTAAAACTAGCCAGATACTATTATTAAGGGTGTAAATTTTTCTCAGCCATCGCGGGATTCATGAATTTGACCTATTACCGTGAATTCTTGCGTTCTGCCGCAAAATGCCGTGAATTTGACTAATTTTATCCATCAACGTCTAAACAACAGCAGTGACTATAAAATACAGTATAGAAACGTATATAACTTTATTTACAACATGCAATTCAATATTCAGTCTATGCTGTGATGTGAGGTAACTTGAGTAAGCAACTCTACGACGTCATCTCTGGAACAGTAGATTGCAACTGCTTTAAACTGATTGAAACATACTGACTGAATTGACATTTCTCACTCACTGAAAAGTTTTTTACTGAAAGCGTAAATGGTGTTTTGGTTTTACATATGAAAGATAGATTTGGCTCTTTTGCACTACTATAATTGTGAGTTTTTGTGACCGTGAATTCACTGGGAATTTGGCGTTCTTTGATGTCACTGGACCACGGATTTTCCATTTTTTGGCTGTGAAAAACTTACAGCCCTAACTATTATTCTGTTTGAACGCAAAACTGTGTACATGTTTTAAACATCAGTGGAGAAAGATATTACGAATACTGACTAAATACAGAAATAATCTGATATTTACCAAGTTCACCTTGCTGAACATCAAAACGACTTGCACCACCAACAAAAAACTGAGGATTTGCCGTCAGCTCCTAACAAGCAACACGTCTCTGTTCTTACAACTGTAATGACTGCATATCTACTCTTAGCTGACATTAATTTATAGTACGCATTTGTCCTCTGCAACAGAAAGAAGAATTTTACAAAGAATCAGAAAAACGTGTTTAATTTTTATGCCGCATCGCAGTACTATGTACATAGCTGCGGCCTATTGTTACAGACCGAGTAGCGTGGATTGTCAGTCGGTCTGTCTATCGGTCTGTGGGTCTGTCACAGTAGTCAGCCCTGCAAAAACGGCTTAAAGGTGATATGCACAAAACTGATGAAAAAGTAGTTTCTAGCTGCTTACTGCAATATAAACCCTCTGTGTAACAAATTTTGATAAATTATGCCGCAAAATGCTAAAAGAAGTTTAGTGGTCTTTCTAGTATAGCTATTCTTCGGAAATCATCGTCACATGTGACGTCATATCAGGATGCGCTTGTTTCGTTTGCGTTTTATTAAAACTCGATAAGAAGTTATTTTACCAGTTTATGTTTCAAAAACCTATTTCTATGTTTATCGTTATGCCTATGTGTTGTTGCACGATCAGCTGTCAACATTCAACAATCAATAGGCTGTTTGGTTGTTTTCCTGGTATGACGGCCTAACTTGCGAAAAGTACATAAATCCTCGGTGCGCTATTTTTTTACAATTTTCTTATTTTTTGATGTTCCTCAATATTCAAATAGATTTGATTATATTAAAGGCATATGACCAGCAATTTACTTTAACAACAAAAAAATCATTACATATCATCTTTAACCAATTGAGACGCCATATGGGCTGAGGACTCTGGTGGACCCAAGGAACCATGTATTAGATGGGGTCCACATCCCCCATATTTTGAGGGGGTAAAGAGCGGCCCACTGTGAAGTATGGGGACACTCTGTGGCATCTGTGCAACAAGTGGTCAAAGAAATTTGACATAAGGCCACGTCGCCACCGCACATGAACGTTTCAGTCATATCTGCCAGGTGGCGCCAATGTGCACCCCGTATGTAGAAAGCCAAACAAGAGCCCAGCAGCAGCTGAGGTGGGCGACTGCCGCCACAATAGACATGGACCAAAAGGAGGGGGCAGGCTGCTGTGCCCCTTTCACAGGGGAGCTGGGTCCCATCTAACACAATGTGGCCTGGACTGAGGTCGACTTCCGTACCAAGTGGCATCTTGATCCATCCAGCCATTTGGCTACAACAGACATGGGCCGAAAATTGGGGGCTTTGCCCCCTTTTGGGGGAGGGGCAGCTGGGTCCCCATCTAACACAATGTCGCTTGGGCTGAGGCCTAACTCGGTACCAAGAGGCATCTTGATCCATCCAGCCATTTGGCCACAACAGATATGGGCCGAAAATTGTGGGGCTGTGCCCCTTTAGGGGAGAGGGAGCTGGGTCCCCATCTAGCACAATGTGGCCTGCCGAGACCTACCTCCGTGCCAAGCGGCATCTTGGTCTGTCCAGCCATTTGGCCACAATAGACATAGGCTGAAAAATGGGGGGCTTTGTCCCCTTTTGGGGGAGGGGAGCTGGGTCCCCATCTAACACAATGTGGCATGGCCAAGGCCTACCTGCATGCCAAGTTTCATCTTGATCCGTCCAACCGTTTGGCCACAATACACCAAGGTCACAGACAGGACAGACAGAAAACGGACCGATAGCATATTGGCGAACCGTTTTACAAATGGTCGCCCAAAATGGTTGCCATGGCAACGTCCCCCTAGAACCTCAAAATCGACTATGTCTTCATCCGATAGCTTGACCCCGAAAACCCACCCCTAAAATCAAACAGCATGTTGCTAGCTATCATACAACCGAAGTTGTAGCCCATCGAAAGCCAAAAAGTGTTTTTCATGGCAATATCCCTTAGGTGCAGGGTATCGCCAATATCTGCATTCTGTCGGCCGACCACTCAATTGCCTAGTCGCTATCATTCACATAAAGCCAGTTAATAGCAATTTTAGTCCCAAGATTGGTTGCCATGGCGACGACCCTTAGACACTCGGTGTCGGCTATGTCTTCATCAGATAGCTTGATCCCGAAAACCCACCCCTAGAATGAAACTGTGTCGTTAGCTATCATACAACCAAACAACCAAAGTTATAGCCCACAAAGCCAGTTGTAGCAAACTGCGTCCCAAAAGTTGTTGCCATGGCAACGTCCCTCAGCACCGCTGGACCCCCATCTAACATGTGATTCCTACGGCCCAGCCGAGCCCACAACCCAAACGGCATCTTGATCGGTTCAACCGTTTTTGCACAGATGACCGCAGACGGCGCAGAGTGTCCCTATACTTTACAATGGGACACCCCTTCCCCCCTCAAAATTGCCCCTTCTCATCGGGGGATCAGGGGATCTGGACCTCCGTCTAAAACAGGTTCCTTGGGCCCACCCGAGTCCTCAACCCAAACGGTATCTCAATCGGTGCAGCCATTTGTGCAGGGCTCACTAGTGTGACAGACAGACAGACCAACAGACCTACCAACAGACCAAGCTACTCGGTCGGTAACAATAGGCCGCATCTACGCATGTAGTGCTGTGAACGATCAAGATGCCATTTGGGTTGTGGGCTCAGATGGGCCCAGGGAATCACGTGTTTGGGGACCAGATCCCCCATGGGAAGGGGCAATTTTAAGAGGGGGAAGGACCTGCCCGTTGTAAAGTGTAGTTGTGCAAAAATGGCTGAACGGATTGACATGCCATTTGGGATTTGGACTTGGGTGGGCCCAAGGAACCATGTATTAGAAGGGGTTCAGATTGCCCCATATGAAGGTGCAATTTTTATGGGAAAGGACATGCTCAGGCATGCCTGACAACACTCAGCCATGAGCTGTGCCATAATGGCTGAACTGATCAAAATGCTATTTGGACTCAGGTGGGCCCA
>Ga0056135_10000448_pt1 | contig 10786 bp, 9 predicted proteins | sample WorMetG1aBELIZE1_FD_67481 | JGI IMG/M metagenome (GOLD analysis project Ga0056135, IMG submission 67481) | Marine gutless worms symbiont microbial communities from Max Planck institute for Marine Microbiology, Germany - Inanidrilus... ...
TTTCAGACCTGCATTCTAAATTCGCACTAAGGCCACACCATGTGCCAAAGTATGGTAAACATCCAATCTCCGACCGCTGAGATTAGGCGAGGAAAAAAAAAGAAAGAAAGAAGAAGAAACAGGATGAAAATATATATGGTCTCCCTATTACATAGGGCGACCATAAATGAGGTGCTGGCATGATAGTCTGTCTGGAACAAGGTGCAAATGACTTGCCAGCTGATGCCACTGCCACTCCATCATCTGTTGCATTATTAAAATCCAGAATGGCTGAGCCTTTCTGGTGCTGGTTTACTTAGGTTGTCCTAGAAAAGAGGCTATTAAATAGGGTGTCTAGTTGTCTGTGAAGTTCATATTTTGCACATTATAATGGCTAATACATTGTATTGGCAGCTGGTGTTTGGAAACTGTGGAGTGCTGCAAGGTGTTAGTCAGGGTAAAGGCTTCGTCAATATGTCTACCGTCGATGTCGAAACTGCAACTGACGTCTGCGAGGTAAACTTAAACTATTCTTACTTCTAATATAGAGGATTTGGTGCAGCATTTTATATGTAGTTTTTAGGCCACATTGCCTGTACTACGTGTGTACACAGTGTCTCAAACAAACCTCCCACCTTTGGCTTGCTATAACTTTGACACATATGAATGAATTTTGATATTTTTTGGCAGGAATGTTGCCGATAAAGTAGGTAATCAAAAGGCGCTTTACTATGCCACCTTGAATAACTTGTGCTTCTGCACTACCTGGCAAAACGGGGAAACGCGATAATCACATTTTCACTTAGCTGGATTGTGTTACACACACAATGCACCTGTGTGCTGTCTTCCTGAAAAAAAAGTTGTCATTTGTGATGTGTTTGATAGCGTCTAACATTTGTTGAGATAGTAAGATGTCATTAATACTGTCCATTGACTTCCACTCCAGGCTTGACGAAGAACAACTCCCATCTTTTACACAGCGACTGACATCGTGACGGACTTGGTTAATACAGAGCATGGGTAACAGACAGCAGGATGTTATGCTCCATTCCTAGGTCCTGTCTGGTGCACCCAGTCGATTGTTTTGATAGTGAAGGGTGATTGTGGCTTAGCTTTGACCAGGTGATATTTTTAACTATGTTTTGTGTTTTTTGGTAAAAAAGGCATGCAGCATTTAAGTGAAAAGACACGATTTTAGTGATCATATCGATTACACGATATCGCGATATCGATCGCGGATTCGTCGAGTGTACGATATCGTGCGGCCATATATCGTACAATATCGTTCACGAATGCACGTCTCTCGCGTGCGCTGCTCACATACCGCAGCGGCGGCGTCTGCGTCTGATTGATGTCGCTTGCCGTGCACACCGTCCGTGGCTCCCTCTACCTCACGTTCCCTGCAGTAGACCTATCATGCAGCGCATTGGGAGCCTGGGCACGGCCGTCTTGATTCGAGACGGCCGTGGCCTGGGGTGGGGGCTAGGGGACGGCACCTGCACCAGTGGTGGGCTAAACTGTGCGTGCAGAAAGGCCCAGTGTGCTCGTCGTACCACGCAGTGTCAAAGTCGTAATGATATCAACACTGCAACGCCTGTCCAGTGTCCACTCACTCTGACACCCGCCTGCTGCTGCGTATGTATGCTATAGTTGGCTGAATGAGTCACCAAGCCCTGCTCAGGTTAATCCACGCTGTCTCCTACTGCTGCAAGTGAAAACATCATCGTATACTGTGCCAGTCTCAGCGGCGCACTGTCAGAGTCCCTGTGTGTGAAACATCAAACGCGCCCGCTGCCGCCTGGACACGTGTCTCATTCAGTGTGTTTCACACGCTGCCGTCAAGCGCTGCAGTACACTGGTCAGCGCGTACAGTGGTCCGTCAAGGTAACGCAGACCATGCATGCAGCACGTAGGCCTACAGCCCACCCGTAATATCCAGGCTGCTGCATATGTACGATATCGCGATATGAAACGCCACGATATATCGATTAGCTTGTTGGGCTACGATATGATCACTACACGATTTCCGGGTTACCTGTTTCCTCATTAGTTAGGTGAGGTGGGAAAATAAAGTACATTTTGATTGCCTACTTTCTCGGCAACTTTGTTGCCAAAAATTGTTGCAATCAAATTTTTGAGACACAGTGTAGATGCTGTCTATTGTTATCGACCGAGTAGTGTGGTCTGTCAGTCGGTCGGTCAGTCTATCACACTAGTGCGCCCTGCAAAAATGGCTGAAGCCATCAAGATGCCGTTTGGGTTGAGGACTCCGGTGGATGAAGGAACCATGTATTAGATGGGGAGTCCACATCCCCCATGGGAAGGGTCAATTTTGAGGGCGAAAGGGGCGTCATCGTAAAGTATAGAGACACTCTCCAGTCATCTGTGCAAAGACGGCTCAACTGATCCTCATGCTTTTTGGGTTGTCGGCTTATATAGGCCCAAGAAATTGTGTGCTAGATGGAGGTCCAGATCCCCATGGGGAAAGGGGTGGGTTGTTATAGTATAGCGACACTCTGCCGTGAATTGTGCAAAAATGGCTGAACCGAGCGAGGTGCCGTTTGGGTTATGCACTGCACTTGGGTCGGCCTAAGGAAGCATGCAGTAGATATGGCCCAGCTCCCTCATGTGTAGGAGTATTTATTAGAAGAAAGGACATGCCCAGGCATGCTCAATGACACTTTGCCGTGAGCTGTGCAAAAATGGCTGAATCAATCGATTTGCCATTTGGGTTGTGAATTCAGGTGGACCAAAAGAAGTTTGAGTTCAATTGGCGTCACCTGGTGAATACGATTGAAGCGTCCATCTGAACCGATCGAGATGCCGTTTGGGTTGTGGACTCGGGTGGGCTGAAGGAAGTGCAAGTTCAGTTGTATTCGCCAGGTGGCGCCAATGTGCCCTCATGGGAGCCCTCATGGGAGGGCACATTGTCGCCACTTGGTGACTACGATCGAACCATCCATCTGTGGCGGCGATGCGGCCTTATGCCTTATGTCAAATTACTTTGACCACTTGTTATTGGTTCACGGCCAAGTGACCAGTATCTTCGTAGTTTGTCTGTCTGTTTGTTTGTGCAGAGTTTTTCTCAGCCGTCTTTGATCCGATTTCATTCAAACTAGGACATATGTTATATGTCTGTGTCTAGTTGTGTCCCCTAGAATATAGGGGCTGTGCGACTTCTGGGGGCTGGGTGACCCCTAAAAAACTTGTATTTTTAGGGGTTTTGGGCCTCAAAAAACTATCTCGTCCTACAGTTTTCATCGGATTGTCCTGATTTTTGGTTATATTGTAGAACACATCAATACTAAAATTCTCTTGAGCCATTTTTTTGCAATTTCCATCTTGAACCGAAATTATGACGTCATAAATGACGTCATTTCCGGTTTTGCAAAACTTGTCGTAGAGCGATGCTGTTTTCATCATTGGATAGCTCAGATGATTTCATGGGGCGAGGTGGTCTCCATTTTTCCGAGTTATGACGTCATAAATGATGTCATAATGAGCGATGCGGATTGCACCCCCGTGAACCACGTAGCGTAGCCGCTAGTATTACCTTATAATATCTAGTAGTGTTAGTAAAAGTGTATTACAGTTGTTATTTGAAAGCTATTTTTGACTGTAGCACAAATGTTTGCTGTTTTAAGGTAAGAAACATTTTCACAATGATGCAGCCATGGTCCATTGTACTTGGCATTAAATTGTACCTAATTACAGCATGATCGCATATATGTGTTAGTGATTGCTTTATCTAATTGTAGTTAAAGCATGTGTAGGCCTAATTGTAATTGTAAATATGCTGCTGTAATTTCATGTGCAAAATTACATTGACAGTTCAAGTTTATTAGATTTCGATTTGACTTTGTGGCTGGGAACATGTTACCATTTTCTTTGGTTGAAACTGCTAGTACTGACACACTCTTGGTATTCTGTATAGTTCTTAGTTGTCACAGCTAAGGAGGCTCCGTAACTGGGTGCATAATGACTGATGACTATAATAAATATAAAGTTGCTGGTGGACATTAATGTGGTACAGGTGCAACAGTGGTACACTGTAATTATAGTTTGCACTGCTGACAGTATTTGCAGTTGAGCATGTGGTAATTGACCCGTGTTTGTTGTGGTGATGTGGGTGGTCCATGACCTTGACCTGTGTTTGCAGGCTGTGGTGACACGGGGTGGTCGGTTTCTAGAAGCGCCGGTGATTGGAAGTAAGGAGCTAGCAAAAGATGGTCAGCTTGTTGTGATGGCAGCCGGTGATAAGAGCCTATATGATGATTGTCAGTCATGCTTACAGGCCATGGCTAGACACATATTCTATCTAGGTTTGCTGTTCTTTTTGCTCTGACTTTTGTATAACTTTTACTGCTTTCAGCTGAATGAATGCCATAGCAATGTTAATATGCATTGCTGTAGTCACACAATTTTGTTATTTCTCCATATTTGCTATTGTGCATAATTATCATTGGGGGCTTCGCCCCTAGACCCATCTACAATTATCGCACTGCGCGCCGTGGTCATCATTCACATGCTGCAAGCCGATACCATCCACCATTTATGGCACTGAATAGCCTATGTGCTGATGTGCCGTTAAGAAACTACTCAGTCACTCGCAAGCCAATATGCTGCAAAGCTGATAATGCCCAGGGTCTGCTGCCGCTGCTGTCTCAGCCTGACTGACAGCCAGGCATGCTGCTTCCCACAGTCACCATCAGCAGCCACGTGACTCATGGCATAGGCGTGTCACGGACACATTCCTATCTGAGTTGCGCGCGTTATCTATAGAGATTGTCCTTCATCTTAGTTTTAACAGCCATTTTCTACATGAACCTGGTAGCCACTGCCCTTTGATTTTCATTTTTTCCTTGTTCCAAAAAGAACCTTTGGTAACAAGTGGTATGATTTTACCGGACCAAGGTAACTCACAGCAAAATCATCCTGTGGCTTTTATTCTTTCTCGATCTGCCACTGGCCTGCCGAGGGAAGAAGAAGTGTTACTCCTTTTACTCCTGCTCCCTGTCACCAGTATCATAATTATCCTAGTCCACATTGTCAGCAAACTTAATGTGAGCTCATTTGGTTTGTTCTGTTAGTCTGTACTTTTTCACTGCTTTGACACAGTTGGATAAAAGGGACGAAAGAGAGCCAGCCTGTAAGAAACCTTGTATAGCCATCAGTGCTTTCATGTTGCTGGGTGGGCAACAGCAAGGGCGTCCTGTCTGTGAAATAAAACTGTTCCAGTCCCAAAGGTTCTCTTTTCAGGAAACAGTCCAGTTGGGAGTATCTCTGGAACAAAAGACATGTTTAACAAAAACTGAATGCAGTAGTAGTCTGAATGGCATTTCCACAGCCTTTCTTACATCTGGGCACTGTGTGGAAAGGGATTTTTGTTGGTGTTCTTGTTTCAGTTTGACTCTATACATTTTCCAGGTGTAGTTGCCCCTCAGTTTTACTTTGCTATTTATTGCAGTCCTGTGTATCCTGCTGTCACAGGCCATAACTTTCAAATTGTCCTTTATGTCGTCTCACCAGGTCTTTGCAATGGATATTTCTTTTGCAGATTTCTTCTATGTTTCTCATTGAACAGTGTTTGACCCTGTCATTGTTATCCTTACCTTCAGTAACTTTGCATTGAATGCCAGACGATTACTGTCTCGTTTACTGTATTGTGTCACTATTAGGTGAGATGGGTTTCGCAACAAAGATGAAACTTGTGCTGAACATGCTGATGGGTACAATGCTGGCCGGGCTGGCTGAGACATTGGCTCTTGCTGAAAAAGTCGGCCTCAACACTGCAAATGTACTAAACATACTTAGCCACACGTCAGGCAGTTCTGCTCTGCTGAGGACTAAAGGAACAGGTAAATACTTCTGTTATATACTGATTAGTTGTCTCAGTGACTGATGAGCGGTGATGCTAATTCAGTAATAGAGTGGTAATAGAGAGACAATAAGTATCTATTTGTACTACTGATTTTGTGTTTTTAGGCCACATTGCAGTACTGTGTAGATGCAGCCTATTGTTACAGACAGAGTAGCGTGGTCTGTCTGTCACAGCCGTGAGCCCTTCAAAAATGGCTGAACCGATCGAGATGCCATTTGGCATGGACTCAGGTGGGCCAAAGGAAGCATGTGTCAGATGGGGGGTGCATATTAGCACAACCTGGCAAATGCGATTGAACCGTCCATGTGCGACGGCATTGTGGTCTTATATTAAATTACTTCGACCACTTGGTAGTATTTCATATTCTTCGTCAGAAGATTTAATTCATTATTTGTATTTTGTTATAGTGTTATTGTAATTGCTTGTGCTGATATACATTGTGTTTAAAAATAACTGTCTTTGTACTCTTTAATGTCTTCCATATTTATACATTTGTTACAATGAAATTTGGCATACCTCACTCACTGCATTCAGGACTTGAGATTGCATTAATGCCTGAGAAATCGTACTGTCGTCACAAATTTCTGCAATTCCTTTCTGTGCTTTGACGCTGTTGATTGGGCCAACTGGAAGAGCATCTGACCTGTTAAAAAAACTTGTACGAGATGCTATTTCACAGGACCTGGCCGAGACTGGAGTGTCTGTGGAAAAATGCTGGTTTTGTTTGTGTATGTGCGTGTTTGTGTCTCGTTCGATAGCACAGGAATGTAACTAGAGTGAAGTGGAAGTGGCAGATTATGCAGGAGTTTATTAGTCACAGTTACCGTGATACTCTGTAGCAAATTTTGTTGCAGTAGACATGTAATTGTGGAAGATAATGTGAAGATTTCGGGATGGATCATACATAGTGTATTTAGAGACTGGGCTGAACTGATATTATGGAACGTGTATAGATATGGCGTTGAGTCAGATCGGTGAACCGAGCTGCAAGTTGCAGACATTACAGAAAGATCTGCGGCTTGCAATTAACATGTCCGACTCTGTCGACCAGCCGCTGCATGTCGGTGCAGCTGTAAATGAGGTATTAGTAATTAGTTTTGAACCATCAAATTTATGCATTTACCTATGTCCTGTTTCACAGCTGTTTTCCGGATGAACCACGGTTAGACAGTTCCTCCTTGGGTTTCTTCCTCCACTTGTTTTTAAAATGGCATTTTTTTACGGCAGGATGGTCTTCCTATTACCCATCTGAGTTTTAAAGCTCTGAAGGAAACTCAAAACACCGACCCCAGCCAGTGGTCTGGCATCATCCGTTCTTCGTCCTCCACTCAACTTATGAGGGAAAGGTATGCGAGCTGTCCCATCCCAATACCCTAATTTTTATACATTCAGTTCAGCTGCAGATGGTTCTTCTGTTGTTTTCTGCTGTATTGATAAGTTACTGATTAATAAGAAGCCTGTGGTCAGTAAGTAGCTAGTCAAATGAAATACCCCTCAGGGTCGCAAGTTGCTGCTAGCTGTAATTTTCAAGTTAAACTACACATTTTATTGCTTAATTTGGGGGAAAACAGAAATTAAATGTCCTGTTTGCTTTCTTTATCGGCAGGGTAACCATCATGTTGGGCATTGGCCCACATTCTAGTTGCTTCTGTTATTTCATTTGTTAGTAAACACTGCCTATGACTAGTGAGTGAAAGGGTATAATTAACTCTGTTGTCACTGACTGACTTCTCTGAGTAAATTTGTCATCAGTTGAATAGTGCTTGTCATGGTCAGTTTGTGTACCAAGTCTAAGTGCCTAGCTTTGCACATCCCAAATATGACTATAACTGCACCTACTTTGAAGGTGATTTTGTCCATGACTATTGCTAGCCATGATCAGTCTATTTGCCAATTTTCAAATGCCTAGCTATACCCAAATTTTGACAGCCGATGGGGTTAAGTCCAAATTTTTCCTTCCAAACGTCTATTTCGAACGTCTGTTGAGGGTGAACCCATTTGACTTTCACCAAAGGTCTTTCTTTGGTGTAAGAGTAGGCTGATGTTCACCATTAATTGCTTGACAGTTGGTTCAGTGGCTTGATGCAATAGCAGAGTGTGATGGATGGACTTACAGACGCCAGCCAGGCCACAGTGTGCATGTTTGTGGGGCTATGCATGTGTGTTGTGCAGTAATGACGCAGTCTGTTGCTTAAGTCTGGGGTATTGTTACTGCTGTTGGCAGTAATTTTGATTTTGATACACAACCATGCTTACATAGGCTTTAAAGTTTAATGTATAGCATTACAAGAGGTTGCTTTTATGTTGATTTTGACAGTTGTTCAAGAAAGCAAAGGCTAAAGGCTATGGTGACTATGACATAGCTGCTGTCTACCGTGCGGCTGATCTCTAGATGTTTAAGCATTCTGTTATTCTGTTGCTGTATGACAGTAGCATAATACATGTAAACAAAAGAATTATTTTATTGGAATGATACTGAGCTGTCATTTTCATGAGTGAGAGATTTTAGAATAATGTCTTGTTGTCGTAGGTTTTATCTCGGATTATTTTGTTGTGTTCGGCAGCGCTGTGTTGTTTGCTGCTTTTTTGTTGTATTATGATTGCAGACTGCTTATCAGTTGATGGCCATTAGCTGTAAGATACAAAATGTATGTGTTGATATTATCTGCAATTGACGTTCAGTTTTACCATGTGCTGGATGTTCTTTTCATATGAAGCATCTTATGGACATTTCATCAAACTATTGGTCACCATTCACACGTCTTTCAATGTGTTTTTCTTCATGCATGAATGGTATTATGCTAACAATTATACTGATATTTGACAAGTAATTCCTGGTTGGAAAAGCCAGCATTTTTTAGACACTGAACGTATTATGACAGTTATTTTATGCCTTTGAGGCTTTCGAGCCTTAGTTAGTTGTATTACTTCATCAGATTATGCACTGCAGCTATTCCTCATTTTATGGGACTTCTGAAAATCATAAACTCTACATTTGTACATTACAATGGAGTGGAAAAATACAAATTTGAATTATGACGTGTTATACCTCTGACGTTTGGTTGCACCAACCATACTTAAATTGGCCTAACATAACTAATAGAATTATTGCACCAACAAAAATTTAAGTGCTGATTATTACCACCACCCCAACCGTTTTATGGCCCTTTTCCGGGACCACCCGGGTGAGCCAGTGCCAGAAGAGAACTTCTGGACTTTATGGTGCAAGGGAAGATTAACAGGGGCAGACACACCAACCATCCGGCTGTGCGTCACTCCATCCGGACTAACCAGTGCCCACCTCCACCATCCCCCCATTTTTACAGGCCCTTCCTGCCGCCCAACTGACAGTGTCAAAGCACTGGAGGCAACTAGCGCATTCAGATTAGGCAGAAGATGCTAGAGTTGTCTTCAACGGTGTTACCTGCACCGTCTCCATACCTCAAAGTGCTGCTTATTAGAACATATTAATTAAATGTCATGTTTGTTCTTATTGGCTGCTGGGAATCACGATGTCTGCTTACAATCCCGCTGCCGTCTATAGCCAGCAAGCTGACGGAGGTCTGCTAAGTGGCTTTAATTGTCGCCATGTTTGTAAACAAGATGCATTCTGTTTGCTTTTATTTAATAATACTATGATAATATACTAGTTTTTCGCCTTCATTGCTTTGACACTGTTGGTTGTGTAGCAGGAAGGGCATCCAGCCTGTAAAAATCTGAGTGGGGAGGTACTGGTGTGGTTATCTGTCTGAAGCGAGTTGCATATGGTCCAGCTGCCACTGCCACCCCATCATCTCTTGTGCAAATAAAGTCCAGAATGGTTTACCTTTCTGGTGCCGGCTTGCCCAGGTTGTCCTGGAAAAAAGCTGTTAAACAGATGTTGTAATATATCGGTTTTCTGCTTATTGAAGCTTACATACATTATACACGCTGACTTGCACTGTGCCTTCTAACATTCAAAATTATTCTATAATAAGTGGTCAAAGTAATTTGACAAGGCTGCATCGCTGCCGCATAGGGACGGTTCAATCGTATTCGTCAGATTGCGCCAATGTGCCCCCCATGTAACACATGCTTCCTTCAGTGCACCCGAGTCCATAACCAAATTGTTATCTCGATCTGTTTAGCCATTTTTGCACAGCTCACTGCAGAGTGTCATCAGGCACACCTAGGCATGTTAATATTTCCCCTAAAAATTGCTTCTTCGCATGAGGGATATGGACCCCCATCTAATACATGGTTCCTTAAGCCCATAACCAAAAATGCATCTCGATCGGTTCAGCCGTTTTTGAACAGCTCACGTCAGTCATCAGGCATGTTGGTGCATGCCCTTCCCCTTCAAAATTCCCCTTCCCATTGGGGGATCTGAACCCCCATCAGTCCACCAATCTTCCTTGCAAAATTAAGCATTCTAATTGGTCCGTTGTCAAGTGTTTGTGTACCAACTGTAATCCAGTCTGTGTATATTTATAATTATAAAATTCAACATATGTAGACCTACTGATGTTGTGTTACTTAATGCCTGGGACAAAGATATTCTAATTTTTCCTTCAGTGAATCATTGGCATCGCCATTTACACCACAACGTGTCTGGAAAAAGGTGCCACTCTCCTTTTGCCTCTAATTGCCAAATGCTAACCTATTTGCAACACTCTTTCACGGGCAGACTTAGCAATAAATTTCTGGCAAAGCAATAATTAAATATCCCATCACTCCTCAAAGGCGTCGCTACACTACCTTGTCACAGTGTTTGTGCTCAAAAATCGTCATGCCCCACAGCTGAGTGAGGCGAACCTCCATGCAAGACTCAGCCATTCAAAATAGTTGCTCAAAATATTCACCAAATGATGTTAGCATCATCTTTGTTCACTAACAAACAGACGAAAACATTTACAGTGGCCACACCGAGAAACTCACAGAATGACC
>Ga0056135_10000449_pt1 | contig 10781 bp, 9 predicted proteins | sample WorMetG1aBELIZE1_FD_67481 | JGI IMG/M metagenome (GOLD analysis project Ga0056135, IMG submission 67481) | Marine gutless worms symbiont microbial communities from Max Planck institute for Marine Microbiology, Germany - Inanidrilus... ...
GAACTTGCCCTGGTCGTCCGACAACCGCCCCATCATCGTTCCGCCCTCCACCGAATCACTCGGGAAACGGAATCACGATCTCAGAAACCGATCAACAGGGGTTTATCAACAGTATCCCCGCCTTGCGGCACAAATTCTCGATGCGCCGATCAGTCTTGTGTCGCTGGTCGACGACAAGCGCCAGTGGTTCAAGTCGGCATTCGGGCTGGATGCGCGCGAAACGCCGTGGGAATACGCCTTCTGCGACCATGCGATACGCAAGGAAGGCGTCTACCTGGTGCCGAACGCCTACGAATCCGACTTATTCAATAACAATCCCCTGGTGACTGGCGCCCCCAACGTCGTCTTTTACGCTGGCGCACCACTGGTCAACCCCGACGGTTTCGCCCTCGGCACGCTCTGCGTCATTGATCACCACCCGCGTCATGGCATGTCGGACGCCGATCAATCGATACTGACGGATTTCGCGTCCTTGGTTGTCGAGCTGATGGAGACCCGCAAGGAACTTCGCGACCTTCGATGCGGTCGAATCGCCGTATAGGGATTAGGGTCGAAAACATGATGGCACAAGATTGCGGACCCGACGTAAAACGGGCCGACAGACCGGGAGGGCGGTTGCGGGGAATGCCGTCGTGGGCACACGAAATGCCCAACTGCCGATTTCAACCCTCGAACGTTCAGCCCGCTGAAATCCCGATTGAAGCGGCCAGCTTCTCCGGTGCGAAGTTCTTCTTAGCTTATTGGCATGATTTGCGGGCCGAGCGGTTCGCGCCATCCTGGAAGGAATTCGACTTAATGGCCCTCGGCGGCAAGTCTGCGGCCCGGGCCATTGTCGTCGACATTCTGTCCGCCCCCTGCGCATCAGATACCGTTTTTGGGGGACCACCAATACCCGCGCCAAGGGGCTCGACATGACCGGCAGATTTCTCGATGATTTTCCGCTCGTAAGGCAATCCGTGGCGCGGGAGGAATACAAACGCGTCATCTCCGAACGGCGCCCCATGGCGTTCAAGGACAAGCTCGTCCTTCCGGAGACCGGGCGTAAAGTAACGCAGTTCAAAGCGGCATTTAACCAGGTCATGGTTCGGCTGCCGCTGTCGAGCGATGGCGAGACTGTCGACCACATTGTGTCCCTCGCCAATTGGGAGAGAAACCAACCCGTCTGAGGCATCGAACGTCCTTGAAACCGAACGATTTCGCGCCGCATCGACCGCCTCTGTTCCGAACCTCACCCTACCACCGCCGGATCGGCCGGCGGGTCGCCACCGCCTTCTTGCGGTAACCCTCGCGCAAGAAGACATAGAGCCCCGAACCGAAAATGAGTGCGATGCCGGCCGACGCGGCGGCGTCCGGGAGGTGGCCGAAGAACAGCCAACCCCATAGGATGGCCAGCGGCATGGCGACGTATTCGAAAGGCGCCACCGTCGCCGCCGGGGCCGAGCGGTAGGCCTGCGACAGGGCATAGCCGATGACGCCCGACATCAGGCCGAGGCCGAGGAACAGGATGCCGTCGCCGTCAGCCGGCCAGCGCCAGGCCCGCGACAGGAACTGCAGGCTGGGATCCTCGACTCCGCCAGCGAAGCGGCCGTCACCGGCGACCAGCCCGAAGGCGAGACTGACGACGAGGAAGGTGCCCTGGATGTAGACGGCCATGGCGGATGCCTTCGACGCAACGCCGAGGCGTCGGGTCAGGATCTGCATCAGGGCATAGGTGAAGGCGGCGATCACCGGCAAAAGCAGGACCAGGGTGCCGGCGCCGCCCGCCGGCTCCGTGTCCGTCGACCACGGGCGCAGCATGACCAGCACACCCATGAAACCAATCATCACGGCGAGAATCCGCCGCGGGCCGACCTGCTCGCCGAGGATCGGGATCGACAACAGGGTGATCATCAAGGGCGAGACGAAAAACAACGCCGTCGCGTCGGCCAGCGGGATCACGGCGAGGGCGGCAAAGAACGTCATGTTGGCGGCGACGACCAGAAGGCCGCGGCAGAGATGAAGGAACGGCTGATCGGTCTTGAGGATCGACCAGCCGCCCTCGAACTGGACGAAGACCAGGCTGAAACTGATGCCGATGGCCGAACGCACGAAGATCATCTGGTGCAGTGGATATTCGCCGGACAACGTCTTGATCAAGGTGTCGTTGATGGACACGCAGGTCATGCCGAGCACGATGAAGATGATTCCGCGCAAGGTATTGTCGGTCTGGGAATCGGGTGTCGCGGTCATGACCGGGGAACCGCCCGTTCGGCGATAAGGGGCGCGGGCGGCAACTAGTCCGGCCCCTCGTAGTCCTTGCAGCCCTTGGCCAGGGCGTAACACGCCAGCCGCACGGTCTTCGGGATATCGATGCGCGCCCCGTCACGCACCCCTTTTTCGTAGTACTGGACGATCCGTCGGCGCAGCCCCAGGGCCTCCGCCGCTTCTTTCTGCGACATACCCAGCGACTTGCGCCACGCCTTGAAATCCTCAGGTTTCATGACCGGCGATTGAGTCTCCGCGTCGTGCTTTTTTCGGGCCATGAGGATCCTTTTCGAACGGGGGGTTCCCCTGCCTTTTATCCTGTCGCTGGCCCGGGGCCAAGACCAAGGTGCACTGTGTGCGCTTTTTTTGTTGAAGTGCGCACTTTGTGCGCCTATACTGATTACGATTGTGGGTAATGACCGGGATCGACAAAGACCGGCCGCCTCCCACACCAACAGGATGGAAGCAAACCGATGACCGCCCCCGACGCCGAATATCAGGACCTGACGGCTCTGCTCGCCGACGGATTGGGTGCGGCTTGCCGCCGTTTGATGCACGACCTGGAACAGACCGAATGGATGGACCTAGACGTTCTTTCCGATGTCCTCGGGTTCGATCCCGATGAGTTTTCAGAGGCCGTCTGCCAGCTCCTCAACACCGGCTACATGGTCGTTCTCCGTGACCCCTCGACGCGCCAGGCACGGCTGACGCGACGTGGCCGCGCCGCCATGGATCGGGCCCGCGCCTACGCCACGTAAACGTCCCTTCCGGCACATCTGATCTCCATCAACGCGCCCCCCCCTGCGTCGGCGTAAACTTGGAACCTGTCCTTCCTTTCGGAGGGCGAGGCCGAGATGACCCGAAAGAAGGTTGCCGCCGTCAAGCGTAAGCGCCCCGAGCAGCCGCGTGTCGGATATGACGTCGCCGCGATGCAGAGGAATATGCGCGCCCAGCCCCGGGCCCACGGTCTCGAACAGCTCGATCAGATGCTGCACTCCGCACAGGCCCGCGTCACCGGCGGCGTATCACCGGCGGCCGTCATGAACGCCTACCTCGACTGGTTCGTCCATCTCGCCAACTCACCGACCAACCAGACCGTACTCATCCATAAGGCCGTCAACGACGGGCTCCGCTTGATGACCTACGCCGGCCGCTCCATGCTCGGTGCCGAGGCCGAACCGGCGGCCAGGCGCGATCGCCGCGACCCGCGCTTTCGTGCCGAGGAATGGAAGGTCTGGCCCTACAACCTGATCGCCCAGTCGTTCCTGTTGAGCCAAAGTTGGTGGCGCGAAGCGACCCGCGACGTGTGCGGCGTCAGCGCCCAGCACAACCGCGAGGTCCAGTTCCTGACCCGCCAGTTCCTCGACTTCCTATCACCGGCCAATTTCCTGTGGACCAACCCCGAAGTGCTCAGGCGCAGTTTCGAGGAGGGCGGACAGAACCTGGTGCGCGGCCTCGAGAACGCCGTCGACGACATGCAGCGCAACTGGCTCGGCGAACGCCCGGCATCGGCCGAGAACTATGCGGTCGGAGAAAACGTGGCGGCCACGCCCGGCAAGGTCGTCTACCGCAACGCGCTCATGGAGTTGATCCAGTATTCACCGGCAACCGACACGGTTTGGCGCGAACCAGTGCTGATCGTGCCGGCCTGGATCATGAAGTACTACATCCTCGACCTGTCGCCGGAGAACTCCCTGATCCGATACCTGGTCTCACGCGGCCGCACCGTGTTTGCCATCTCCTGGAAAAATCCGACTGCCGAGGACCGCGACGTCTACATGGACGACTACCGGCGATTGGGAGTCATGGCGGCGCTCGACGTTATCGCCAAGATCCAACCGGGCGCCCGCGTGCACGCCTGCGGCTACTGCCTCGGCGGCATCGGCCTCAACGTCATCCAAGGCGCCAGGCTGGTCGGTGCCGACATGATCGTCGGCGTCGACATCAACCCGGCCCGCAAGGGCATCGCCGAGGCCTTCGGCATGACGCATTTCGTCAACCCCAAGGAAGTGGAAGGCGACCTGGTCCCCTATCTCGTGGACCTCACAAAGGGCGGGGCCGATCACAGCTTCGAGTGCATCGGCAACACGTCGACCATGCGCCAGGCCCTCGAGTGCTGCCACAAGGGCTGGGGCGAGAGCACCATCATCGGCGTCGCCGGCGCCGGCGAGGAGATATCGACGCGGCCCTTCCAATTGGTCACCGGGCGGGTCTGGCGCGGCACCGCGTTTGGCGGCGCCAAGGGGCGCACCGACGTGCCGAAGATCGTCGACTGGTACATGGACGGCAAGATCAACATCGACGACCTGATCACCCACAAGCTCTCCTTGGACGACATCAACCAGGGTTTCGATCTGATGCATGCGGGCGAGAGCATCCGGGCGGTGGTGGAGTACTAGGCGCGGCGAGGGAGTCCCGGCCATGGCCGATCATGGCTACGAGGAAGGCCGTTTGAACCTGCCCTTCGTCGGGCACTGCACCTTCGGCAAGCAGCCGCCGTGCACCGATTGGGAGGCCATCGACGCCGACGTCGCCGTCTTGGGCGCGCCCTTCGACATGGGCACCCAATACCGGGCCGGGGCGCGCTTCGGGCCCAGGGCCATCCGCGAAGCCTCGACGCTGTTCTCCTTCGGCCATTCCGGCGTCTACGACTTCGAGGACGACGTCACCTATCTGCCGGCCGGCGCCGTGCGCATGGTCGACATCGGCGATGCCGACATCATCCATACGGACACCATCAAGAGCCACGCCAACATCGAACTGGGTGTGCGCAAGATCCTGAAGGCGGGCGCCCTGCCCGTGGTGCTGGGCGGTGACCATTCTGTACACATCCCCTGCATCCGCGCCTTCGACGACCAGGAACCGGTGCACATCATCCACATCGACGCGCATTTGGATTTCGTCGACTCGCGCCACGGGGTGCTCTACGGCCACGGCAATCCGCTCAGGCGCGCCTCCGAGATGAAACACGTCACCGGCATGACCCAGATGGGCATCCGCTTTGTGTCGTCCTCCAATAAGCAGGACTACGAGGCGGCCCGCGCCGCCGGCTCCGACATCCTCTCCGTGCGCGACGTACGCAGGCTCGGCGCGGAGGGCACGCTGGATCGCATCCCAAATGGCGTGCGCTACTACTGCACCATCGACATCGACGGTTTCGACCCGTCCATCGCGCCCGGCACCGGTACACCGAGCCACGGCGGTTTCCTCTATTACGAGGTTCTGGAGATCCTGCAGGGTTTGACAAAGAAGGGCACCATCGCCGGCATCGACCTGGTGGAGGTGGCGCCCCATTACGACCCGACGGACAACACGGCCTTCCTCGCCGCGCAATTGCTCATGGGCTTCCTGGGCTACATCTTCCATGCCAAAGGGGAGGCGTCATGACGGCGGGTTCATTGGAAGGCGGCTGCCTTTGCGGGGCTATACGCTACCGAGTCACCGGTGATCCCAAGTGGTCGGCCCATTGCCATTGCCAGAGCTGCCGCCGCGCCACCGGCGGGCCGGTCGTAACCTACGCCGGTTACGAAACTGGTCGCTTCGAATTCACCGCGGGTGAACCGAAGGTCTATGCCAAGGTCCCCGGCACCGAGCGCCATTTCTGCGGAACCTGCGGCTCGACCCTGACCTACCGCTCGGACCGCTGGCCCGGCGAAATCCATATTCTCTTGGCCACTCTCGACGACCCGGAGGCGGTGACGCCCCAATGCCACGTTCATGTCGACGAGCAATTGTCGTGGATCTACCTGGACGATAACCTGCCGACCCACACGACGGTCAGTTCCGACGACCTGTGACCGGCGCCCGGGCGCCTTGCGCAGGGGCCCGCCTGACGCTAATGATCGCCGGGTCCAATTGACCGGCAAGGGAGGGAGCCGATGACCGTCGAGACCGTTTCCGAGAACCGATGCTTCGGCGGGGTGCAGGGTATCTACAGCCACGCGTCCCAACAGCTGGGCTGCACCATGCGCTTCTCCGTCTTCCGCCCGCCTGAGGCGGAAACGGAACCGGTCCCCGTTCTCTGGTGGCTGTCGGGCCTGACCTGCACGGAGGAGAATTTCACGGTCAAGGCCGGCGCCCAGCGTTACGCCGCCGAACTCGGCCTGATGGTCGTAGCCCCGGACACCAGCCCTCGTGGCCTCGATATCCCCTGCGAGGACGAGGCCTACGATTTCGGCGCCGGCGCCGGCTTTTATGTCGACGCCACCGAGGATCCCTGGGCGGCCAATTATCAGATGTATTCCTACATCACCGGCGAGCTGCCGGCGCTCCTGTTCAAGCACTTCCCGGCGCGCGCCGACCGCCAGGGCCTTTCGGGGCACTCCATGGGCGGCCACGGCGCCTTGACCATCGCGCTCAAGAACCCGGAGACCTACCGCTCCGTTTCCGCCTTCTCACCCATATCCTCACCCTCGCAGGTGCCCTGGGGTCAGAAGGCCTTCACCGGCTACCTCGGCACCGACGAGGAGGCCTGGAAGCTCTACGACGCCACCGAGCTCATCCGCACCGGCGCACGGTTCCCCGGCACCATCCTCATCGACCAGGGTACGGACGACGAGTTCCTGGAGCGCGAACTGAGGCCTGGCATCTTCGGCGATGCCTGCCTGGAGACGGGCCAGTCCCTGGAGCTGCGCATGCAAGAGGGCTACGACCACTCGTACTACTTCATCGCCAGCTTCATCGGGGAGCATTTGAGGTTTCATGCAAAAAGGTTGGCGGATTAGCGACGACGCGATCCTCAATTCCACTTCCAGCCGTCCTGGGCGAAGATCGCCATGCGCTCGCCGTCGCCGTTGACGAAGAAAGAGAAAGCGGTCCAATAGTGCCTGGTGCCGTAGAGGGGTACGGTCGTGCGGCCGAGGATCTGTTCGCCAGACAAGACGCCCATGAGGCCATCGACGAGGTCGTACAGGGCGACGCGGTCGGGAGCGAGGGAAACCAGCGCGTTCCAGGTCTTGAACAGGCCGGGCCGCCCGGCTGCGGTACCGATGTCCTGCATTTGAAAGGTCCGTGAGCCGTCTGGACGAAAACGGTGACACTCGGGAGCGCCGCCGTCGCCAACCAGGAACAGATACAGGTCTCCGTCGTATTCGAATAATGCGACGTCGTCGAGCTTGGACCCGACATCCGTTTCCCAGGGCTCCCCGAGGCCGCCGTCGTTCTCGACCGGACGTATGGCTAGGGTCGACGATTTGCGGTCAACGAAGGCAATGAAGACCCGCCCGTCGGATGCATTAAGGGTGCGCATCTTGTCCCAGCGCTCGCTGTCCAGGGTATCGAGTTCGTCCCGGTCGACGCCTTCGGCGGTGACGGCGTGGCGGCGCACCAGGGCGCCGTTGCGCTTACGGAACAGGGCGAAGGTATCGCCACTGCCGTCCGGCGCCTGATAGAAACAAGCAGTTCGCCATTTCTTGAGGGAGACCGGGTCCTGCCAGCGGCCGGTCGGCTTGCCGCGGGTGTCGAGGGCGTGAAACCAGCTGTCGCCGCTCTTGCCATCGCCGGCCCACAGCAGCCAGTCGCTGCCGATTTCGAAGGCGGCGATGTCGGATATGCGCTCGTTCAAAAAGGCGACCCCGATGCGCTCGAAGATCCGGTCCTCGTCGGTGTGGCGGATCTCGACGTTGCCACGCACCAGCACGTCGATCGCCTTTTTGTCGTTGGCGCTGAGAACGCTGTTGCCGAGGCGCGTGCGATCCGCTTCCTCGACCGGGGCGATGCGTTCCATCCGCGGGACAGCGTCGCCGATCTGGGAGCCAAGGCCATCATTGGTCAGTTCCCACATTTCGGCGTACCCGCCCATACCGCCCCGCATCAGAAGAAGGCGATACCCGTCGTCGGCCTCGAACATCTCGACGACGGTGTGGTTGGCGCGGGCGCCGTCATCGGTTTCTTCCACTTTGGCCCGCGGGAACAGGGAACCGATCCCGCCTGGCCTTCCCGAAGCGATGGCGCCACCTGGGATCTTAATGGCCGGTGGTTCCAGGGTGTACTGGCGAAGGGTGCCGTCGTCGTCGTAGGTCGTCAGGTAGAATCCGCGATTGCCATCGGACCGGATGGCGATCTTGTCCCATATGGCGGGGCCACTCACGGTCCATTGGAGGTGCACGGTCAGCGCACCGGTCCCATAATCGATATTGGCCCAATAAACCTGTTTTTGTTGGCGATCAATGAATAGCCAAATGTTGGGAACCTGGTTCTCGAGAATGATCAAATCCGTCCAATGCCCGTCGATCTCCGTCGTCCAGACCTGAGGACTGCCGGTGGTCGGATCGGGATGAAATGTTCCGTTTTCCAACAAATCGACGTAGTCGAATTTTTGCCGCTGCGGCAGGCTCAGGACGTCGGCTTCGTTCAGGAACAGCAATTGCTCACGCGACGTGCCGTAGGCGGCAACGCCTCCGAAATTAGCGAATCCCAGGACGGGATGGCCGAGGTCGAGGCTGTCAGAAAGGCTATCGCTTCCCGGGTTTCCGAGCGGTCGTCCGTCCGCGTCGACATTCCAGACGCCAACGCGCCCGGAGTCGCGTTTCAAGCCGACGAGATAGGTCGTCTGACCCGAGACCACGTAACGCATCTGGTCCCAGCCGCTTTCGCCGAGCCAGGCATCACGGGGGGCGAGAACGCCGTTGATAGGATCGTCTTCTTCGGCGAGACGACCGTTCGCGAGAACGTCGCAGAAGAGGCCGACGGACGAGCTGCGCCGAAAAAGCAGGCAATGCGTGCGGCTGCCGCCGCGATGGAAAACGGCGCCGTCATACCCGGGCCGCCAGTTCAGCGTATAGGGATCGAAGGCACTGCCGAAGGCACCATAGTGCATGACCGAACGATAGTCGTACTCGAGGTACGGCACACCGGCCAGGTTCAGGAAGTTGCTGTTGATCTTGGCCTGGGTCCAGTCTTCGGGGAGCTGATCCAGGTGAATGATGATGTGGTTGTCCCGGTCCGGTCTCATGTGTTCATGAACGAGACCGAGGCGGTGCCCGATTTCGTGGACCACCCCACCGGTGGTACAGCCCTGCGGCGCGAACTCGATACGATGCCCTTCGTCCCGTTTGCTCTTCTTCCGCCCGAGACCGCTGTTGCAGTTCTGCGCGTCCGCGTCGAAGACGAAGACGACCCAGTGTTCGTCATCATCCGTCTTCGGCACGAAACGGACGGGCGTTTCCGCTTCCCAATGGGCGATCGCATTTTCGATGACGTCGCGCGGCTCGCGGTTCAGTTCGTCGTCAAGGTCGGTCGCAAGGTCATCGATCGACGGGTCGATCTCGTATGGAACGAGCCCGCCTTGCCATAATCGGCTAAGCTTGTTCCAATCCTTGAACAGGTTGGCCATGAATTCCCCCGACGACAACTCTAATACGAGTGGTATGCGAACCAAAGCCATTTACCGGCGTGCCGGTGCGGCAATTGTAACGTTTGTTCATCCGTCCGCCCGCCATCGTCGTTGTGGTGAAATCGCCTCCGGGGGTAGGATTTCCGTAACACCGGGGACAAACCGGGTGCGGGGCGACGCGTTCGAAAAGACAGGGGCAGGAGCATCCCATCGTCGACAAAACGCCAGATGCGGGCGTCGCCAAGGAGTCTGCCGGCGGAGAGGACTGGGCCGAAGAGCGAGTCAGAATTCAAGCCGATTTCTATCAGCAACTGCTCGACTCCATACCGATCCCGATCTCCTTCAAGGACAAGCACCAGCGGTACCTCGGCTGCAACCATACATTCGAGACGACGTTCAACGCCAGGCGCGAAGAGCTTATCGGCAAAACCGTTTATGACCGTGTGCCCGACGACCTCGCCCGAGAATACGACAAGCAGGACCGTGCGTTGTTGGAAGATCCGGGAACACAGATCCACAAGACCTTCGTGCCCTATCCGGACGGCTCGCTGAGAAACGTCGAATTCCACAAGGCGACCCTGTACGACGAAAACAGGAACGTTGCCGGATTGATCACCGTCGCTCTCGATACGACCGAACGTGAGGAGCGCGAGCGAGCCCTGAGCCAAGCCAAGGTCGCGGCCGACGAGGCCAGCCGGTCGAAATCGGATTTCATCGCCAGGGTCAGCCATGAACTACGGACGCCCTTGAACGCCATCATCGGGTTTTCGACCGTCATGAAAGACCGGATCTTTGGCAGGCTCGACGAACCCGCCTATGAAGACTATCCGTCGCATATCGTAAGCAGCGGCGAACATCTACTGGCCCTGATCAACGATCTTCTTGATTTGGCGAAGATCGAGGCCGGTAAGTTCGAACTGCAGGATTCCGTCTTGGATGTGGCGGCCGTCATCGAAGCGTCCCTGCGGCTTGCCCGTCCTCAAATGCAGGCCCGACGCATCGGGCTCGAAGTCGAGATCGCACCCGGCCTGCCGCGCCTCAAGGCCGACGAAACGGCCTTCAAACAGGTACTGGCCAATATTCTGTCGATATCGTTGATAAACTCGTCCGAAAGAGTGTTTTGGGCGTCCGCTTCTATTAAGAGCGGACGTTTATTCGCCGCCACTGGCAGATGCTGCGGCGGTTTTTGGCTTTGGTTGGCGGT
>Ga0056135_10000452_pt1 | contig 10675 bp, 4 predicted proteins | sample WorMetG1aBELIZE1_FD_67481 | JGI IMG/M metagenome (GOLD analysis project Ga0056135, IMG submission 67481) | Marine gutless worms symbiont microbial communities from Max Planck institute for Marine Microbiology, Germany - Inanidrilus... ...
TCAATCAATCAATCATTTGCTATGGCGCCCCCCATCCGACGTTCAGGGGCGACTAACAATAAAAATAGCTAACGAAAAATGCAGTGAATAAAATACAATGTCACTGGGAATAAAACTTAGAAAATAAAAATGTTTTAAGATGGCTACAAAACGAGCTGTAAGTGGATGTGCGACGAAATTCAACCGGTAAAGAGTTCCATGCAGTAGATGCCGAAACAGAAAATGAACTGTCAGACGTGGTACAACGTAGTCCTGATGCGACGAGGATCGCAGTCGATCGTCAGAACAGAGTTGACAGACTACATCTCGATCGGTTCAGCCGTTTTTGCACTGTTGACCGCACAGCGTCGCTATACTTTACAATGGGCTACCCCTTTCTCCCTTAAAATTGCACTTCCCATGGCGGGGATCTGCATCCCCAGCTAATACATGATTCCTTGGGCCCACCCGAGTACAAAACCCAAACGGCATCTCAATGGGTTCAGCCGTCTTTGCACGGCTCACTAGTGTGACAGACTGAGTACTGACCGACCGACTGACAGACATACAGACAGACAGACCACACTGCTCGGTCTGTAACAATAGGCTGCGTCTACGTATGTAGTACTGCGATGCCACCTAATAATAATAACACTTACAGCATAGCTAACTGCAGCCTGGTGTAAAGTGGCGGTCTGGCGCTGCAGCGTCTGACGTAAATAACTCTCATCTTTCAACGCAAACATGCTGCAACAGCATCAACGTCTTCAACATCATTGTCATCACCATCAGCAGCAACAACATGTATCTATAATTCAGGCTCACGGGAGGAATACTTCGTTGTACACTGGCCTCGCACAGCCAGCGTTAAAGGTGACTTTGAGCTAAGATTTCACGTCGTATACTGAACACGAAATAGGTCATTTTGGAGACGTTATTCCCAGCCAATCTGTTGGCGCAGTTCTAAAGAGCTAAACCTAACAGAACTAGAATGTGGGCCAATGCCCAACGCGATGGTCGCCCTGTCGAACATAGGTGGCGCCCTCTGTTCAATGCCGCAAAGTTTGGCAGGCGCCCACTACTTGACCGCCGTGCAGTAATGCTGCCAAAACGCGAAAGCCGTTGAAATTAGCTGGGGTGCCCCAAACTACCGGACCAATCTCAGCCACTAGGCGGCCGAAGTTCACCATATTGTGGGGACATCTGGAGGAGACATTGCTGCTCAAAAAGTTTTTTTCCGATTGTCGATATGTGCCTTACTTGCGAAGATATAGCCAGACAAAGTCGTACGATGGTGCGCAGATGGCGATGTTTTGGCGATTTTTCGCATCCTGCATTTTCAGCAAGCCGCGTGCAGCACGTTTCAGACCTGCACTTTAAATTTGCACTAAGGCCATACCATGTGTGGACGTACGGCAGACATCCAATCTCTGACCGCTGAGATTAGGCGAGGAAAAAAAGAAGAAAGAAGAAACCACAGGGCAAAAAACATAATAGTCTGCCCTATTCCATAGGGCGACCATAACAAAAACACACATTCATCCGGAACACAAGATATATACTACAACAAAAATAAACACAAAAACTAAAGCTAGGTTTAATCGCCTCCTACGACCTTGTGCCTGGAAATGGAGCAGACCCTATTCTACAGCACCCGGGTCCACATGGGGCAGCATCAAGGCTGCAACTCAGTTGGTGGGTCAAGAAACGGTATAAGATTCAGTGAGGAACTTTTCCAGGTTCACAGTTCGCACCAGTGCTTTAAGTTCTCTTCAATGCTGTGACACTGTTGATTGGCGACGTGAACGGATTTGGCCTAAGAAAACTTAAATACTTAAAATTTAAGGTCAAATAACACCCCAAAAGTTCTTGTAGAAAGACTCAGCCCAACAGAAAACCGGGTCAACAAAAACTGCATGTGTGTGTGCGCATGTGTGTGTGTGTGTGTGTGTTTAGTGGGGACACAAATGCAAGCAAACACATGCACACAGACACAGTCACGGGCTTGCAGATTAATTATTTGGCTGATGCTAAATTCCCAAGAATATGGCTTATAACGAAAATTACCCGATACACATCAGCTGGTCCAGCACATAAAAAAAGTATTCCCTGTTGGTGCTTTAAGATGGACAAACTTGCTAAAATCTACAGAGGCAAAATTCAGGGCAGATCACAATTGAGATAACTGTGCCAGTGATTATTCTGCGTATTTAAACACAGTTTTAATTACACATAGCTCGAAGACGTGTTCCATTACCCTTTTTAATGGAGTCACTACAACTAATAGAGCAGTCTATGATTTAGTACCGTTTTGATGGATGATTGATTATGGTGATCCAGCAATGTACTCTCCATGCACCGATCTCAAATCGAAGACAGTCACAAACGTCACGAGGTGGCAAACAGCCAATCAACCAGTGGCTGAAAGCAATTTAAGTGCTCATAAGTTTATGCAAGTAGCTTTCACATTGGCTCCATTTCTGAAGTCTGATACGAGAGTCCAATATACCACTGATGACCTATCATCTGCAAAAACTGCATCTGCATCTGTAAGCCACTCAAATCCTGGTTATGTCGCTGTTAGTCAGGAACTTGGATAATCACAGAATAAAACTAGTCCAGAGAAATAGATTCTTCTCACGAACGTAAGATATACATTGTAGTAGTTAGACAGCTAATCCACATGAAGCACGGTTGTATCAGAGAATGTTTCCATCGAGTAGAGCCGCAACAGGATAATGAAACAAGATGCAATGTGTAGGAACTTCAAAACAGTTTCATGCTGTATACTTCCATATAGTAGACACATCTGAAGATACCATCGGATTGGTCTATTAATGCGCGTATCAACTTTAACGTCACTGTCACCATCATTAATAAAGCATATGTACAGCACACAAGTACAAGTTGCAACAGTTCGGAGTCTTGGACTGTATGTGATTGTTAGTTCCTGGGCAGCAGAGTGGTACACACATCATTTTCCGTCAGTGGATTAATAGTAGATGGAACGAAGAGTTTCAGTTCATCATCGTCAGACAACACAGACCAGTACATCACATGACTAAGTATGAGCAGTGACTTGATGTACTTCAGCAAGGAGTCGCGTGACTGTTGCTCACTTAAACTGAAAAGATCAGTGTATGACAGTAGTCCATGTCGGTAGAAACGCATGTGAAACTGCTTGAGATATCTTTCCTCCAGCCAGACGGGTTGACAACACTTTGGTATGAAGAAAGACGGAACGTAATCTTGTGCAGCAAAACACAGCAAACGCTGTAAAATGTTCTGCACCCAAAGCAACAGTTCGTCTTCATTAACTTCGTCACTATCATTTGTTAAAGAACAATGGCTGCTGAAACCCAAATCGTCCATGCACCAGAACAGAGCCGTCTTTATGACGTGTGACGAAAACAACTCATACTTACAGAAGTACTTAGACATCCGCTTTGCAACCATAAAAGCCGCTTTAATGACATGAGGGCACTCCCGCAACAGTCTGCTTTCTGCTCGAGCAAATGATATAAATCCATGTGGCTGTGTCCAGGAAATCCACGGATATTTGAGGTGTGGCTGTGTGAACACAATGAGGCAGTCGCCTGTTTGACAGAGATCTTCTCTATGTGCGTCGTCTGGCCACCAGTTGTCAATACGAAGAGCTGGAACTACATCGACTGATATGTCATGCAGCACCTGGTATCCATTCACGGGTTTGATAAATTTTAGTTTGATGTGCGTGTGGAGTTTCGTTGATGTAGTTCCACGTGGTGCAAAGAAAGCCTGGACAGGATCAATGAACTCAAAGCCAGTCGCCTCACAAAAACTTAACGACGACAAGATCTGCTTCACAAGGGTTTCAAATTTAAACTTTACAATTCTAGTATTTAAAATTCCATTGCTGTCAAACAGATCCTCTTCATAGTCTGGCGCTGAAGCTTTCAGTAACACAAATCCTGGCGGAGATTCCGGTGAATAGCAAACTTCGCATCTTCTACTTAGATCAGTCAAGACAAAATTGTAGTCAAACTCGTTGCAACATCCAATTTTGGTTTCTTCATGTGCGCTGCCGACAGGAACAAGCTCGCAAGCAAACCTGATATCCTTGTCAGATATTTCAGCAGCTAAGTGATGCATTGCTCTTTCCACGTGGATTTGAACTGCTGAAAATACAGTCTGCAGTTTTGTTGCACTGTTGTTGTTATCGAAAAGTAGTTCCAATTGTTGGAACCGTTTCGACGCCACCGACTCTCTACATTCGATAGCACAGTAATCAAAACGACATCCCAAGTAAGTGCTCAGCATGTGTGATGTGTTGCTATCAGCTCTCAGGTCAGAAATAATTTTATGTAGTTTCGTTTTAGAGCCGTCTGAATTCTGAGCTACGTCAGAAAAACATTGCTGAATGCAAACTGATACTGAACGAAAATTCCATTTCATAAAGTCTGAGTTATTCATTGATTGCAAGTGAGAAATGTTCACATTATAAGAATAAGAAATATCTATGTATTCACCGGCAGTCTTCTCAAAGTTATCTTGAACCATATCATCTACTGCTTTTCTGCTTTTCAAGAAGTCCTTTAGTTCTCTGTTGCCAGTCATTGCAGCATAATGCAGAGCAGTTCTGCCAAATCTGTCTTGTTTGTTGACATGTTCGTCACTAAATTTCTGGATAAATTCTTTAACCAGCAAGCGCCATTCAACAGTCCAATCATTTGCTTTCATGCACGCATAATGCAAAGGGGTTCTGTTTAAATCATCGCTATTATGCTTGGCGTCTGATGCAGATATTAGAGGCTGTATGTTTGTGGCCAATGCAATATCGTTTTGATTTCGTAAAAGAAACAACAGATGCCAGAAATTACGACCTCGTTTGTCAGTAATGGTGAAACTCTGATCATCTGCATGTTGTAAACACGCCTGAATGGCTTGTTCTCCATGAGCCACGTGCAGCGGCGTGAGTCCGTCGTTGTTCTGAACGTTTATGTCGGCGCCACGTTTCACCAGGAATTCTACAGTTTCTGATATATCAGTATTGACTCTGTGCATTTTAAGGTGAGCATAGACTCCGACTGCACAATGGAGTGGAGTGTTTCCATAGCAATCCCTGTGCTCTGTCTCTTTGCGGCAGTACACTTTCATCTTTGAAAATGGCTTTCTTTGCTCTAATTTGGAGAAACAAGGAATCAATGGAGAAGAAGAAGCATGTGTTACTTGTTCACCTTCTAAACCTGCGAGGCTAGCCACACTGCTAGTATCAACAGTTTCTTGTTTGTGGTTTACATAATCAAGAATTCCATGGGCAGTCATAGGCAACAGCGCCTTCACACCCACTGCATTGCGGATGAACAACTCTTGACATTTCTTTGTTTGTTTTACAACATATTCTTCATCTTCAACACGCTGCAGCTGATCATCACTAAGATAATGTAGTGGAGTATTACGCCAGACATCAGTAAGTCTAACATCAGCATCAGCATTCAACAAGAACTTGACAACTTCAGACTGTTGACGTTCAATGGCCACGTGTAGCGGTGTTTTACCATCAACATTCTGAACGTTCACTTTGGCTCCACATTGAACTATTAACTGTACAATATTCAGTCCATGAGACACAGCTTCATGAAGTGGTCTGTTGCCATACACATCCGCAGCATCGACATTAGCACCATGTTTGATCAACAGCTCAACCAACTCAACGAGTCCTGTCCTCGCAGCGCAGTGGATTGGTCGTAGTCCGTCAACGTTCTGTGCCTCCACATCAGCCCCATTCTCCAGCAACGATCTCATGATTTGCATGTCAGTCGTCAAATGCACAGCAGTGCTGCAGTTATAATCAACGTGAGTACCAAAAGATTCACATGATTCAGACAAACTATTATAATGAAAGTGGTTTAACGTATTCGAAGAGTTTACACCAGTAAGACGATCACATAAAAATCTGACGATATGTACATGTCCACAGTAGCTAGCAATGTCTACAGCCTGAAGGTTGTCAGCATTCCTGGCATAAATTGCAGCCCAGTACGGCGATGTTGCACCTTCACTGTTGTATGCTTCAACTTCTGCATTGCTGTGTACTAACAGTTTTACAACGTCAATATTTCCTTGCTCACTAGCCACACTAAGTGCAGAAGCACCATCGCCGCGGCGTTGCAAGTTAACGTCAGCTCCAGCAGCCACAAGCGCCTGCACTACATCAGCGTGTCTGTATAATGCAGCTATCAACAGACAACTTTCATTGCCATTTGCTGTCAAGTTCACATCTGCACCTGCTGCAAGCAACTGTTCAACTTTCATGGTATGACCTGCGCGAGCAGCGTAGTGCAATGCCGTCCAGCCAGTGTAATCACATAAATTCACCTGCGAACCGTGTTTCAACAGCAGACGGACTATGTCTACTGTTTCCACGTCACAAGCAGCTATAAGAGGTGTCTTGCCATCATTGTCTTGTGTATTGACATCTGCTCCACATTCTATCAGAAACGAGACCATATCTTGACATTTATCACTCACATTTGTCTTGTACAACGGTGTACGGCCTTGCCGTCTAGCCTCAGCAACTATGTCGTGCTCTAGAGACATCCTCACCATGTCAGTACCACGTTGCCAATGAGCATGATTTCTGTGAGGTAACTCATCATCATTCTGTTTTGTGTTGACAGTACACTCACATTCTACCTGTACACTGACTGTGCCATGATATTCATTAAATACAGCACTGTACAACATAGTACGGCCATAGTTGTCTCTACTCTCAATGTCTGCGCCGTTGTCTAGAAGTGTACTCATAATCTCAGTACGGCCCAGCCAACTAGCATAACTGAGAGGTGACAATCCATCCTTCCGTTTTGTGTTGACATCAGCTCCACGTTCTATCAGTAACGTGACTACGTCATTATGTTTACCAAGTACAGCATTGAACAACGGTGTATGGCCGTCGTTCGGCCTACTAAAAAAATCTGCTCCGTGGTCTAAAACTCTTCTCGTCTTCTCAGTCCAGCCTTGCCCATCAACAAGCCTGAAAGGTGACCTGCTGTTGTTCCCTTGTGCATTAACAGCAGCTCTATGTTCTATCATGTCACAAAGATTACCATGTACAGGATAGTACAACGGTGTACAACTGTAGTTGTCTCTACTCTCAATATCTGCACCGTTATCTAGAAGTATTCTCACAATCTCAGTAAGGCCCTCAAAACTAGCACAACTGAGAGGTGACATGGTGATGTTCGCTTGTGTGTTGACATCAGCTCCACGTTCTGTCAATAACGTGACTACGTTAGGATGTTTACCATAGAAAAACGGTGACCAGCCATAGTTGTTTCTACTCTCAATATCTGCACCGTCGTCTACAAGTATTCTCTCAGTCTCAGTATAGCCCATCGCACTAGCATAACTGATAGGTGACGCTTTTGTGTTGACATCAGCTCCACGCTCTATCAGTAACGTAACTATGTCACAGTGCTTACCATGTACACCACAGTACAACGGTGTACGGCCGTCGTTGTCTCTACTCTCAATGTCTGCGCCATTGTCTAGAAGTATTCTTGCAATCTCAGTAAAGCCGTGCCGACTAGCGTAACTGAGAGGTGACCCACCGTCATTCTCTTGTGTATTAACAACAGCTCCGCATTCTATCAGTAACGTGACTACCTCATGACGTTCACCACCTACAGCATAATTCAACGCAGTACGGCCACTGTTGTCTCGACTCTCAATGTCTGAGCCGTTTCCTAGAAGTATTCTCACAATGTCAGTACAGCCTTGCCAACTAGCAAAACTGACAGGTGAAACTCCGTTGTTATCTTGTGTGTTAACGACAGCTCCATGTTCTATCAGTAACGCAACTACGTCGTGATGTTTACCACATACAGCATGGCATAACGGTGTAAGGCCATCATTGTCTCTACTCTGAATATCTACACTGTTGTCTAGAAGTGTTCTCACAATTTCAGTAAAGCCTCGCCGACCAGCACAACTAAGAGGTGACCAGCCGCTGTTATTTTGTGTGTTAACATCAGCTCCACGTTCCATCAATAACGTGACAACGTCACGATGTCCATAAAGTACAGCACCGTACAACGGTGTATGGCTGTAGTTGTCTCTACTCTCAATATCTGCACCGTTGTCTAGAAGTAGCCTTACACTGTCTGTACAGCCTAGCCCACTAGCATATATGAGAGGGGACTTACCGCCATTATCTTGTGTGTTAACAACAGCTCCGCGTGCTATCAGTAACGTAACTACGTCATGATGTTTACCAAGTACAGCACAGCACAATGGTGTAGGGCCGCTGTTGTCTCTACTCTGAATATCTGTGCCGTTGCCTAGAAGTTTTTGCACAATCTCAGTGAAGCCCAGTCCACTTGCATAACTGACAGGTGACCTGTGATTGTTAATATCATTTCCACGTTCTATCGGTAATGGGACTACAGCATAAGACAACGGTGCGCGGCCTTCGTTGTCGCTACTGTCAATATCTGCACCACTGTCTAGAAGTATTCTCACAATCTCAGCAAAGCCTCGCCAACTAGCATGAATCAGAGGTGACATGCCATTGTTATCTTGTGTGTTGACATCAGCTCCGCATTTTATCAGTAATGCGGCTAGGTCATGATGTTCAGCAACTACAGCATAGAACAGCGGTGTACGGCCGTCGCTGTCTCTACTCTCAATATCTGCACCGTTGTCTAGAAGTATTTGCACAATCTCAGTGAAGCCCAGCCCACTAGCATAACTGAGAGGTGACCTGTGATTGTTAATATCAACTTCAAGTTCTATCAGTAATGGGATTGGGATTACAGCATAGAACGGTAGGCGGTCTTCGTTGACTCTACTCTCAATATCTGCACCTCCATCTAAAAGTATTCTCACAATCTCAGCAAAGCCTCGCCGACTAGCATGAATGAAAGGTGACATGCCATTGTTATCTTGTGTGTTGACATCAGCTCCGCGTTCTATCAGTAACGTGACTATGTCACAATGTTTACCACCTACAGCATAGAACAGCGGTGTACGGTGGTCGTTGTCTCTACTCTCAATATCTGCACCGTTGTCTAGAAGTAGCCTTACACTATCAGGAAAGCCGTGCCCACTAGCACAACTCAGAGGTGACAACCCGTTTTTTCCTTGTGTGTTGACATCAGCTCCACACTCTACCATTAGCATCACTACATCATGATGTTTACCATCTACAGCATAGAACAACGGTGTAAAGCCGTCGTTGTCTCTACTCTTAATATCTGCACCGTTGTCTAGAAGTATTCTCACAATCTCAGTGAAGCCCAGCTTACTAGCAAAACTCACAGGTGAAATGCCATTGTTAGCTTGTGTGTTGACATCAGCTCCACGTTCTATCAGTAACGTGACTATGTCACGATGTTTACCAAATACAGCATAGAACAGCGGTGTACGGCGGTCGTTGTCTCTACTCTCAATATCTGCACCGTTGTCTAGAAGTATTCTCACACTATCAGAAAAGCCATGCCAACTAGCACAACTCAGAGGTGACAACCCGTTTTTTGCTTGTGTGTTAACATCAGCTCCATGCTCTATCAATAACGTGACCACATTGTGATGTTTACCAAATACAGCAATGCACAAAGGTGTACGGCCGTCGTTGTCTCGACTCTCGATATCTGCGCCGTTGTCTAGAAGTATTCTCACACTATCAGAAAAGCCATGCCAACTAGCACAACTCAGAGGTGACATGCCATTGTTATCTTGTGTGTTGACATCAGCTCCACGTTCTATCAGTAACGCCACTATATCGTGATGTTCACAATATACGGCACAGAACAACGGTGTATGGCCTTCGTTGTCCATATTCTCAACATCTGCACCGTTGTCTAGAAGTATTCTCACACTGTCAGTACGACCTAACGAAACAAAGAAATGGAGAGTCGACTTTGCGTCATCTCGCCGAGCGTTGACGTCAACGCCTTCACACAGCAATGCCGTCACTGACTGTGTCTGTCCACTTACACCTTCCATTGTTGAATCAGTGTTTCGTTCAGCAAAGCGAAGGTTAACATCTGTAGCGGGTGCAGTAAAAGTATCAATAACTACAGCAACCCCATGTAACGCCGACACAAGCCAAGCTCTGCAATTCCGTAGAATGCGGTACTTCTTTGGAGAAAGCCTTAAAAATAGTATAGGCAACGATCTAATGCAGACAGGCTTGCCGACGCTACGACACGTTGCTATATTAAGCCCATGACACATTAGCCAGTTTCCGGTACCAGTTTCTGTCACCAGAAACCAGTCACATGTGTCATGGTTTCTGGTACCGATTTTTACCGGTACCAGTAGCCAGTAGCATACAGAACATGTTCTATTTTGCCACCGGCTACCGGTACAAAACGCGAGCTGTGATTGGTCCGCGAGTCACACATGCAAACAGAGCTACTGCAATGCAATTTGGTAACCAATGAAATGGTCATGTTTAGGGTCTAGTATTTATACAGATAATTTAAGTAAGTATATAAGCCTACTGTGTGTAATTAGTGACAGATTTCTCATACTATGCATCACATACACTGTGTCCATGAAAAAAAACGCCCCCTGAGCATGTTTAACAAGAGCTCAGCAGTAGCTGAGATTGGCGACCGTGTCTACAATAGACATGGGCCGAAAAGAGGGGGCTGCTGTGCCCCTTTCATGGGGGGAAGCTGGGTCCCCGTCTAACACAATGTGGTCTGGG
>Ga0056135_10000454_pt1 | contig 10661 bp, 6 predicted proteins | sample WorMetG1aBELIZE1_FD_67481 | JGI IMG/M metagenome (GOLD analysis project Ga0056135, IMG submission 67481) | Marine gutless worms symbiont microbial communities from Max Planck institute for Marine Microbiology, Germany - Inanidrilus... ...
GCTGAAAATACAGGATGCAAAAAAGTCGCCAAAAATCGCCATCTGGACACCATCGCACAACTTTGTCGGGCTATATCTTCGCAACTAAGGCACATATTGACAATCGGAAAAAAAAACTTGTTAAGCAGCAATACCTCCTCCACATGTCCTCACAATATGACGAACTTCGGCCCACTAACGGCTGAGTTCGGTTGACCAGTTTGGGGCACCCCTGCAAATTTCAACTGGTTTCGCATCTTGGCAGCGTTACTGCACGGCATCTAGTAGTGGGCGTCAGCCAAACTTTGTGGCGTTGAACAGAGGGCGCCACCTATGTTCGGCAGGGCGACCATGACGTTGGGCATTGGCCCACATTTGTAGTTGTGTGTGTTGTCTACTTAAAATGCTTGCTGATGGAACTTTTGTTTACGACTGCAATAACGATGTGTGGTTTATGTGTGATTTGCAGCCACCGTTGCCATGACAATCGTTTCCCCGGCAACGTTAGTGCACTTGGATCTGGACTTTGTTCGTCAGGAGGAGCTGGCGGCGTGTGCGCGCACGCTGGCGATGCAGTGCGTGACGAAAGATGCCGCCAGCTGTGCCCTCAGTGCGCTAGCGTTGTGTGAAACCAGTGCCGCCGCGTTTGACAGTACGTACCACATCGTGGCGGCGGCCGCCAGCCGCGGCACAATGACGCCAACACAGCTGTTTGCCATTGCGCGGTACCTCGAACGCCGCGGTCATCCACGCCGCGCGCACCGTGCAGCTCTGCTTGCAATGCGCGGACTGAGCGTGGCCGCTGGGCAGGATGCACACCCAGCGCTCGCCGACGTTCGATGGGCCTGCTCTCTGGCTCGCTCCGTCGGTGCCGATGAACTCGCAAGCATGCTGGCCGCACTGATCGAGAACGTTCACTGCGCGACTGTGCTGTCGGACGTTCTCCGACGCTGCGCCGCGCCCGGTGAGGGAAAAACCGCCGCGGCTCCACTGTCATACGACCGGCCGCCGCTCGCGTCACTTCTGAGTGCAGCGCTGGCGGCCTACGTCAGTGCGGCCCATGCCCGACTGGCTCACATCAGCCCTCGGCACTACGCGGACTTCATTGAATTTCTCGTTCAGGCGAGGGACACGTTTCGACTGGCTGCCGATGGACCAGTAAGATTTGCTCAGCTTGTTGACAACATGAAACTCGTCTACAAGGGAAAGAAGAAACTCATGCTGCTGATTACTGAACGTTTTGGACCGTAATCTGCTTGGCCTCTGGGCCACCCACTGTGTGCGCATGTGTGTGTGTGTGTGCATTTGTGTGCAACCTATTTATATGTTTACAGTGTTATTTGTATCCTAGTTGGTTTCTGTTCTCTGTATGTACATAGATACAAGTTTTTATCGGTACCGGGTAAACCCTCAGGCTGGGGTTTCATTTTTAATAGGCGTATACAGATGTTTTTGTGTGGATTGTTTAGTTCCTTACTTAGTGCACAATCATATTTGTTTCAGATACTTTTCTTGCATAGCTCCTAGGAGAAGTAACTAATGTATGTGAAAGTTTTGAACAATATCGTTGAAGGAATGTTGATTTATGAAATTAGATTGTCTGATTATTTTGCTGCTGGCGATATAATGAGGTCATCACTTAGCGTTGCTGCAGCGGTGGGATTCATCATTGAAGATGAGCATTCAGTAAATGTTAGTAATGGAGTAAAAAGTATAGAGCAATATGCTTGATGAAGATACTGTGTGACAGAGGATTGAGTATTGATGGAGTAAGGACACTAATCAGAAAGAATGATGGCAGTTATAGTGTTGACAAGTCTGGGTTATAGTCAACCATGCATTGCTTGCACAGCTACAAAAATTGACAAAGTAGAGTGCCACTGATTTTCTCATTCAGTGTCTTTGGTCTGTCAAAATTTTGTATTCAGCAAGCGTTTTTCTCCATTTTTAGGCTGCATCGCGGTACTATGTACATAGAAGTGGCCTATTGTTACAGACTGAGTAGCGTGGTCTCTCTGTTGGTCTGTCACAGTCGTGAGCCCTGTAAAAATAACTTAGCCAATCGAGATGCCATTTGTGTTGTGGGCGTGCGCGGGCTCAAGGAACCATGTTTCACATTGGGATCCAGATCGTCCCATGTGAAAGGGCAATTTTTGGGGAAGGACATGGCTGGGCATGTCAGACAACACTGCTATGAGCTATGCAAAGACGGTGAACCGATCGAGATGCCATTTTGGTTGCGAACTCAGGTTGCCTCAAGGAACCACGTATTAGATCCCATGTGAACGGGCAATTTTGGGGGAAAGGGTATTGCCCGGGCATGCCCGTTGACACTCCGCTGTGAGCTGTGCAAACGTGGCTGAACCGAGCGAGATGCCATTTGGGTTGTGGACACCGATGGGCCCAGTGAAGCATATGTTACATGGGGGTGCACATTGGTATGATTGAACCATCAGTGTGCAGCGGTGATGCAGACATTTTGTCAAATTACTTTGGCCAGTTGTTTTTATTCATTTGAAGCAGTCAGTGAATTGTTTGTGCTCATTGGTAGAATCCCAACCAACACTACTGACATCCTCGTTACATGTATGTTGCCTTGAGCAAAGTATGTTGAAGTATTTGACAACTTTTCAGATACACAGAATCCACATTATGTCAGCTATTTTGTCTGAAAGTTTCATTCATGTTGGTTAATTTTGCTTTAAAAAAACTTTTTTCTAAACACACTGTACATATGAACTGCAGATGAATGTGTGGAGTGAGGGATCCAGACACTAATTTGTGATTTAATTGCGAGAATATATTAGTGTATGTTTAAAATAGTGAACACAATGATCTTACAGCAGCATTGTGAAGTGCCCATTGGGGTGCTGGTTGTCAGTTTGTATGATACAGACTGCAGTTATGCTGCCTTTATACTGTAAATTATCATATCACATACGTTGGTGGCCGAGTAATAATGCAGAAAATGCATAATCCACTTTACTCCTTTGATTGTGTATGGGGTTTTGATGTCCATAACCTTTCTCTTCATTAGTACTGCTGGTCTTGAACCAATGCATTCAGCTGTGCTATTCTCAACTATTTTGCATGCACCTTTTCACAGACTGACAGGTTGTAGACAGATGTATTGGAAAGTGCCGATGAAAGGAGAGAGATGTCCTAATTTACTGTGAAATATACCTACAAACTTACAGGCACGATATGACCTATTCTGTGTTAAAAGTGCCGTTAAACCCCAACCAACCAACCAGATGTCCTGACACAAGTTTAGTCAGTTCGTATTCTGGAGTCACAAATAGCCGTGCAGTTCTAAATGGACCCAGTTAAGTTTCCTTAGGCATGATCAAGCGTTCACTGTTTTACGTAGGTTGCTGTAGCCAGCTGTAACATGTGTAATAATAATAATAATAGCACCAGTGATACTAGGTAACCTGTGAGAGTTTGTGCGTGTCTCTACAATGAACAATGTGCCTTGATACATGTTCTGTGTCATTTTAACATATGCACGCTTCACAGCGCCTTCCTGTTTTTTTTCTCTTGGCTGTGTATTTCCAGATATGCTTCCATTGCCCTCCTTTAGTCTGCCGTAGAATTCGGATAGTTTCGGTACCATGATAATTGTTCTCGCCCTTTCGGCGGATTATATATCATACTGATTACTGATGAAAGTTTTCCGTGGTGTCGGGAGTAATACATGTGCACGTGAATGTGTATGTATGCTCACCCGTGTGTGTGTCTTTAGCCATGTTTGTGACATTGTGCGTGTCTGGTTTGAGAGGTGGACTTTATTATTGGTATTGACATTTAGAGGATTTTGGCGTCACTGTTGTGATGTACGCTGCAGTGGAACGCCTGTTCTTGTACAAACTAGCCGTACTAAGGTGTATCTCGTGTGACTTTTGTGTTCTGGTTCTGTGTTGCGTAACTTGTCTATCTGTGGTTTACTGTTGTGTTTTGTCGTTGTGGCATCACTGCGTTATGGTGTGTGACGTCGTGTGTAATATCTGCAAAGCTTTGTTTATTATGTAGCCATTTAGTGCCCTGGTGAGAGTTGACGGATGGGAGACATAGGAAATCATTTACGGCCCAGTTGTCAGTTCTTGTAAAGTATAGGTTGTCAGTGTTGAACGTTTGTGTTGACTGTTCACAAATGTCCTGTTGTACTGTATACATAGAGATCATACTGTGACCACAGACTACTGTGATGTCACTCTACTCTATGTTGTGGGACAATGTGGTGTACTGTGTGAAGCTTCGTGGTGAAGATTTGTCATGTTATTCAAGTAAAATTGAATCGGTTGGTTTAAGAACATGTCCGTATTATCACTGTCGTACTAAGAAAGTGATAAACATTTCGCAGAGCTTGCCCACATCGTGGTGGAAAACAGCTGGCATAGATATGGTATGAAGAAATTACATCACTGTCAGCCTATGTATCATGTTGTCTGGAGTCTGTTGCTTGTTTGAGCTTGTTCAGGAGATTGTCATGGGGATGCATTTTTTGACATTACTATATTTATGAGTTACAACTGTGTCGGTCTGTCGCCAACTCTGTAGGCGTCTTGTGATAGTCTTTGTTGAAAGTGAAGCAACAGTTGACTACTCTGTTGTTTCCGTGATTCATGTCACCCCGTTGTTTTTTTTGTTAATGGCATCCAGTTTGTGACACCATAGCATTGTAGATTCAGATGTGTTCACTGTCATTTATTAAGTAGAAATTGTGTGCCAGCAAGTTAGCTGTTTTGCAGTACTGATAACCAGACTTGCTGCACTCGGTACACTTATACAGGTTGCAGTGGTCTAGCCTGACTGCGATATGTGAGGTCCTACCAATAGTCGTTGTGTTTATCATGAGATCCACTGTGATACACAACCTTGGCTATATGCTGCAGTGCCTAGGTTGACTCTGCCTCCTTCCCTCTGTGGGACAGTAAATCAGTACACTTTTCCAGCTGAGTAATAATAATAAATGGTGATAGTGGGTGTGGATGGTAGTAGCTCAAGTTGATTGGCTTGGCCCAAGGGTTGATGGCCAACTGGTACTAAGTCTGGATTCATTGTATCAATTTGGTGAACGGTGGGAATAGCTATGACTATTGTTAGGCTGCATCACAGTACTATATACGTTGATGGGGCCTTTTGTTACACACTGGAGTGGTGTGGTCTGTCTCTCTGTCACAATTGTGAGACCTGCAAAAACGGCTGAACTGATCAAGATGCCATTTGGGTTATGGGATTGGATGGGCCCAAGGAATTGTGTATTAGATGAGGGTCCAGATCCCCCATCGGAAAGGACAGTTTGGGGAAAGGGCCCATAGTAAAGTATAGGGACTTTCTGCCGTGAGCTGTGAAAAAAATGGCTGGACCAGTCAAGTTGCTGTTTGGGATGCTGAGTCGGGTGGATTCAAGGAACTACATGTTAGATGGGGTACAGATCCCCCGTGGGAAGGGTAATTTTGAGGGAGAAGGAAAGGGGTGCCCGATGACACTCTGACGTGAAAATTACGGTTTCGCTTGTGGACTTGGGTTGGCTGAAGGAAGCACAAGTTCAATCATATTCGCCAGGTTGTGCCAATGTGCCATCATGTCAACCTGTCGAATACCATTGAACCATCCATCTGTGGCAACGATGCGGCCTTATGTCAAATTACTTTGACCACTTGTTAATAGTAGTATTTCTGAACAGCAGATAACGTTTTCTTGAGTTTGTAACTAATGATGAGAGATTATTATGTCTTTTAATGTTGTACACTACCCTGTTTATGGGCTTGATTGTGCCCGCTGTAAGTTAGACCTTTGCAGCATCGGAGTAATTTTGGCTGAGTTATGTGCCTGACACCACCATTGACTTGTACAGGTTTTGGTAAGAATCAAACTCCAAACCGACATTGTTCAGTTGAGGGTCTATCATGTTCACAGCTGAGCTGCAGCTGCTCTGTTAATTAATCAGAGTAGCACAGTTAATGACATAGGTTTGTGGTAATTGTGATTTGTGTAGTTATTAGTGTATGATAAATTATAACCATAAAGGTGTGAAAGGACCTAAATTATGTTTTTAAAAAGTGCTGTTAAATCTTACCCAGCCAGTATATCAAGTGAAGAATGGTTCGTTTTATTATGGTACATTTACTTCTGCATTGAATAGTACGACATATTTGTCAGATGCTGCAGTATTTTCTGCATGATATGATTTTCTGTATGATATTTGTGATTTTGCATTTTGTTGGAATTTTGTTGTATGCATGTGACATTTGTGAATCGATCAGATACTGCTGCTGAATGTTTATGTTATGTTTGTTGATTTCTTATTTGTACAGTACTCAGTGGATGGAGAATTGACAATCTCGTTCCTTCCAATATAACCATTTTTTTGTTTGTGTTGGAGACATGACAGATGTTAAAGCTCTGCCAAATATTGTGAATCTGTTTTGTTTATCTAGGTAAATTTTATTTGTAAGTGTGGATTAGAACTTTAGATTTTGTTATTACTGATTTATATTAATAATACTACTAATAACATTAATAATACTACTAATAACAATAATGGGCACATTTGTATAGTGCAAAATAAAAGTCCTCAGATGTGCCAGTTTGGACAGGAAAACAAGTAAGATTTATGTAGTATTACCTACAAAAAAGAAAGTGTCTATACAAAAGTATTCCATTATGTTAGCTGCTCTTCAAGCAGATGCTGTTGTTCGAAGTGATGCAAAGTCTGTATCCCCTATCTCGAGAATTTCTTGGTGTTATTCTGTGTTTAAATGCTGCTTATTTGTTGTATAGTTAACTTTAAAGCCTCTTTAAAGTTTAGTGTTCTTGCTGTTTACATGATGATTTTTCGTCATCTTGCTTTATTATAATAATCCTGAGAGTTATGCAGATGTGCTAAAAGAGATTGACCTCATAATACTACATCACTAGGTATGTGACTTGCCATTTGTTGCATTTAAAAGTATGTGACACATTTGTGTGTCACATCCATAACTTTACAACATGGAGAAGTTTTATTTGCCAGTTTCTGTTTCTGAACATAAATAGTGTCCTCATGCTAACACTCATCTTGCAAAAATATTTTAGATTTATCAAAACTGTCAGTTTGTATGATAACTTATAGTGCTAAAGTTGCAATATGACTGTAGTATAACATATTTTGGGTTGAAATGCTGTAAGTTCTAACCAACCAACCTTGCAAGTTTTTGAAATATAAATGTGGAAAAATGTTGCATGACATATTCTCTGGTGTTGTTGTCAATTTTGCGTGAAGAAGAATGTGTTTTGATGTTGTTAGGTATGATTAAGCTGTCTATCTATCCAGTTCCTCCACAGTTCAGTTTACAGCACTTACTGTTGTTAATTACCTCCTTAGAATTTGAGGTTATAAGATGTTAGTGGCATGTCATTCATGTCTTTTTATTTATCTGAAATGACAGAATTGGGGAAGGAGTTAACCTTGATACTTGGAACAGTCAGTTGGACTTCAAAGTTGATATTCCAACATTAGGGGGTTTGCGCCCTTCCTTTTTTGTTCCTGCGTGTAGAGCCAAAACTGCTGAAGTCATGTGAGCGATGTTCTTATCATTTTGTATGGCTTGTTATGTCAGAAAATCCTGGTGACTGCAAACACATATGGAGGCCAGGTGTGTCTGAAAGTTTTGAATTTTGTTTGGTTTTCACCACGGTGTAAACTGAGGTGGTCACATCCACCCCACTTTTGCCATAATGTGTTCCTGAGATTGATGCAGATTGATGACTTTATGGGGGTGACAAGGGCCACTCAGGCATGAAGCTTGCCGCTTCCCCACGTAGACTCCAAAGTGGCCGTCTATTGACTTGTTAGAATTTTCCTACTATTTAGGGTCGCTCGTGACAGTGTGAAATTCAAGTGAATGGTTATTGCCACTGAAAATGCACCGAAACACTCCATTTCAAAAGGAAACTTTGATTTTTTCTTGAGAAGGGCCACAGTCCCTTTCCCAGAACCTATGAGGGAAGACACCTTCCCAAAAACCACTCCCCTTGTGGCTTTCAGTCACTCAACTGAGCCTTTTCTCCTCCCCCACTTTTTATACCTAGCAGTGCCCCGGTATTGATCAGCAGGTAAAATAATGTAACTGACGTCTGTAAATGTAATTTGGTATGTAAGTAAATAAGTACTTAATGACTTCTTCTTAACGTGGGAATTTCTTTCAGGCTTTGCAGAGGTTTTTGCTCTCCAAGCACTTTCTGGTTGTTTAATGTTGTGTTGTTCAGTACAGATATTTTATTTGTTTTTGTTGATGTGTTATTATTTTGTGACGTTTTCGTGAATTTTGTTTTTGCATGCACATGCTTCTGTTGCACATTTGGTGTTGTATTTTATTTGTAATTAGTGCTGAGCAAACAATTAATATCATAAGTGTACATTGAGAAACTTTATCACATTATGTGTGTATCGTGTTTTATTGTGACGTAGTCGAGCACACTATTAATACATCTACACTTTACTCTGTAAGAAGTTTATAAGTTTGTTGTAGTATCAGCACGTGCATGTGTATGTGGATTTGCGCCAGTTATCCGACAGATCTGTGTTTAGTATAAGTAGAAGAAGAAAATCAAGGGGGCAACGGGCATCCAGCTAATTCAGGAATGGTCATTAATGTCTTGAATATGAGTTTACTGTGGTTAGTCTGCATTATTGGATAATACCAAATTTTGTGTCTGATTTTAAAATACTCCCATCTTTGCAGTTTGATATAACATATAATGACAGTAATTGTTTAAATTAAAATCAGCAAAAAGTATAGTTTTTTGCAGTGTATGTAATGCTGTTTCATTTGCATTTTGTTAGAACATGTTATACACTAATGTTGTGTTGTTCAAGTATGTAAATGGTCAAGTTAGTCGTCTAACATGAAATTTGCCCATTGTTCAGTACACACAGTAAGTGATTTCATCATAGTTCAATACGTCTGTACACGTACGTGATGCTGTGTGGTTTTTGTGACTTAGTTGACCTATCTGTGGAATGTAGGCTTCGGTGATGTTGTTTTACATATATATTGACAAGTGCTGCCTGTTTCGCATAATGCAGTTGTGCTGCCCGTTTCCTCTGCACTGCGTAGTGGTAGTGTGGTACTAATCTGTACCTGCCAATAACTCAAAATTACTAGCAGTAGATCAGCCATCTCGTAATGATCCACTGTCATACCTATTCTCCATGTACCAGAAGAAAGAATAATGGACAATATTCTCTGCCAATTATGCAACACAAAACTAAGTTGTTTACATGAAACATATTCTTCGGTTGGTTAATTATTACAAAAAATACTGTTACTTCAACACAACCAACATTTTTACCTTTTGATGTTTCGGTCTCTGATAGAGACCGAAATGTCAAAAGGTAAAAATGTTGGTTGCGTTGAAGTAACAGTATTTTTTGTAAGTTGTTTACAGTTATTTGCCTGCATGTGAGCAGATTAAGTAGCAAGAGTAACTGGTATGGAGCATTACAATCGCAGCCTCGTGGGCATAAATCACAGTCTCATGAGCATGGCACGTGCGGTTGTATTGCATTGCTATTGCATTGCATGATGGATGGCGTTGCCAGTGTGCAACCGACACAGATGGCATTGCTTCTGTTGCACGCCGTTTCATAATTCATACACTTATTGTTACTGCAGTTATATTTGCAGTGATATCATAGGTTTTGTGTTAAATGTACACTTTTTCATTGGAGCCCTGCACGTTTCTGTGTTTGTAATTGTCTGTTATATGGTAATTGTCTTGTGATTCTGTGCCATTTTATGGTTTGTCTTGCTGTGTAGAAATGTTATGTTATTTGCCCTTTCCTTTCATTTCTGATGAATCCTAACAGCAAAAGCCAGGATCTGAATTGTGTGCTTTTGGATGTGTTAAAATGTGGAAGAAGTATTTGCAGAGAATTCAAAGGCTTTCATAGTCAGTTTTTCTGCATATCCGGGAAAACATAAAACATACTAAACCTTGCAGGCGGTAATGTGTAGTATAAATTAATGCTGATCAGATAGTTTTTCGATTATTGTGTGTAAGTACTTAGTTTAATGTCAATTGTGATGTGCTTATATCCTTAGTGTGGCAGCGTGCTGCTGTTGTGCCTCAAAGTGGGCTATCATTTAGTGCTTACGTTTTGCACTTAATTGTGGCTAGTTAAATTTCAGTTGATGCTTGTGATTGTAAATACACTATTGTGGCTGGGCTGTCAGTTGAATTTGATGCAAGTATTCAGTTCATCGTGGCTCGTGCTCATTATGTAATAAACGCTGTCACTTTATTTCGTGAGTCTGTTTACACACTTAATTGTTGCGACATAAAAATCATGGCAAATTTTTCAAAATAATTTATAATTTATTTATTTATTTATTCTGAAAATTTGCACAAATGAACATTTAGCATACGCGTCAAACGTAGTGTATCGCGATGTTTCGCCTCGTTGCGTCAGCTGCGTCAAATCCGTCACTTGGTGCCGACAGCCACACTCCAGATATTGGTGGTCGCTTTGGTCCACTCCCGACTGGACTACGGAAATAGCGTGCTGGTCGGCCTGCCGGCTTACCTGCTACGTCAACTCCAGTCGGTCTTGAACGCAGCCGCCCGTCTGGTGTATCATCTGAGAGCTCGCGACCACATCACTGACGCACTTATCAGTCTCCACTGGTTGCGGG
>Ga0056135_10000455_pt1 | contig 10608 bp, 8 predicted proteins | sample WorMetG1aBELIZE1_FD_67481 | JGI IMG/M metagenome (GOLD analysis project Ga0056135, IMG submission 67481) | Marine gutless worms symbiont microbial communities from Max Planck institute for Marine Microbiology, Germany - Inanidrilus... ...
GTGCAAGGGAAGATTAACAGAGGCAGACACACCGACCATCCGGCTGGGCGCCACTCCATCCGGACTAACCAGTGCCAACCTCCACCATCCCCCAATTTTTTTACTGGCCATATGCCCTTCCTGCCACCCAACCAACAATGTCAAAGCACTGAAGGCAACGAGCACATTCGGATTAGGGAGAAGACACTAGAGTTCTCCTCATCGGTGTTACCTGCACAGTCTCCATACCGTCAAAAAGAAAACAGATTATTTGAAATGCTTATGCAGGCTTATGTGCAGTTATAGCATAGGTCACATTGGTGTTGGGAGTCGGCGTTTGGAAGGAGATGACTAAAAATTACCTACAACAAATTTATCGTACGTGAGATGATAGAGAATATTTTTCCAACATAGTTAGGGAAAGTTTGAGTGCTTTGTTTTAATTGAGTGGTAACCCTGCATGCAGTGGAGATTATCATCTTTTATAATCTTTGATGTAATTAAAAGCTGTTAAAGTTTAATTGTGGTTTAGTGGTGTAGCATTGAATTAGTTTGCACATGCACTATTATGCGTTTGTTCACTGCGCTGTTGTAGATCATATTTGCCAACGTTACAAACCAAGAGAAAACTCCAATATCGCTGGAAGGCATTTCAGCACCACATGAAGTTTCTTTTACTTACAGTGTTAGATGGCACAAAACAGAGTATGCATCTGCCTGTGCTGTTTTCTTATTTATAATCGTGTAATCATTAGGCATTAATAGTTGGGCTGTTATGTATTGAGTAACAAACATAAAGAGTGCCATATTCCATAGAGGAGTGTAGGATGTGCTCATCTTTGGCCATTGACTCTGTAGGTGAGTGTAACACAGTCTGTGATGCATGGCCAGTGAGAAGCCAGTCCTGTAGTTCTTTTCCCATCTATGGAGAATCATCACCAAATTATACTGCTTGGTAGCAGAGGCGCAAGTGTGATCAGTTTGCTGAAAGTGGAATGATGGGAGTTGAACTGACGACTGTTGTACATTAGTTTAGTAGTGCATTAGGTGGTATGGAGACGATGTAAGTAGCATCACGGAGGAGAACTCTAGCATCTTCTCCCTAAGCCAAATGCACTATTTGCCATCAGCAAGGGCATGCAGGCAGGAAAACTTGCTGCAACAAAATCTTTGTGTTCTTAACTGTGGGTGCTGGCTAAGACAGGTTGACCTGTGTAATGGCCCTAAAACAGCTGTGTCTAGAATTGTGGTGCTTACCAGATGGTGACTTACGCTGTTTTGCATAATGATCTTGCAACATATAATATATAACAGATGTGATATCACTGTTAGCTTCTGAATGTGTAATGCTGCAGTTACTGAAGTAGCTTTTTAAATGTGTCTGGCGCTGCAGTGACGTTACGTGCAATGAATGCAGGTCATGCTTAGCCGTGCCCAGTGATAACTGCATAAACCACTGGAATGGACATTGTAATATCTATACTATTAAATGTTGAAAACTAACAACATTTCTGCCAATATCTTAGCAACTATTCGTTGCTTATGTTAGTGCAGTACATCGACGGCATGTGCTCGGTGTTGGCATTATACCAGTACTGCTGTAGTTCGTTACCAGCTTGAGATTGTATTTACGAGAATTCAGAACAAAACAGCGGCATGGGGTATAAGCAGCAAATTGTTCATGGCACATCAGCAACTGATATTCGACTCAACGCATGCTTAGCCACGGGTGGTTTGGCTGCTGCCATTGTCACACGACACCAGCAGGTCTGCTGTCTAACAACACAGTGTGTGAGATCTGCATGTTTACAGAGAGTATGAGAAAAGAAAGGACAAGGGGGGAGAGCATGCAGCATGATAAGTCCCCAGACGGGTCTCGGGGGCAAAAACCCTAGTCGTATATTAAACACATTGTTATTTTAATGTCTTGAGGGATGGCCACTTAGCATTAGCGTTAAAAATTTTCAGAGATTCAAAAAGACCTGTATGAGTGGAGGAGATTTTCTCCATAAGAACTTAGTCAAGTTTCGATGGTTTTCTTCGTATACTGCATTGTTTCTTATGTATAGTTGCTTTGGCACTGTTGTTTGGTTAACAGGAAGGGCATCCGGCATGTAGAAACGGCTGTACTCATTATTGTGAAATTTTTTCTTTAATTATAAAACAGACTGAGATTCCAGGATGCAACAGACTGATCCAAATTAATCAGGAAAATGGCAGTGAAATGATGTGTATGTGTATTTAGTAGTTGTTGCTGTTCCAGTGTGAACTCAGTAGGCATGATGTAATGTGTGGCGTATTTGCATGAAAGTGGCAATAAACACCAACCAGCCAACCATTGAAAATCTGTAATAATTTAAGAGCTGTCCTTTCTGTTGTGGCATTGGAACTTCTGTGTGGCTTGTGTTTGCAGTACACCACCAAGCAGTCGTGACAGGCGACTGCGCGACAGCGGGTTTTTCCCAAAGACACTTGAGGCATGTGTTGTGTTAATTTTAATGGCGACTCATTTTCTGTGTTATCGGTTTTACAGCTCTGTTGCGAATTTAAAACCTACGTCTGTAATCAGTGCCTTGTCACCTGCCTCTAGAGTCAATTTCTTGTTTCATTCCCTCAGCCTAGTCCCAGTCATTCTTTTTATGATTAACCTCATTTCACATGTTTTGCCTTCAGTGCTTTGACACTGTTGGAAGAGGATCTGGCCTGTAAAAAATTGAGTGATGACTGATGAGGTGCTGGCAGCATTATCTGTTTCTGTTTGGGGTAAGGTGCAAATGATTTGCGTATGGTCCATCTGAGGCTACTGCCACCCCATCGTCTCTTGCTTCATTAAAATCGAGATAGGTTTAACCTTTCTGGTGCCAGCTTACCCAGGTTGTCGTGGAAAAGAGGCCGCTAAACAGATGTCTGTCTCATCTCACACATATCAGATCACTGATATGTGTTAACATCCATTGGTTCTTCACCCGTTCACTCCTGCTTAAAACTCGCCCATTTTACAAATCCAGCCAAAGGCTGCTGGTTTCGTGCCTTTGTGGACTTGAACGGTATTTCTTGTACTGTTCAATTTAATGTTAGTTCTTTTCATCAGTTTTCTGTCATGGGTCCACGCAATGGACTGATGGACTGAGCTGGTTACTCGTCAGCAGTTCATTATACTGTCGTATTGTTTTGGTACCATATATTGGATCATGTGGTACTAAGAGCAGTTATGGTCTATTAGTTTAATGAAGTGGATTCTTGCTGGCTAACGTAGGTGTACATGCTGATACCTGTTGGTGTTTGGAATGGCGGTTGACTTAGTGTTCCAGAAAAATTCTCACGAGCCTGTCCATCACATAAATTCACAACACTTAAATGTGCCTTTTATCATGCGATGCTTAATGTAGTTGCCAGTGCCAAACGGCAATATGTCTGCTGGCACTGACAACATAGAACCGGCATAAAGGGAGCAGGATGAAGAAAGATAGTCTATGAAGAAAGGATGAGGCCAGGTTGGGTTTGTGTTGCCTTCAGTGCATTGACACCGTTGGTTGGGTGGGTTACCTGTCTTACTCTGTACAGTCATAATCTGGACAGTCATAACTAACTCTAACCCGAACACTAACCCTAAACCTAACAAAAACCCTAACCCTAGCCCTAACCCGGTTTTGACTGTCCAGATTTTAGCTGTCCAGATATCGTTCGGGAATCTCACTGTCCAGATTCTGACTGTCCAGATATCGTCCGGATCCGTTGGTTGGGTGATAGGAAGGACATGTGGCCCGTGAAAAAATATGTGCCGGTTCTCCCAAGAGGTTCTGTTCGGGAACAAGCGGAGGAAGAAAACTGAGGAAGGAGCCAGTTGACCCGGGTTCACCTGGAAAACAGGCATTAAAAGGAGGTGGCGAGATGCTAAATGTCTTTGCAAGAGTTGTATATTGAACCATTACTTCACTGAACTTACGTTCGCTGAAGTAGCGTTTTTGTGTGAATTACTGTCATTGTAATAATAATTGTAGTAATTACTCTTCTTGTGATGTGCTCAGATTCACTGGTTGTCAATCATCAACTCTATGGTTCTCGTATTTCTCCTGCTTGGCTTCGTCGTCATCATTCTGGTCAGTTAAGTTTCGAACACATTGTGTATAGTTGAAATTTTTGTCTGCTTTTCAGGGAGGTTGTTTTTGCCTCACTTTGTTGGGTTTTTTTTCAGTGGCAGGATTGTACAGAAATTGTAGATGATTTTTTTATATTTGTTGAAAGGGCAAGATATGGTCAATTATGTTTTAGGGATCTGGAACCTGCTGTAGGGGAACATAAAATTTGTATTCACTAGAAGTACGTAATTCAGTGAGGAAAATGACTATTGCATATACCAATACAGGATAACCCTGATGTCTGCATGCCTGATAGCAGGATTTTGCTTATACACTTGCACTGCACTGTCCTGTGGTCACTCAGTGTCTGCACTGTTTAGACTTACAGTTTTATACACAATATATATCAGTCGGACACACACGGAGGCATGCACACCAGCTTAACTAACAGCCATTTTCCACATGAAGCTGAGTTAGCCAGTTGCCCCTTATTTTTATGTCCACTTGTTCCATACCTGTTCGCCAAAATTTTTTTGCTGTTGTTTAACACCATCCAGTCTGCATGATTCATTTTTCGCAGTATCTGTCAGTCACACAGTAATTAATCCTGGAGAGGATTTGTTAGAGAGTTGACAGTGTTTTACTGTTGGTGTGTCACTGTTTTTCAGACGCGTGTTCTGCGGAATGATTTTGCACGTTACAACGTCGACGATGAGGACGATGTTACGGAGGAGGAAAATGGATGGAAAATCATCCACACGGACGTCTTCCGTTTTCCACCGTTCAAGACACTCTTTTGTGCCATACTTGGTTTGTGATGGTTTTTTCCATTATTGTCACATTTGCTACATTGAATGATCATTATAAACCTACTTACAGCCTGTGGTTGGTACAGTCTGTCCAATGCTGATATTAACTCTGCCAGAATGAAAGGCCCAACTAATGATGACAAGTACTTTAAGTTACATGAAATACTGTTATAATGTAAAAGGTACAATTATACATGCCGAAAGAGTATGTAGATTTACTTTGATCGTCAGTTTCCATCCTGTTTCAGTTTCTAACATACATGCCTGACCTTTGTGCTGCTGGTGAACTTTATGTGGATTTGCTGCGGTTGTATTTCTTGCGTACTGGAGAGCTGGCATAAATGGACTGAAGTAATTCCCCAGGAATTGTGGATGAAGGAATGATCAGACCCATCGAATGATTTTCCTGGTTTCCATTCATAAAGACATCTGGCAACACAAAAATTTTGCACCAGCCACCCTTCGTGATTAAGACGGCAACTGGCTAACTAACCCAGTTTTACTTGCAAATTTCTTGCATTGTCTGTTATGTCATTCTGTGTGTGTTGTTGGGCAGGTGTTGGCACACAGTTCCTGGCGATTGTGTCTGGCATCTTGCTGATGGCTCTGCTTGGCATGTTCAACGTCCACAGACACGGCTCTATCAACGCTGCCGCTATTCTGCTCTATGCATTCACCTCTTGTGAGTTGGCCGCTTCAACCCCTGTCAGTCCAGTGGCAGTCCGCCAGATCGGATTATACAGGGTGATCACCAGTCTGGAAAAACTGGAAAAATCCGGGAATTAGAGAGCAGAGATAGGTCTGGTAAAAGTCGGGAACCTGGTGAAAAGTCAGGGAAAGATTAGGGAAATGTCTGGATGCTAGAAAATTGCCTTAGTTGAATGAATACCAGCAGTTGGACGAGGCTGGCGTTGAAGTGTCACTGATGTACTCATTGAATGATCACAGGTGCTATGTGCTGACGACCAGCGTTAGTGAATAGCTCGTGTCTCTTGCTTGAGTTGCTTCTGCAAGTTACTATGAGGGTCGTGGAACTTGTGCTCTGTGAGAAGTGGGCAGCCTCATAAGAAGTTAGTTCACTTGTCTTTGATGGGTGTATTGCTTCATTCAGTACCACAAGGATAGGAGTGGATTGGATGCCCACCTGGCCAGACTGTTTCTCACTGTACCTACTGTTGCAGCCTACTGTTGCAGGCCAGTGTGCCATTCATGATATGGCTATGGTTAAACTTGCTTCTTGTGCTTCTGCTGATATCTTACTAAATGTGTTGTGGATGTAGTACTTTGACTCCCATAGATTCTGCTGTTACAGTTTAGTTACGTGCCTCTGTCCATCATCAAGCAGTATAATTTGGTGCTGTCCGAAAGTTGGTGATGCTTTGCAACTGGAAAAAATGTCTGTAGGTCAGTGCACTTGCCCAGTAGTGCTGATTCAGTATACACTAGTTGCAGTCCGATGGTCTAAGGGTACTGTGCGCTGCATCTGTGCTGTGCAGGTGTATGGCATCTTTACTTTATACCTGTAGCAGCTGTTTTGGCATTGGAGAGCCGCGATAAAGGGAGCAACACCTCGTCCATTGGGAGTGTGGAAGTGGGTTGAGGAAGGATGTGGCCAGTGGATGATTTTCATTGGTCGAGTCAGGGCTTTGACTAACCCTTCAGTGTTTCAATGCTGTTGGTTGGATGACAGGAAAGGTATCCAGCCCTCATAAACCTGTGCCACTTATCTCCAGTGAGTCTCTTCTGGAACAAGTGGAGGAAGAATACCAAGGGGAAGTTTCTAACTCAGGTGTACCTTGACAACAGCTGATAAAATGGAAGAGGAGGTGGAACTGTTTCGATATTGCTGTATGATTTCACAGTGCCATAACATGGGATATCACTCCAGTGAAGAGATTAGAAAGTTGTTTGGTATACAAAAATGGAAAGTATTAGTAGTTGTTGTAGTGGAGGAGATTAAAGAGTTTATTGTGAATTTTTGTTATTAGCAGTAATGTTGTCCATTTGTGTATGTAGGCATTTCAGGCTATGTGGCAGCGAACATGTACAAGAAGATGGGTGGAGAGAGTTGGGTCTGGAACATCAATCTTACCTCGGCTCTGTTTGCCGGTCTACATTCTTTTTCTTATCCGTGTTTTTTTGCATTTTGAACTTTCGTGCACTTACATGTACACTGTGAGCCATAAAAAACAGAGCCAACATAGTTTTGTCTGTAACTTCATCAAATATTAACAAATTTTAATGCAATTTTAACATCTAGATTTAGAAAAGAACAGCGCATGTGATGTATGAATTTCACCCACCTCACCTGATTAATGTTACTATGCTACCTTGTTAAAGTTGAAACACCGAAAATGCACGTGAACACAAATTCATTCAGCTTCTAACGTTCACTACATTGACTGTTTCATAAAATGTTCTACTGAACCATATAATACAAATAAATAATAATTTCGCAGCATGTGTTCAAAGTGTCCACCACCAGCACGCATACATGATCTCAAACTGTCGCGCCACTGGTCAATTGCAGTCTCGATAACGTACTGTTCAAATTCAACGCAAGTTTGCATCAAGCATTTTTGCACGTCATAGATGTCACAAATCTTTGTTCCGTACACGCGTTGTTGCATAACACCCCAAATTTATAACGTACAGGTCCTTTTCGATGAAGCATATGCGATACGTTTGATGCAGTTTTCTTTGGTAATATCACACTAATATTACATTTTTACTGTTTCGACTTTCACAAGGTAGTGTAGCAACATTAATTAGGTGAGGTGGGTGAAGTTCATACCATCATATGTATCGTTCATCGTTAATTCTAACAGTGAAAACTGCATTAAAATCCGTTGAGTTTTCACGAAGTTACAAACAAAATAAGTTAGCTCTGTTTTTTTATAGCTCATGGTGTATTTATTTGTTATGCTCATTTTTTGTCACATGTCCACATGGCTGAGCTATGCAGTGTGCAATACTGCTGTGGGTTTTCTCTCTATCCATCTGTTTTTCATATGTTGGTGTTTGAGTCCTGACGACTAGCTGTAGAGTCACATGGTTTTTACAAGATTGTAGCCGAAAAATTGTAGTCTTCTCACACAAAATATGCAGTGGATATTGGAATCCACCTCACCTGGAGCATGAAGTAAAAGGAGATATGGAGAAGTTGTGATTTTGCATAAAGTTGTGTGCTTGCATGCGTGCTTGCATGCACGCCGGCACGTGAATCTGTAAACTATATGGGATCTAGACACAGTTACTGCAAACCACAGATAGGATTCCAGTGTCGTGTCCGATCTACTGGTTAGTAGCACTTCCAGTGATCTTGAGTGAACACTAATCCTAATTTAATGGGCATGTTATTCTGTAAACTGAAATTTATAAAACTTATCATTGATCGACTGCATGATTGTCAACTGATGCTACATCACTGCATTGTGTCTACATTATTCTCTGCGTTTGTTTTCAGGCCCATTCTTCATCGTATGGAGTTTTGTCAACACCGTTGCCTGGGCATATGGTTCGACGCAGGCACTGCCGTGGGGCACTGTACTTCTGCTTGGCACCCTCTGGGCGATACGTATGTGCATTAATGTACATGTACTGTCACAGTGCTGATAGTGGGTGAGTAATAAATGGACGGTCGTGCTCTTCCTTGGGAGTTAGTCGGTGGATGAAGAAAGACCGAGATCTAATGAATGGTGGTTGCTGTAGTTGACGTCAGGAAGAGTGTCTGACCATACAAGAATTTTACAGCAAACATCCAGTGGGATTAGGGGGAACTGGCGAACCAGCATTCACCTGAAAAGTGGCGGGTAAACCAGCGAGAGAATGAGCAAATGATGGATTTCTTTACTTAAATCACTGCTGTGCTCTGGTACAGAGGCTACAAAGCTTTCAACAGCAGAAAGTGCTTAAAAGTCAAGTTCTTGTAACACAGTGTTGTTGTAGGACATTGTGTTGCCTTATTTTTGAGGTGTAGTTTTTACTTGTGATCAGTACGATTTGATATTGATGTGCAGTGTTGTTGCTGAATATTGGTGATCCAGTGCTGAGAGTCGGTGATGTTGTGATTGGTTGATTTGTTCGTCTAGTTGGATACCCGCTGACTGTGATCGGTGGAATTCTGGGTAAGAACTGGGCCAATGGTTTTGATGCTCCGTGCCGTACGAAGAATATTGCACGTGAAATTCCGTCTGTGCCGTGGTATCGGTCACCGATGGCACACTGTATTGTTGGTGGATTTCTGCCGTTCAGGTCCGAGTTTCACTTGTTTGATGAATTTACGTTGTTGGAGTAAATTGTGTGAGGTATTTGAGATTATTATTGTCCCGTGACAGCTGTGCACAGTGTAGTGTAACTAACTCCGCAAATTCAGGATCTGAGAAATGGCAAAATTTGAATGTGATTTTGACGAAGTCTGACATCTTGTCTAAAATACTTTGCTAAATGGTGATGGATCAGAGTCGCTGAAGGGGAGGAGGAGACACATATTTGTCTGAAATTTTGTTGTTAATGGTCATGTCGTGATAAACAGACTCCTGGGAGAAGGGACACTGCAGCCCTTGTCAGCTCTGCCATGCCAACAGCCACAACATCATATCTGTGACCACAGTTTTAATAACGTTTTATTGGGTGTGATGATGCAGTGCTATATCGGTGGAGCTGTACTACATCTTTGCAACTCTTTGGGGGCGTGAGCAGTACACGCTCTATGGTATTCTGTTCGTTGTCTATGCCATACTGCTGAGTGTCACTGCATGTATCTCGGTTGCATTGACCTACTTTCAGCTGTCTGTTGAGGACTACCGATGGTGGTGGAGATCTATCTTCAGTGCTGGGTTTGTATTATGATGAACCTTATTATTGTTGTTGTTATTATTATATTTATATTACAAATTATATATTATATTATGTTATTATATTGTAAAAAATGGGAGGTGGGCACTGGTTAGTCCAGATGGAGTGGCGCCCAGCCGGATGGTTGGTGTGTCTGCCTCTGTTAATCTTCCCTTACACCATAAAGTCCGAAATTCTCCCCAGCACTGGCTCACGCGGGTGATCCCGGAAAAAGGGCCGTAAAATGGTTGTGGTGTGGTGGTATTGTATTTTTTTAAATTTTTTTAACCGTCGGTAAATATAATCCCGAGGATGACAAAATTAGGTCACTTACAAGAAAAGAAGACAAAATTAAGCTGGAATGCCAGTCCGTGCCTCCTCATATGATGGAGTAAAACAGCGTTGAAACATTGAATCAGCTTGGACAACTGCTAGAATAAAAAAACTGACTTCTCGAACCTCTCCTGAAATGTTGCGATTTTATTATTATTATTATTTTTAAAATTATTTTTATTAGCTCCAGAAAGCAAGGTAGTGTCAGTTTGTCCATCTGCCTAACAACATGATTACTTAGGCCTTGGAACAAAAAATCGGTCAGATTTTGGGAGTGACCTGGTACAGAAATTTTTTTCACTTTGTTGCTATTATGGAACACAGTGTAATGCAGCCTCCTGTGAGCCATCTTGTGAATGGCTTGACAGTTTGGAATGTTGGCTGAAGTTGAAGTGTGTGTAGTAAGGTGAACTTTGGAAGATTATTTATAGATATGGCCGCCCTATGTAATAGGGCAGGCCATTATATTTTTGTTTGCATATAGTCCAGCTGATGCCACTGCCACCTCATCATCTCTTGCTCCAGTAAAATCTAGAATGGTTTACCTTTCTGGTGCTGGCTTACCCAGGTTG
>Ga0056135_10000456_pt1 | contig 10602 bp, 9 predicted proteins | sample WorMetG1aBELIZE1_FD_67481 | JGI IMG/M metagenome (GOLD analysis project Ga0056135, IMG submission 67481) | Marine gutless worms symbiont microbial communities from Max Planck institute for Marine Microbiology, Germany - Inanidrilus... ...
AACTAGCGGCTATGCTATGGTGGTTCACGGCTGCCCCAAAACCCCTAAAAATACAAGTTTTTGGGGGGTCACCCAGCCCCCAGGGGTCGTACAGCCCCTATATTCTAGAGGACACAACTAGACACGGAAATGTAACGTGTCCTAATTTGATCCAAATCGGATCGAAGACGGCTGAGAAAAACTCTGCACAAACAAACAAACAGACAGACAAACAAACAGACAAACAAACAGACGCTACGAAAATAATGGTCACTTGGCCGTGAACCAAAATAAATTTTTAAAAGCCTCTCTGGAGGTCACAATGTTAAAGGAATGCCAAGCAGTTAGGATACTGGCAATGAAAAACACCATATATTGCACACTGGCCCCAATGCCTAAGCCAAGCTTCACTGCTGTGACAGAAAATAAGTAGCATCTTTATCTTTAAAAATAAAGGCACTGATTCTTCTGTCCAGCAGATAAGCAATGTTGATTCATCTGACTTGCTACTGGCTTTGTACCTAACGTTGTCGAGCTTTCTCTTGGTCCAACAATGCAGAACTTATACCAAGATACTTATGCAAGTGGTCTCGCTGTTCTGCTAGTTTCTCAAAACACATCTTCTATCAGACGACTACCATACACAGCACATTCAATTCTTCGGCAAAATCAGCTACACAAACTGATCTTTGCAATACATTACACAACTGCAGGGCACTTAGCACAGAACACACCACCACAGTGTCATTACCACTGAACAACAACTGAACCCATAACCCTAACCCTAACCCTAACCACATGTGGTCTACCTAGTCATCACAGACACGCACACACACACACGCACACACACACACGCACACACACACGCGCACACACACACACACACATACACACACACACACACACACGTAACCGTTTTATGGCCCTTTTTCCGGGACCACTCGGGTGAGCCGGTGCCAGAAGAGAACTTCTGGACTTTATGGTGCAAGGGAAGATTAACACAGACAGACACACCGACCATTCGGCTGGGCGCCACTCCATCCGGACTAACCAGTGCCCACCTCCACCATCCCCCCATTTTTACAGGCCGGATGCCCTTCGTGCCGCCTAACCAACAGTGTCAACTAAGGCATTCGGATTAGGGAGAAGATGCTAGAGTTCTCCTCAATGGTGTTACCTGCACTGACTCCATACCTCTGTCTACCTAGTTGTCACATTTCATCAAAATCCGCTCATAACGTTTTGAGTTATGTGTTTACAAACAGCCAGGATAAATTGGGAGGGTTGTGGCAGGAACGGTATCTAGTGTAAAAAATGGGGGGGATGAGGGAGGTGGGTCAATGATTGGTCCGGATGGAGTGGTGCCCAGCCAGATTGTCGGTGTGTCTGCCCTTATCTTCCCTTGCACCAAGAAGATTTCTTCTGGCACTGGCTCACCCGGGCGGTCCCGGAAAAAGGGCTGTAAATGGTGGTGTATGTGTGTTCATAAACAGAAAAAATACAAACACAGGTTGACACATTACCAGGTCAAAACATTATCCCCAACAACCTCCAGTAGAGGACTGATTGACTGAGTTAAGATTTTACGTCCCACTCAACACAACGTAGGTTATTTTGGAGACGTTCTTCCCAGCCAATCTCTTGGCATAATAATGAAGAAACTAAACCTAACACAACAAAACCAAACAACATAAGAACAAAATAGTCTAAGCTAAACTAGAAAAACATGCAAAATGCTAAACCTAAATGAATACACAAAAAATAAAAATGACGAACCTTTTACTAAGTAAAAGTATGAAACCAGGCACAGAGCGAGTACAAGCACTCACTGACATTTTGTGTTCAGCGCTATGTTGTCATAGCAACGAAACCTGTGCACCGATTGCAAATCCACCTAACAGTGCACAACTAGAGGGCACCCCCTAACATTCCTGTAACTTACATCTGGGTCTGTGCAGTAGTGTGGGTATGCCGTGAGGGACAGACAGACACAAGACACAGACGAGTGTGACCAATATACAATTTGCATTGAATACGCATCACGCGAAATGCAACAATGTTACGAACTCAGTCACCACCTCGATCTGTCGTCGCAGGGACTCTTCCTTTGCTTTGAGTTTCATCCTGTGTTGTCGCTGCTGTTGCTTGCGCAGTGTGTCGGCCTCAGCCTTTCGTCGCTGTAGTAGTTCTGTGAGCGACTGAATACGCTGTGCAATGCTGCTCTGTTCCAACGATACGTCTAACAACACCAAGCACAAACATTCACCGCGTGGTATAATACTGTCAATCACAGGCCCAGATTAAGGTTGGTGTAAGCCCTAGGCACTGTACAACCACAGGTCCTACGTCTCTCACCTGTGTGACCTGTCGCCCGCTATGCAATTCTGAATTGCTTGTTTCTTTAGGAACTTAAACAGTTAATGTGTCATTTCTTGTTTTTCTTGTACTACTACTACTACTACATCTGTTTCACGGCCTTTTTTCCAGGACAACCTGGGTAAGCCGGCACAAGAAAGCTAAACCATTCTGGATTTTACTGGAGCAAGAGATGATGGGGTGGCAGTAGCATCAGCTGGACCATATGCAAATCATTTGCACCTCGCTCCTGACAGACAACCACGACAGTACCTCACCACTCAGTTTTTACAGACCAGATGCCCTTCCTGCCGCCCAACCAACAGCGTCAAAACACTGAAGGCAGCAAACTGCCACCACAAGTGGAAAAAATTCAAAATACAAATTTCTAAAAAAATCTTTCACCCATACACATGGTACTGTAACCTCAAAGTCCAGATGACGGCACTTTCAAGCTCAATGCTATATGGATAAAGTTCAAGATGTGAAGTAACTAATGACTAACTACTGCACCAAACAAAATTCATAATCTGCAGAATGGAGAGGGTGATGTCCACTCCCGGCAACAGACATCAGCAAAATAGCATGGCACTTGTCCACAGAATGACCAGTGTACATACAAGTACATCAATCTCATTACAGTCTAAATTACAAAAGTCAGCTAAACACACTGTATTAAATAAATTAATTCCATTAATGGTATTAACATTTCTGTCAACAAATGAAGCAGCTTGTGGTAGTTTCACCTGAATGTGTGAGAGACAGGACTGGTTCATCGTCTCTACACCGTGAACAATCTTTGTTCTTTTGCAGCCTGGTCGTCCGGTCAGCCTTCTGCGACTCACCAGCAGCAGAATGCAATTTATCAGAGGACTGACGATCAGTTGTCGTCGGCTGAACCGCTAAGTGCCCACTGGATGACTCAAACTGGTCACCGGAATAATGCTTGACATCACGGCCACTGCTCTCTGCTACACTCCTATAATGCAATACACTAATGAACAAACTACAACTATATGAAAACAAAAGATGTGACTACAATATGAAGACTCACTTAGGAATCCTGCAATCTAATGACACTTTGCACCTCACATAAACTGTACAGTTTAACCTCACAACCCATTATAGGCCTTCAGAGCTTTGACATTGTTGACTGGCAGCAGTAGGAGCCTTCACCCTGCAAATAGCTGGCTAGAATGACCCGAACAGTTAATGAGAAAGATATTATGGACTTACAGCAAACAGGAACAAGTATCAGCTGTTGCTGATGAACACACGTGACGCGCTGCATTACGGAAAACATGCTGCAAAACAAAGGTGGACGCTCAGCATGACTTGTGACCAATCTAAGTTGACAACGTTTGTGACGGTTGACATTTTCGAGTTACAGCGAGTTATTTGTCGAAAATTGCCAATTTAACCTACCCGACTTGCATTTGGGCGCGATGCCATAGGAGTTTTGCCGAGGTCTTCAGCATCAGAAAACTACAGTTCCTGGACTATCATGTGGCATTGTTTGCATGATCCTATGTTTAGCCACTTCAGCAGAATACTGGCTTGTGACAGACAAACACACAACTACAGCATATATCATGCTAGCATGGCGTTGCGCAGTAAAAACTGGGCCAGCGAAACAGCAGCTGAGCAAGATCTATACCAATCCTGAGAGTCTAAAAATTTTCTTTATCAAAAAGCAACAACAGCTTGTTAATATCTGGACACAAATGACAGTCAGAATGCAACACATTTCTTCATTCAACCCCGGGACTCCTGATGGAAGGGGTGTTGCTCCCTTTACGCTAGCTCTTCCTGTTTCTAATGACCACTGGAATGCTTCAGGGTGACTACTCTCCACGCACTGTGAAATTATGACGTTTCCCCAAATCTTTGCAGCACTCCTGCTCATACTGTATGTCAAGCATATACTACACCATGAATGTCAGAGCAAAATTGTTCACAATGACTTCGAAAGCAGCAAAATCCTTAAAACACACAAACAAATTGGCTTGCAACAGTCTACCAAATACTGCTGTAGGTCCAAACTTGAAGTTAGCAAAAAAGTTTCCCCGAACAAGATTTTTCCTCAACACTTCCCTGACTTTTGGTCAATTTCCTGACATTCCCCTAACAGCTATTAAACTCCAGGCTTTCCAGACAAGTGGCCCCCCTGCTGGCAGTTTACTGTGACGTCAGAAGCAGTCAATCACAACCTGCTTGTGGATGAAAAGTGGCGATGATGTTATGTAAAGAAACAGTCACAGTGACACATCACAAAGTAACATACTTTGCTTCAGAGGTAATCTCAGTGGCAACACTGTTGTTACTGTTGCTGTAATCCTGATGCTCAGACATTTGTGATCTTACACCAGCCGACTTCTCGACACTCTTTGACAGCAACACCGACTTGACGTCTTTGGACTTACCACTGTGCCCAGAGACTGGTTCTGGTCCACCACGTGATCGTGATCTTGATTCTGACTTTGATACTGATTCTGTCTTGACATCCTCAGATGCTGAAGACAAGGCTTTGCTACTTCGGCCGGTATTAGGAAGTTCTTCAGCCAGCGATGTTGCTGTGTATCTAGTCCTTCCTGTGTCTGGAAGGTCCTCGACAACGGAGCTTCGACTCTGCCCCTGAGAAGGCTCGTGAATGTCTTCAGATACAGAGCTGTGTACTTTATCATGAGCCAACTCTGGGAGTGACGTTGAACTTTCACCTCTGCTGCGAGCTGAACTTACAACATCTTCACTGGCAGAGGTCTGCTGCTTGACTGGCATAGTGTCAACATCATCATTTGTTGCATGTTCAATCACAGCATCTGACGCATACAGAAACTATACAATTACCAATAAATCTAACAAACAACCTTACAACAATACTCAGATGCACCGACACTGAAGTCACAGATCTTACATGACAAACAATTATGTCAATACATGATATACTATAAGAAGTTTTTGGCCATAAACAGAAAGGACAACAACTTGACAGGTTACCAAGAGATTCCAAACAAAAAAATAAACTAACACATAATATCAGTATCACAAAAAACTGCTTTCAGTACTTTTATATTGTCACTGGCATTGGGAAGAGCATCTGACCACCACAATATTTTACCAGGCATAGAGGAAGAACAAGCATGTACTCGCTGACATTTCATGTTCGCATGATGTTGCCATAGCAACGTAACCCATGCACCGATTGCAAATCCGTTCAATACTGCACAACTAGGGGGCATCCTCTGCCACTTCCCCAAGTTACATCTGGGTCCGTGGAGTAGTGTGGGCATGCGGTCATGGACAGACAGACAGACACACAGACAGATGTGCATGACCACTATACATTTCACATCATCTACGACTCATACAAAATGTAATAAAGATTTGCTTGGCAAAGGTATAGAGATGCAGGTAACACCGTTGAGGAGAACTCTAGAGTCTTCTCTTTAAGACAAATGTGCTAGTTGCCGTCAGCAAAAGCAAGAATGCAGTAAAACAGTTCCAACAAAATACTCCAGTTGTTAACTGGGCATGCCAGCTAATGCAGGTTGTCGTGTATAATGGCTGTGAAAAGGTAGTAGTATTTGCCTGAAGGCTGTTGGGCAACCATGCAATGACGACAGCAAACAGACCAACACAAAACACGAACCAAGCATAGCAGTGGCATTAACAGTGGTGTAAACATTAAAAAATATACAAAAATATTTGCCACGTGTAACGAAATAGCAAAAATCACAAACCAGTGGAACGACTCTTATCATCCTGTAACTTCTGCAGGGTTTTCTTCTCCAGCTCCAGTTGCTCAATCTCGCGTTCTTTCTCCTTCAGCCTCTGCTCTGTGTCGCGCTGCTCCATCAGCCGATGACGACGTTCACACAGCTGCTGCTCGCGTGCCGTCAGATACTTCTTGTCAAGTTTCAACTTTGGCGACGCTTTCCCTTTACTCGCCGCCTCCGCATCCACACCAGCGGAGCAACTGCTATCATCGTCTTTGTCGCTCCGAGGAGTAACGTTCTGGTCATCGTCAGATGCGGAGTCAACGGAAGAGATCATGGCAGGTTCAACACCAGCTTTTCTCAACTTCTCCCTAACCCTCAGCATTTCCTTCTGCAAACCGTTAATAGCATTTGATTCCTTGAGCATCAGCTGCTGCGCTTCCAGTGACAGTTTGCTGGCTTTCTGCAGTCGTCGCAGTTCGTCCTTCGTGCGCCTATGAGCTCTGATGATGTTCTTCCGTTTGCGAATGATGTCCGGATGTTTATCGTCAGAACCTTTATCCTGTCGGTGTTGCTGCTGCAGCTGCGCCAGCCAAGCCAACTCCATCGCTGTCTTCTCCTTCAAAGCCTGCTCACGTAGCAGCAACATGGTGTGTTTGTGCTGCTGATGTACGGCTTCCTCGCGGAAATACTGCTGGACCATCGCGATGTTGAACCGCGTGAATGAATCCTCGTTAGCTCCCACATGCAGGTCTCCATCAGTAGCATCTGCGTCCGCTCGAGGTGACGTGTCCAGAAGAGTTTCCTGTTGCACTTTCATCCTATGACCTTCGGATGGCAGGATTTCTCTCAAGGACCTTTCAAGGTCATTCTCATCCGCTAGTGTCGCATCACTGCTTTCATAGTCTACAGTATAATCTGCACAATCAACAGTCATCAGCATTTACATATATCAATGAACAAGCATTTTAAGAAGTGTGTCATACCATTCATACAGCATTAGTTCAGCACAAAAGTGGGAGGTTTAAGTTAAATAGTACCACTCTTCGAAGTAAAATACTAAGTCCCAGGAAGAGCCACGGACGGTTGATTGGTTGGAGTTTAACGTCCCTTTTCAGCACAAATACGGCTATATCAGAGACAAAAGGTCAGGCCTGGAGAGTTATCCTCTTACCCAGTGAAGAAAGGCTAGCGATATATTAACCTCAACCCTGGCCGCCTTTTTGTTCAGCAGCCACCGAAAAAAGGGAAAGGGATTGAGAGGCTCATTTAAATTATTACGCTAGCGCCTACAACAGGGGAAGATAACTATCACACCACAAGACTAAACTAAACAAACAACAACAAAACACCAAAAACCTTAACTACATCTTAAGTAAACAATACAGATAACACAAAATAAACACAACAAACTAAACCCAGGTTCGGTCGCCTCCTACGACCTCCGGCCTGGAAATGGAGTGGGACTACTCTGGTAGAAAAGGGGACGGGATGGACAAAAGAAGAAAATAGGTAAAGCAAATGAGAAAAGGAAAATGGGAAAAGTATAACAGGATTAATTCAATAAATGAAACGAACTAAACAAAACTGTCTGTGCCAGTTTATCTTCGGCACTTCTTACATCACCACTTCATAAAGCATCATCTGAATCCACAGAAAAGTAAAACCGACCTTGGTCACTGATGCTCGGCCGTCTCTGTGATTCCACGGTCGCCTGCTGAGGCTGCAATGATGGATTTGTGTGGACAGATGACAACGGTGAATCCACGGCACTGGAGTCTGCGGCTGTCCGAGCAGACTCACTCGGCGCTGGAGATCCAGCAGCGGCACCACGCCGCGCTGACTGCGACTGATCATCTGCTGCTACCACTTCAGATTCGACTTCATTCACAACGGACGCTGTCTTCACAAATGCATCAGACGCCGTCCGAATCTCACTCGTGTTGGGACTCACCCTGATGAACAAAACAAGCAGAAGAGGCCGATGTGTAGAAGTAAAGGTAAAGGATGCCATACTCCTTAATAGAGCATAGGTGGGGGGGGTGCTCATCTCCTTTTCATGTGCTTTGAGCTAGGTAGTTAGACAACTGAAATCTGTAACACATGGCCAGTGCGATGCCAGACCTATGGAGCAGCACTGCTCAATTCACCAGTACCATATCACACTGCTTGGTGACAGGGGCACAAGGGTGTGAACAACTTGCCCAGAGTTGTTACACAGCTGCATCCAAACTGGGAGTTCCCTCTCGGCCACGTTTGTTGCTTGTGCCATTATATGGCAGCCTTTGGCAAGTAGTGTATAGACACAAGTTGCCAAAGATGACGCTGGTGGTTGATTACACAAGCAACAAACCTTGAATGTTTTCATCATCCATCCAGCAAGCTGAATAGAAAGCATTCATGCTATAATTAGTAACAATGTTCATGCCTGTATGACGATGTTTAACAGCATTAGTATTCCGGAACTACTCTGGGTTACACACCAAGCCTCCCACCTTTGAGATTTCTGGACCAGGAAGTTTACACAACAGATGCCTTTCCTTCCACCCAACCAACGGCAGCAAAGCACTGAGGCACTGCATGTATATTCAGGGATGTATGTATCTGATGAAAGTTGGTAGTAGCATCAGACAGCCAGCAAAAAACAGCAACATACCTTCCCTCGGGAGTCAGCTGGTGGAATGCCAAAAGGTTAGAATAATGGCATACAAAACAATGAAAAACACACTGCATGATTTATTGGTCGTTCTGAATAACTAGGCCAAGCCAGCAACACACTGTAACTTACGAAGGTGGAGACTTCTTTGCTTTCGTTGGCTGTGGAACTGTCATGTCCAAATTCTCCCGGCTGCTTGCGACACTTGGTTCGTCAAACTCCTCCGAGTAATGATCGCTAGCTCTGGAACTCGATCTTTCTGACTTGACATCAGCCGAGGCCCGTAACGAATCGGCCTTGAGTTTAGCGTGGCTTGAAGCGGCAGAAGTCGGTCGTGATGACTTAGTGGATGATGTGGATGACGTGTCAGACTGCGCTGAAGCAGCAGAATCACTGTGAGACTGCGACTGTCGATGAGAAGTCGACGACTTTAACACGGTCGACCTGCGTCTCTCTGACCCAAGACGAGCGTTCATCGAGTCCTCTATGTAGTTACGCTACCAGCAAATACAACCAATCTGGTTACGCAATGACTTCGGCTTTCAATGCAGCTTCATATGCATATCATTTCAATGGCCATTTTCTAGATGATTCTGGTTGTTCAGCCGAGTGCCCCCAGATTTTCATTCTCCGAATGTTCGGAAATAGAACCTCTGGGATAACTGGCATGGGTTTTCCACGGACCAGATGCCCATCCAGTCAATGGTGTCAAAATGATGAAGAAAAGTCAAAGCATTGTCCGTCCACTAGGGAAAACCAGGCACAGAGTGAGTACAAGCACTCACAGACATTTTGTGTTTGCATGTTGTCATAGTAACGAAACCCGATTGCAAATCCGCCCAATAGTGCACAACTAGAGGGCACCCCTTACCATTCCCCAAGTTACATCCGGGTCTGTGCAGTAGTGTGGAAATGCGGCCACAGACAGACACACAGACATACAGACAGACACACACACACAGACAGACAGACAAACACACGCGTGACCAATATACATTTCGCATCATCTACGACTCACACGAAATGTAATCACCCACTGGTATCATCTTTTGTTAACCCACTAACTGATTACTGAGGAACGAAGACACTGTGCTCCCTTTATGACAACTTTCAAACGCCAGAAAATATGCTGACACAGCTTCACCTACATTGTAGTTACATGCCAATGCAGCACACAACAACCTGTTTAATGGTCCTTTATCCAGGACGACCCATGTGAGCCATTACCAGAAAGAAACAGTCACTGTCTTAAACAGTTAAACTTGCCATTTTTCTGGATTTGATTGAAGCAAAGGAGCATTAATGGACACATCTGCACTGGAGACCAACTGGATGCCAACTCATTGGGCCTCTAGTGCCTCCAACCCATCATCCCCCAAATTCTTATGCCAGATGCCCTTCCTGCTACAACCCTCCCATAACAGACGAAACTTGGTAAAGTTATCATGTCACAATGTAGCACAGAAAAAGTGGCAAAATATATGAAACAAAAAAAACCAGAAAACTAGAATGTGGGCCAATACCCAACCTGATGGTCGCCCTGCCAAACACAGGTGGCGCCCTCTGTTCAACGCCGCAAAGTTTGGCTGACGCCATCTCGGCACCATCGCACAACTTTGCAGTAATGCTGCCAAGATGCGAAACCTGTTGAAATTTGCAGGGGTGCCTCAAACTACCGCATGGATCTCAGCCGTTAATAGGCCGAAGTTCACCATATTGTGGGGACATGTGGAGGACATATCGCTGCTTAACAAGTTTTTTTCTGATTGTCGATATGTGCCTTAGTTGCGAAGATATAGCCCGACAAAGTTGTGCGATGGTGCCCAGATGGCGATTTTTGTCGACATTTTTGCGTCCTGCATTTCCAGCGAGCCGCGTGCAGCAGGTTTCAGACCT